>Ga0154927_1127_pt4 | contig 14159 bp, 15 predicted proteins | sample RifCSPhighO2_01_FD_105895 | JGI IMG/M metagenome (GOLD analysis project Ga0154927, IMG submission 105895) | Candidatus Muproteobacteria bacterium RIFCSPHIGHO2_01_FULL_65_16 | reverse complement strand
CACGTACTCCGCCTGCCACAAGGCGAGCTGGCTTTTACGGGTACCTAGGCGCAGGGTGTTCACGGGCGGGTCAGTCCGGGACGCGTGGATCGGAGGCGCGATTATACCCCATCGAGTTCCGAGGACTTAGGACTGAGGACTGAGTAAAGACCAGGGAAAATCTCCTGCTTAGTCCTCAGTCCTCCGTCCTCGTGTTTTACATCGGCCGATTGCGCGCCCAGCGGCGCACCCCGGCGGTGTGCCGGCGGCTGACCTCGAGTTTTTTGTCTGTCCCCCTCAGGTTCACCTGCCAGGTGCCGGCGGGACTTTTTTCGATGCCCTTGATGAAGGCCGTGGCCACCAGGGCGTTGCGGTGGACGCGCAGGAAGCGGCCGCCGTATTCCTGCTCCAGATGGATCAGCGAATCCTCCACCAGGTGCTCTTCGGAAGCGGTGCGCACGACGACGTATTTGCTGTCGGCGAGGAAATAAATGACGTCCGGTATCGGCACCAGGCGGATGTTTCCGCGCAGATGCACGCTCAGGTGCGTGCGCGCCGGCGGCTCCTTGCGCGCCTGGCTGATCTCCTGCAGTTGCTTCATGGTGAGCTTGCGCGCCTTGGTGAGCGCGTTGGCCAGACGGTCCTTGCGGATGGGTTTGAGCAGGTAGTCCACCGCGTTGACCTCGAACGCGTCCAGGGCGTGCTGGTCGTAGGCGGTGGTGAAGATCACGCTCGGGGGGTTTTCCATGCCCATCAGGTGCATGGCGGCCTCGAGCCCGTCCATGCCCGGCATGCGGATGTCCATCAGCAGCACGTCCGGGTTGAGCTCGGCTGTTCTTTCCACCGCCTCGGCGCCGTTCATGGCCTCGCCCACGACCGTGCACCCGCCGATATCCGACAACAGCTCGCGCAGGCGGTCGCGCGCCAATTTTTCGTCGTCAACGATCAGTATTCTCATGATTCTCCTCCACGTGTCGGCAGGGTGACGGTGACGGTGAAGCGCCCGTCGTTCTCGGCGGCGTCCAGCGTCGCCGCGTCGCCGTAGTAGCTCTGGAAACGGCTGCGCATGTTTTCCAGGGTCCTGCTCGGCGCGGCCTCCGCGCGCTTCGGTTTTTTCGCCGGGAGCGGGTTGACCACGCGAATATGAATCTTGTCGTTTTCCTCCCACAGCCTGACGCTCACCGCGCCGCCCGCGGGCAGCGGCTCGATCCCGTGCTGGATGGCGTTCTCCAGCAGCGGCTGGAGCGTCAGCACCGGCATGACCGCCTTGCGCGGGAACGTGCCGATGTCCCACTCGACCTGGAGGCGGCTGTCGAGGCGCAGGTTTTCGAGCGCGAGGTATTTCTTGGCCACGTCAACCTCGTTCTTCACCGGCACCAGCGTCTCGTCCTCGGCCAGCATCATGCGGAAGAGATCGGCCATGTTCTCGATCGCGGTCTCGGCCTTGGCCGGCGCGCTGCGCGTGAGGCTGGCGATGATGTTCAGGCTGTTGAACACGAAATGCGGCCGGATGCGCGACTGCAGGGCCTGGAGCTTGGCGCGCGCCTCCGACAGGGTGCGCCGCTTGAGCTCGTGCTTGGCCAGGAAATAGCGCAGCAGCAGGCCGTTGATGATGGCGCTGATGGTGAGGCTCAGGATGTGCAGATCGCCGTGCCATACCGGCCGCGGGGTCGAGATGCGGCCGGTCAGCCACAGCAACCACACGGCGGCCTCGGCGACGGCGATGGTGACGGCGAGCAGCACCAGATAGGCCGTGCCGAGGGCGCGCAGGTTCGGCAGCCGGTTGAGCCGGCCGCGCGCGAGGCACAACACCGCGGTGCCGGTGAGGGCGATCCACTGGACGTAGACCGAGATCAGCAGCAGGTCCTGGGCCAGGGTGGGGGAGAGGACGCTGCGCGGCATGACCAGCGCGATGACCAGGGCCAGCATCTCGGCGATGACCGCGACGTTGAACACCACCCAGCCGTGGCAGAAATTCGGCAGGAAATCCGCATCCACCTCCTCCAGGTGGGGCTCGAGGCTGGCGAGCGCCGGCGCGCGCTCGACCGCGGTTTTCAACCAGCCGGACAACCGTTCCTTAAGAGATAGTTCCATGCCGTTTCAACCTCGCAGGATGGGCATTTTGACCTTGACGTGGTACTGGCCGCCCTCCTCGAACGTCTGCATGCTGGCCGCGTCGCCGAACTGGGTCGCGAGGCGCTCGCGGGTGTTTTCCTGGGCGAGCTTGTTGCCCCGGCCGCGACCGTCGCGGCGCACTTCCGGGAGCGGGTTGCTGATCATTATATTGAGGGTGCCGCCCTCGGCCCACATGTCAATCTTGATCGTGCCGCCGGCGAACCGGGGCTCGATGCCGTGATAGATCGCGTTCTCCAGCAGCGGCTGGAGGGTGAGGGCCGGGACCTGGGCGGAGTTGGGGATGTTGTTGACGTTCCATTTCACCTGCAGCCGGTCGCCGAGCCGGAGCTTCTCGATCTCCAGGTACTGGCGCGAGATCTCGCGCTCGGCCGATATCGGCACGAGCTTGCGCGCGTCCGCGAGCAGCACCCGGAACAGGTCCGCCAGGTCGTGCAGCACCGCCTCGGCCCGCTTTGGGTCGCTGTGCGTGAGGCTGGCCACGCTGTTCAGGCTGTTGAACAGGAAGTGCGGGCGGATGCGCGATTGCAGCGCCTGCATCCTGGATTCCTGCTGCGTCTTGGCGTCCCGGTCGGAGTGGTATTTGAGAATCAGATAATGCATGCCGAGCGTGCCCGTGATGGCGGAGATCATCAGGCTGCGCATGAGCAGCGAGTCGCGCCACGGCGGCCAGCGCTCGGGGATGATGTGCAGATCGTGGAGCGCGAGGACGATCGCCTCCGTGCCCGCGGCGGTGACCGCGAGCAGCAGCAGCACGACCACGGTCGAGCCGAGCGCCGGTGGCAGCCGCCGCAGCAGCGGCGACGCGAGCTTGAGGACCACGATGCTGCAGAACGCGATCGTCAGGGCGAACGCCGACAACAGGCTCAGTTCCTGCCACGCCTGTTCATCGAAGATGTGGTTGCGCCCTATGGTTATGATGATGGCGAGCAGCTCGGCGAAGATCAGGAACCGCGCCGCCATGGCGAACGACCCGAAATTCGGCAGGTAGTGATGCTCTCTGGTTGCGGTCCGGGACATGGGAATCAGTTTAGCAATGCGCTGAAAGGCCTATTTTTCAGGGCCTTGCGGTTACACCATGAATTCCGATTTAAGATTCCGATTTAACCGCTTCTGCGCGCTGGGACGCAAGCCACGGGCCGGCGGCGCTGCCACCGATTAATTATAAATATCAGAGGCTTGGCCCGCGGGCGCGCGCGCCGCCACCACGCTTCATTTGATTATCATCTCAAGTATACTCTCTCCCCTTCGCCGGACGGCCCGCGCGCGATCAAAAAAAACCCCCCGCATACGCGGGGGGCTGAAGACCCGGTTCGGAATTCGGGGTGGGGGTGCACAAAGGAGAGTCCGAACCAGGCAACTCAACTACAAGCGCAAACATAGCGCGGCAACTCGGGTACAACAATTTATTACCGATAATCGGATTACCGCCACGGATGGGCGGCCGGCGCGCGCGGGACACCATTGCCCGCCCCGCCGGCGCCTGAATAAAACGGTAGCGGAATAAAAAACAACAGCAGACGTCACGCAACTCGTCGGCAGAAAATGACGCCAAAAACAACGCACAACACCATGAGCAAGGAAAAACCGTGGGGCGGCCGCTTTACCGAATCCACCGACGAGTTTGTCGAGGCCTTCACCGCCTCGGTCGGCTTCGACCGGCGCCTGTACCGGCATGACATCATGGGCTCGATCGCGCACGCGCAGATGCTGGAGCACGTCGGCGTTCTGTCCGCCAAGGACTGCGCGGCCATCGTCGCCGGCCTCAAGGCGATCGAGTCCGAGATCGAGGCCGGCGCCTTCGCCTGGAGCACGCAGCTCGAGGACGTGCACATGAACATCGAGGCGCGCCTCATTGACCGCATCGGCGAGGCCGGCAAGAAGCTGCACACCGGGCGCTCGCGCAACGACCAGGTGGCCACCGATCTGCGCCTCTATCTGCGCGACGGCATTGACGACGTCGGCCGCGCCATCCAGCGCCTGCAGGAGGCGATCCTGGAGGTCGCCGAACGCGAGGTCGAGACCCTGATGCCGGGCTTCACCCACCTGCAGGCGGCGCAGCCGGTGACCTTCGGGCACCACATGCTGGCCTGGTTCGAGATGCTTGCGCGCGATCAGGAGCGTCTGCGCGACTGCCGCCGGCGCGTCAACATCATGCCGCTCGGGGCCGCGGCCCTGGCCGGCACCGGCTTTCCCATAGACCGGGCCTACGCCGCGAAGCTGCTCGGCTTCGACGCGCCCGCGGAAAACTCCATTGATGCGGTCTCGGACCGCGACTTCGCCGTCGAATTCGCCGCCGCCGCGGCGCTGATCATGACGCATCTGTCGCGCATGGCCGAGGAGCTGGTGCTGTGGTCGTCCGGCCAGTTCGATTTCATCGAGCTGCCGGACGCCTATTGCACCGGCTCCTCGATCATGCCGCAGAAGAAAAACCCCGACGTGCCGGAGCTGGTGCGCGGCAAGACCGGCCGCGTCTACGGCCATCTCATGGCGTTGCTCACGGTCATGAAGGCGCAGCCGCTTGCCTACAACAAGGACAATCAGGAGGACAAGGAGCCGGTGTTCGACACGCTCGACACCGTGCTCGGCTGCCTCAAGGCGTTCGCCGGCATGCTGCCGGCGACGACGATCAAGCGCGACAATCTCGCGCGCGCCGCCGCCCGCGGCTACGCGACGGCGACCGATCTCGCCGATTACCTGGTGCGCAAGGGCGTGCCGTTCCGCGATGCCCACGAGATCGTCGGCCGGGCGGTGCGCCTGGGCCTCGACACCGGCCGGGACCTGGCGGAGCTGGATCTGGAGGAGTTGCGCGGCCTGAGTCCCGCGATCGAGCAGGACGTGTTTGAGATCCTGACCCTGGAGGGCTCGGTCAAGGCGCGCCGCCACCTCGGCGGCACCGCGCCGGCGCAGGTGCGCGAGGCCCTGCGGCGCGCGCGCAAGCGCCTGGCCTACGGCTGAGGGATTGCAGATGAGGAGTTGAGGTCACGGTCACGGAAGACTTTTTGCGACTGCGCCCGGGCGTAGGGGGCGCGAAAAAATAACGCCGCCAACGGCGATCGCAGGAGGGTAGAGAGGATGGAGAACCGTCGCAACACGGCCGAACGGCGCAATGCCGCCGAACGGCGCACGGCCCCCCGGAGGAACGGGGACATCACCCGCACGCCGTCGTGGGCGGAGCAGCGCGCGCAATACATGACGCGCTATCTGTTCTGGGGGCTGGGGCTTCTGTATTTCAACCTCGGCGACATGCTTTCCGACGGCGCCTGGATCGGCCTCGGCGCGATCAACGCCTTTTTCGCCGTCTATGTGACGCTGGTCTCGTTGCTGCTGTGGCACGCGCGGCGCCACCCGATCGCGCCGTGGCGCTGGCGCGCGGCCATGTGGGTGGACCTGTGCGCGGTGTCGGTCGCGGTGCTGGTGGATTCCGCCATCGTCTCGCCCGGCTTCCTGGTCTATCTCGTGGTGATATTCGGCAACGGCATGCGCTACGGCCTGCGGTTCTTCGCCGAGGCCGCGATCGGAAGCTTCGTGCTCGTGCTGTTGACGATCGTCGCCCGGCTGCCGGACTATCTGAGCGCGCTTTCGCCGAGTGTCGCCTTCTTCATGCTGTTCGGCGGGATCATCGTGGTCTACGCCTACGCCCTCACGGCCGGGCTGGAGCGGGCGAAGCGCCAGCTCGAGATCGAGCGCAGCGTGGACATGCTGACCGGGCTGCTCAACCGCCGCGCCCTGTACGAGCGGGCCGAGGATCTGTTCCGCGACCACGAGCGCCACCGCACGCCGCTGGTGGTACTGTTCGCCGACCTCGACCGCTTCAAGAACGTCAACGACACCCACGGCCACCATGTCGGCGACCGGGTGCTGGCCGAGGTCGCGCGGGTGATCTCCGACGCGGTGCGCGCCTCGGACGTGGTGGCGCGTTTCGGCGGCGACGAGTTCATCTTGATGCTGCCCGAGACCGACCTCGATCGCGCTGGCACCGTCGCCGAGCGCCTGCAGCGGGTGATCTCCAGCTGGTCCGGCGGCCATGCGATAGATCTCAGCCTGTCCATCGGCCTGGCGGAGGCGCCGCAGCACGGCGGGGATTTGAAGAGCATGCTCGAGCACGTGGATCAGGCGATGTATCAGAGCAAGCTGCGCCATGGGCGTGGCGGCATCCAGCGCGTCGAGCAGGCGCTGCCCGCCTGAATCCGTGGTTCCAATACCGACCGTGACGGGGCTGGAGGAACTCAAGGAACGCCTGCGCCGCTTCGCCCGGGCGCGCGACTGGGAGCAGTTCCACTCGCCGAAAAACCTCTCCATGGCGCTGATCGTGGAGGCGGCCGAACTGGTCGAGCACTTCCAGTGGCTGACCGAGGGGCAGAGCAGACAGCTGCCGGAGCAGACCCTGCGCGCGGTCGAGCAGGAGATGGCGGACGTCTTCATCTATCTCACCCGCATGGCCGACCTGTTGGGCGTGGACCTGCTGGACGCCGCCCGGCGCAAGATCGAGCTTAACGAGGAGAAATACCCGGCGCACGAGGTGCGCGGGAAGGCGGACAAGCGCTAGCAGTCTGTTGAAAAACGAGTTTTTCAACAGACTGCGGTGCGGTACATGGATGTACCGCCATTATTCAAAGGCGCTACGCCTTTGAATAATGGAGAAAAGCAAAAATCACACTTTTTGCTTTTCGCGTTGAAAAAGGCCATGGAAGGGCTTTTTCAACAAACTTAGCTGATTTCAGCGTTGCGGTCCGGCGGGCGGGCGCGGTTGTGGACCGCCCGTGGCCGGGCCGGCTCTGCGTCCGGGTCCGGGCCCCCCTCCGGGTCCATAGCCGGGCCTGCGCTCGGATCCATAACCGGAACCTGGAGCCGGTTCCGCGTCCCGTCGTCCCGGGCCGCGCCCGGCTTCGGGCCCATAACCGGGCCGGCGTTCTGATCCGTAACCGGGTCCGGCCGCGGACCCGCGCCCCGGCGCCTGCATGCCGGGACGCTGACCGCGGTCTTCCCGGAAACGCTGGCGCTCTTGCGGCGGCATGCGGTTCCACTGCTCGCGCAACTGCCGGCGCCGCTCCGGCGGCAGGTTTTTAAATGTTTGATGCTGGCGCCGCAGGCGCTCCTGCTCTTCCGGCGGCAGGCTGCGGAAGCGCTCGAACCGCTGCCGGATCCGCTCGCGCTCCTGTGGGCTCGTCTGCTGCCAGCGCTCGAAACGCCGCCGCGTCTCCCGCCGTTCCTGGGGCGGCATGGCGTTCCAGCGCCGAGCGCCCTGGCGCAGGCGCTCGCGGCGCTCGGGCGGCAGCTCGTTCCAGCGCTGCTCGAACGGCCGCAACACCCGTTGTTCCTCGGCGCTCAGTTGGCCCCAGTCATCGGCCGCGGTATCGCCGGCGCTTGCGAGCGCCGGCGCCAGAAGCAGCAGGCACAGGACAAGAAGGCGTCTATTCATGCGGCGTCTCCTCGGGTTGCGCGTCCGGCGGAAGCACGTTGTTTTCGTCCGTCATGGTTTCGTCCCATTGGCCCGTGGCGGTCTCCCAGCCGGCCAAAAACTCAAGCAGCTCCGCGTCCGGCGGGGCCTGTTCCTCCGGCGCGGGCTCGGCCAGGGCCATGTGCAGCGCGAGCCCGAGGGCGCACCAGTCAACTGGCATCGGCCGTTCCCGCGAGCCAGCGGTAAAACTCGGGCTCATCGTAAAGCTCCTGATTGTCCAGCGCGGTCAGCAGCTCCAGGTCTTCGATCCCGGGCGGCGCGCCCGAGGGGGCGGCGAACCAGAGCGCGACGGCGAGCACGACGACCGCGGCGGCCGCGAATCCGCCGAGCGGCAGCCACCACGCCCCGGGCCGGGTCCACGGGCGGCGGCCTTCGTTCAGCGCCCGGGCGCGCGCGGCGCGCAGCCGCGCGCGCGTGGCGCCGTCCAGGTCGCGCTCCGCTTGGTTCAGGACGCGCCGGGCCGCGTCCAGAAAATGCTTTTCCCTGTCTTCAGTCACCCCAGTGGTCCTCCAGCAGCTCACGCAGCGCGTGCAGCGCGCGCGAATAGTGCGTCTTGACGCTGCCCGCGGCACAGCCCATGGCGCGCGCGGTCTGCTCCACGTCCAGGCCCTCCCACGCGCGCAGCAGGAACGCCTGTTGCTGGCGCGCCGGCAGCGTCCGCAGCGCCGCCTCGAGCGCGGCCATGGCCCCGGTACTCGCCGCCTGTTCCTGCGGCCCGGGGCCGCCGCTCACGGCGATGGCCGCGACCGGGTCGGCGGCCTCGTCCTCGTCGCGCGCGTCGAACCAGGCGCGCCAGCGGTTGCGCACGCGCGTCCGCCGGCGCCAATCCTGAATCCGGTTCTGGAGGATGCGGTGAAACAGCGCCCCCCATTCCTGCGCGTCGTGTCCGGCATAACGTCTTACCAATTGCATCATCGCCTCCTGCACCAGATCGAGCGCATCATCCGGGTTGCCGGTGGCGATGCGCGCCGTCACAAAGGCGCGCCGTTCGACACCGGCGAGAAAACGGTCCAGGGCGTGCGTGGAGTCCAGGGCCTGCTCCCCATTGCGTGACGTCGTTTGCCGTTTCCGCCCGGATGCGCATAGGCGATCTGATAGCCGGTGCTAGCGCCGCCCGCCGCCGCGCATGCCGCCGGTGGCGGCGACACGGCCCCCGCCGTGACGCGACGCCATGCCGCGGTCGTGTCCGGGATTATGGCGCGCCTGTTGGTGCGCGCGCCCCCCGCCACGGTGCTGACCGGGCTGACCGAAGCGCTCGCCGCGGCGGTCCTGCCTATTTTCCATCCGGTCGCCGCGCCGGTCCAGGCGATTCTCCATCCGGTCGCCGCGCCGGTCGAGGCGATTCTCGATGCGGTCGCCCCTGCGATCCAGATGCCGCGCCCGGCCGTCCTGACCCGCCAGTTCCGCGCGCCCGGCCCGGCGGTCGAGGCGTTCGTTTATGGCGTCGCCGCGCCGGTCGAGGCGCTCGTTGGCGAAGTCGCCGCGCCGGTCGAGACGGTCGTTGATCCGGTCACCGGCATTGGGCGGCGGGAGATCGGCGCGCCGGGGCGGCAGGTGCGGGAAGCCGCCGCGCGGCGGAGACTGATCGCCGCGGTGCGGCGGAACATACGGCGGTGAACGAGGCCGGTCAGACCGGTTTTCGGCCCGGTCGCCGCGCCGATCGAGGCGGTTCTCCACGCGGTCGCCCTTGCGGTCGAGACGGTTCTCGATGCGGTCGCCATTTTTGTCCAGGCGGTTCTCGATGACGTCGCCGCGCCGATCGAGGCGATCGGCCAGCGCCTCCTTGCCCTCGGAACGGGCGCGCTCGGCCTGCCGGTCGAGACGCTCGTTGATCGCCTCCCCGCGCCGGTCCAGGCGCTCGTTGATGCTGTCACCGCGATCGTCGAGACGTTCGTTGACGGCGTCGCCGCGGCGATCCAGGCGCTCGTTGCTCCGGTCGCCGCGGTTGTCGTCGTCGGCCAGCGCCGGCAACGAACACAAGGCCAGCAGAACGCCGGCCGCCATCCAGGAAAATAATTTCATGACATGCCTCCGTTATTGCGGTTGTAACAGAGGTAACAACGCGGCCGGGCGGCCGTGGTTGACAGCGGCGGGAATCTGTATCCGGGACAACGGGTTACAGCCGGCAGGGCCGGGGCCGCGCCGGGAGAGAGGGGGAGATTATGCGTGCCAGAACGCCGCCAGCATGGAATCGGCCCCCGGCGCGAGCGGCAGGGTCCGGCGCCGCATGTGGTCGAGGACATCGGAGATGTGCCCGAATTCCCGACACAGAAGACGGTAGAGTCGCCGGCGCTGCTGGTTGTATTCATAGTCGGCGCAGCGCCGGAAGGCGCCGCGGCCGTGCTCGACGTAATAACCGATCTCGCCGCGCGCGGCCAGACGCTCGCGAAACAACCCGCTCATGAACAGGGTGTATTCCCCGAGATGCCGGATGACGAAGCGCTCGCGCGCGCGCCCGCCGGTGGTTTTCCGTTCCTGGGCCAGCAGCAGGGCCGAGAGCATGTCCACGATGTGCTCGAGCGGACGACCCTCGGAATCGCGCAGCGCGTACAGCACCTGGGTCTGGGCGAAGCGCGCCAGGATGTCGCTCACGTAATCCAGCGGCGCCATCTCGATAAGACCATGGGCGCGGAAGCCGGGCTGCAAATGGTGCCGGAAGAACTGGTGGAGCGAAGGTGTGTGCGTGGCTGACATGGCGCGGCGACGATGATGTTAGAACCTATCTCAAGATACCTTAACCGCGGATTAACGCGGATTTATTTCCAGGGATGAACGCAGATATACGAAGAATTCATGCGATAAATCCGCGTTTATCTCTTCATTAATCTGCGTTCATCTGCGGTTCGGGTGTTTTTGATGGCTTCCAATTAATTATAGCGCAGGTAAAAGCGGCCGCCGGCCGCGCCTGCATCCGGCGCGCCGCATCCATGACCGGGGCGGTGATTGCGTTTATAATCGCGCGCAGCCGCCGGCGCGGTTGACGCGGGCGGCCGTCATGCGCATGCAAAAAAGAAAAGTACTGGTGTTGGGAGAGTTCGGCGCCTTCGGCCGGCGCATCGGCGCCGCGTTGTCCCGGTCCCCGCTCGTGGAATGCCTGCTCGGCGTTGACCTGCGGCGCAAGGGCGCGCGCCGCGCGCGGGAGATCGGCGCAACCGTCATTCCGGTTGACATCAATGACGCCGCTTCCATGCGCCGGGCCCTGGACGGCGTGTTCGCCGTCGTCAACACCAGCGGGCCGTTTCACGCCCGCGACTATCGTGTGGCGGAGGCCTGCGCCGATCTCGGCGTGCACTACGTGGATCCGGCGGAGACGCGCGAGCACGTGGCCAACATCGCGCAACTGGCGCGGCGCGCGGAAAAGAGCGGCAGCCTGATCGTCTCCGGCGCCGCCGCCGTGCCCGCGGTGTCCGCGGCGCTCGTGGATCTGATGCGGGGTGAGTTCGACCGCATCGGCGAGATCCACACCTTCGTCTCCCCGGGGCGCGGCGACCGGCGCGAGGTCGCCGCGGTGCGCGCCGTGCTCGCCTACGACGGCGGCCCGAAGCGCTCCCGCGAGCGCGGCCGCGCGCGCCAGCGGCCGGAAACCGTGCACTTTCCGCCGCCCGTGGGCCGGCGCCGCGGCTATCTGTGCGCCATGCCCGATCTCGACCTGTTTCCGCGCCGCTACGGCGCCCAGACGGTGACCTGCCGCATCGGCCCGCCCACCTGGTTCAATCGTCTTGTCATCGCCGGCCTGGGCCGGGTCCGGCGCCGCGGCCTGATCGAGAACCTGCCCCGGGCGGCGGCCCTGCTGCTCCGATCCGGCGGCCCGGGACTGGGTCGCGGCCGGGTCGGCGCCGGCATGCGGGTCCTGATCCACGGCCAGAAAGGGGGCCAGCCGGTCAGCCACTCCATTTATCTCATGGCGCGCGACGCCAGCGGCCCGGCCATCTCCGCCGCCCCCGCCATCGCCCTCGTCAAGCAGTGGGTCGGCCGCGGCGTGCCGCAGGCGGGCGCCATGCCCGCCGTCGGGCTGCTTGCCTGGGACGACATAAAGACCGAGCTTATGGGATACGACATCGTGCTGGTCCGCGCCTGAGCCGCCGGCGGGCTGGCAGCGCGCGCATGGTCTACACTTTTGGTGTCGGCGCCCTCCCGGGTCGGACGGTTGTGTCCGGGGCGAAGGCGCGGATTTCCAAACTCAGAGAGGATGAACCATGAAAAAGGGCTTTATCGCTGTTGCTGCGTTAACGGCCGTATTGTGTTCCCAACTGGCGCGCGCGGACGGATCCGGCGTTTCCGTCAAGGTCGGCACGCTCGGGTATGGAGCCGAATTTACCGCCGCGACCACTTCCATGACCAATGTGCGGTTCGGCATCAATCGTTACAGCTATGACAAGACCACCATGGAGAGCGACATCAACTACAAGTTAGAACTGGACCTGAAATCGGGCGATCTGCTGCTCGACTGGCATCCGTTCTCCGGGACCTTCCGCCTCACCGCCGGCGTGGTCTACAACAAGAACGAATTCACGGTGACCGCCGAACCCGCCGCCAGTTATAACATCGGCGGCGCCACCTATACCTCGGCCCAGGTCGGCACGCTGACGGGCAAGGTCACGTTCAAGAAAACCGCCCCCTATCTCGGCGTCGGCTGGGGCAACGCGGCCAAGGGCAAGGGTCTTAGCTTCGGCGCCGATCTCGGCATTCTCTTTCAGGGTTCGCCGGACGTGAAGCTAACCGCCACCGGAAGTGTCGTCACGGCCGCGTCCCTGGCGCAGGAAGAGCAGGAAGCGGAAAGCTCGATGTCGGATTTCAAACGTTACCCGGTGATAGCGTTCGCGCTGACGTACAAGTTTTAACCACCGGCTTCCGGAAGCGGGCGCATGACGGGGAGGAGACATTCCTCCCCGTTCTGTTTTTTGCATCCGCGCGCGGGTGACAGGGGCCGGCGCCGCGGGTTAAGCTAGCGCGATGACACCGGCCCGCTTGCGCAACCCCTTGCCGCTGGCCCTGGCCATGCTGGCCGTCCTGTCCGGCGCGCTCGTGCTTCTCGGCGGCTGCGGCAAGAAGGGTCCGCTGTACATGCCGGAACCGCCGCCGCCGCCGGCGGGCGCGGCGCCGACAAAAACGCCGGCGCCGCAGCCTTAACAGGTTGCTGAAAAAGTCCATCCAGGACTTTTTCAGCCACGCAAAGCAAAAATGCGATTTTTGCTTTGCTTCATTTTTCAAACACTTGGGTGTTTGAAAAATGGCGGTCGGTCCCTCGACCGCACCGCAGGCTGCTGAAAAACGAGTTTTTCAGCAGCCTGTTAAGCAACTTCATGATTTACCTGTGGGAACCTGGAAAAATTACTGAAAGCGTGATTTTCACCGCAGAGAACGCAGAGCACGCAGAGAAAAAAATCTGTTTTTTTGCTTCAACAACTCCGCGCCTCTGCGCCTCCGCGGTGAGCTTGATGTTCTGTCAAGAAAACGGAATTTTTAGAGGCTCCCTTTGAATCCGTTTGTTTATCGCGATCGGCGCCTGTACGCCGAGGGTGTGGACGTCGCCGCCGTCGCGGAGGCGGTCGGCACGCCCTGTTACGTCTACTCGCGCGCCCTGATCGAGGGGGGCTACGCGGCCTTCGACCGCGCCTTCAGCGGGCGTGACCATCTGGTCTGCTACGCGGTCAAGGCCAATTCCAATCTGGCGGTGCTGAATATCCTCGCGCGCTCAGGCAGCGGCTTCGACATCGTCTCGGGCGGCGAGCTGGAGCGCGTGCTGGCGGCGGGCGGCGATCCGGGCAAGGTCGTCTTCTCCGGCGTCGGCAAGACCGAGGCCGAGATGCGGCGCGCGCTCGCGGCCGGCATCTACTGCTTCAACGTGGAGTCGGCCGCGGAGCTGGAGACGCTGAACCAGGTGGCGGGCGAGCTCAAGGCGCGCGCGCCGGTGAGCCTGCGCGTCAATCCCGACGTTGACCCCAATACCCATCCCTACATCGCCACCGGCCTCAGGCGCAACAAGTTCGGCGTTGACATCGCCCTGGCGGGCGCGGTCTACCGGCGCGCGCGCGAGCTGCCGCACATCCGCGTCCTGGGCGTCGCCTGCCACATCGGCTCGCAGCTGATGGAGATCGCGCCTTTCATCGCCGCGCTCGATCGCGTGGCGCAGCTGGTGGACGACCTGGCGCGGGACGGAATCGAGCTGGAGCATCTGGACCTGGGCGGCGGGCTGGGGATCCGTTACCGCGACGAGTCGCCGCCGGAGCCGGAGGACTACGCGGCGGCGCTGCTGGCGAAGCTCGACGGCCTGGGCGCGCGCATCCGGCGCCTGCGTCTGCTGCTCGAGCCCGGGCGCGTCATCGTCGGCAACGCCGGGCTGCTGCTCACGCGCGTGCTGTATCTCAAGCTCGGTCTGGAGCGCAACTTCGCCGTCGTGGACGCGGCCATGAACGACCTGCTGCGCCCGGCCCTGTACGACGCCTGGCACGACATCGCCCCGGCGCGGGTGGACGCGCCGCGCATCATGCGCGTCTACGACGTTGTCGGGCCGGTGTGCGAGAGCGGCGATTTCCTCGCCCGCGACCGCGAGCTCGGCGTCGAGGCCGGCGACCTGGTGGTGGTG
>Ga0154927_1112_pt2 | contig 14377 bp, 13 predicted proteins | sample RifCSPhighO2_01_FD_105895 | JGI IMG/M metagenome (GOLD analysis project Ga0154927, IMG submission 105895) | Candidatus Muproteobacteria bacterium RIFCSPHIGHO2_01_FULL_65_16 | reverse complement strand
GGCGGTGTCGCTCGTGGGCCAGCTCGGCCAGCACTTCGAGACCGCGGCGGAGATCGCCGTGCGCCTGGTGCGGCGGCTTTTGCACGAGCCGTTGCCGGCCGACACCATTCTGAACGTCAATGTTCCGGATGTGCCGATGGCGGCCATCGCCGGCTTCGAGGCCACGCGCCTGGGCCATCGGCACATGGCCGAGCCCATGATTCGCGCCGCCGACCCGCACGGCCGGCCGGTGTACTGGGTGGGCGCGCCCGGCCCGGAGGCGGACGCCGGCCCGGGCACGGATTTTCACGCCATCCGGCGCCAACATGTCTCCATCACCCCTTTGCATGTCGACCTGACCCGCTATACTGCGCTCGATCAGGTGTCGTCATGGCTTCAGAAACTGTAGCGCGGCGGAACGAACGGCGGTGAAGACGGGCACGCGAGGCATAGGGATGACCTCCCCGCGCACGCGCGAGCGTCTGATCCAGCGGCTGCGTGAGCAGGGCATCAGCGACGCGCGCGTGCTGGCGGCCATGCGCGATGTCCCGCGGCATGTCTTCGTGGACGAGGCGCTGGCGAGCCGCGCGTACGAGGACACGGCGCTCCCCATCGGTCACGGTCAGACCATCTCCCAGCCTTATATCGTCGCGCTCATGACCCAGTCGCTGCTGCACGGCGGCCGCATCGCAAAGGTTCTGGAGATCGGCACCGGCTCCGGCTACCAGACGGCGGTACTGGCGCAACTGGTTGACGAGGTATATACCGTCGAGCGCATCGAGCCGCTCATGAAGCTGGCGCGCAAGCGCTTGCGCGAACTGGGTTGCCGCAACGTGCATTTCCGCCTTTCCGACGGCGGCGACGGCTGGGCCGAACACGCGCCCTACGACGGCATCATGGTCACGGCCGCGCCGGCCGAGCCGCCGCGCGCCCTGCTGGAGCAACTGGCGCTCGGCGGGCGCATGCTGATTCCCGTGGGCGGGCCGGCGGCGCAGGAACTGCGGCTTATCCGGCGCGACGAGACCGGCTTCGGCAGCGAGCGCCTGGAGCCGGTCAACTTCGTTCCCCTCGTGAGCGGACGGGAAAAGATCAAGAACTAGCCATGCCCGCGCCGGTCATCACGCCCGCCTTGCGTTGCGGCCTCGTTCTCACGGCGGCGCTGCTGCTGTCGGCCTGCGCCGGCGAGGCCACCGCGCCCGCGCCCGTCAGCGAGCTCGGCGAGAGCATCCGCCATCCGGCGGAGGAATACCGCGAGGTGGTGGCGGGCGACACGCTCTACAGCATCGCGTGGGAATCGGGGCGCGACTACCGCGAGCTCGCCGCCTGGAACAACATCACTGCACCATTCACCATCAAGCCGGGACGGAAGCTGCGCCTGTCGCCGCCGCATTCCGAGACCGGCCGCGGCGCGCCGGGCGCATACCGCACCGTGGCCAAGGGTGACACGCTGCGCGCCATCGCCAGGGAGATCGGTGTCACGCACAAGGAGCTCGCCGCCTGGAACAACATTCCACCGCCGTACACCATAAGGCCGGGACGGAAGCTGCGCCTGTCGCCGCCGGGGAACGAAACCGCGGCGCGGGAAAAACCCGCGGCAAAAAAGCCGGGCGGGCCGGCAAAAAATTCCGCCGCCGGAAACACCGTGCGCGCAAAAAAAACGGCGCCGGTAATCGGCGGTTGGACCTGGCCGACCGACGGCGGCGTGCTCGAGCACTACAGCTCCGGTGGCCCGAACAAGGGGCTCGATATCGGCGGCAGGAAGGGCCAGCCGATCCAGGCCGCCGCGCCCGGCACGATCGTCTATCAGGGCAGTGGACTTCGCGGTTACGGGCGGCTTATCATCATCAAGCACAACGCCGATTTTCTCAGCGCCTATGCCCACTGCGATAAGATTTACGTCAAGGAAGGGAATGTGATTAAACGCGGCCAGAAGATCGCCGAGATGGGAAACAGCGGGACCGACCGCGTGAAACTGCATTTCGAGATCCGCTACCGCGGCGCGCCGGTCGACCCGCTGGATTATCTCCCCAAAAAGTAGCCATGCCTCCGCGCAAGCCATCCGGCGCTCCCAAAAAGGGCGGCGTCAAGGAAACCGACAAAGCGGCAGCCCAGGACCTGGAGGAGGACGACCGGGAGACGCCGGCTGCCGCCGACGAAGAAGAAGAATCGGACGAGGAGACCGAGGCCGCGGCGCCGCCGGAGGAGGCGGCGCCCGCCGTTGCCTCCTCGGCCGAGAGTGAAGATCGTTATTTCTCCCAGGCCGACGCCACCCGCATCTATCTCAAGGAAATCGGCTTCTCGCCGCTCCTCACCGCCGAGGAAGAAGTATATTTCGCGCGCCGCGCCCTGAAAGGGGACAAAAAGGCGCGCGGGCGCATGATCGAAAGCAACCTGCGGCTGGTGGTGAAGATCGCGCGCCGTTATATGAACCGCGGGCTGGCCCTGCTCGACCTGATCGAGGAGGGCAACCTCGGATTGATCCGCGCGGTGGAGAAATTCGATCCGGAGCGCGGCTTCCGTTTCTCCACGTACGCCACCTGGTGGATCCGCCAGACCATCGAGCGCGGCATCATGAACCAGACGCGCACGATCCGCCTGCCGGTGCACGTGCTCAAGGAGATCAACATCTACCAGCGCGCCGCGCGCCACCTGTCACAGAAGCTCGACCACGAGCCCACGCCGGAGGAGGTTGCCAGCCTGCTGGACAAGCCGATCGAGGACGTCAAGGGAATGCTCGGCCTGAACGAGCGCACCGCCTCGGTGGACGCGCCGCTGGACGAGGACCCGGACCGCTCGCTGCTCGACGCCATCGCCGACGAGCGCACGCCGGATCCGGAGAAGGTGCTGCAGCGCGAGGACCTGCAGGCGCTGATCGAGATCTGGCTCAACGAGCTGAACGACAAGCAGCGCGAGGTCGTGGAACGCCGCTTCGGACTGAGCGGCCGCGAGATATCCACCCTGGAGGAGGTCGGCGAGGACATCGGCGTGACGCGCGAGCGCGTGCGCCAGATCCAGGTCGAGGCGCTGAAACGCCTGCGCGTGATCCTGGAAAAGGCCGGCTACTCGGTGGATTCGTTTTAGTTAGCGCTCAGCTATCAGCGGTCAGCTATCAGCTTACACCTGCCCTCGCTTGCTCAGCCTTTAGCTGACCGCTGATAGCTGATCGCTTATTTATCCTTCAATCATCAACAACGCCGCCGCCACGCGCCGGCCTTCGGCCATCAGGATATTGTAGGTCCGGCAGGCGGCGCCGGTGTCCATCACCTCCAGACCGATCTTGGCCTCGAGCAGCGCCCGGGTGCAGGCGGTGTCGGGGAAGCGCAGGCGCGCGCCGGTGCCGAGCAGCACCACTTCCGGCGCCAGGCCGATGACCGCGGCGAAATGCGCCCGCGCGAGCTCGGCCACGGACCGCGGCGCCCAGTCGGGGACGATCTGCCGCGGGGTGACGATCAGGCTCGCGCGGTATTCCGCGCGGTTTACCGTGATCAGGCCGGGTCCGTAGGCGCGGATCATGTTCTGGCCCGCGCCGGTCTCCAGATGAATTTTCATGGAGCGACCGGCTCCTCGGTCGGCGCCGCGCATTGACACCCGCCGCATGCGCGGCTACCTTTCAACGCTTTTGCAAAGGCCATATAATGCACGAGGATTCAAGACCTTGGGCACGCGTTGAATACTACAACAGCCCCCTGACCGACGCCTAATCCATGGAAGAATTTCCCCGCATCAAACGGCTTCCGCCCTACGTCTTCAACATCGTCAACGAGTTGAAGGCCGAGGCGCGCAAGCGCGGCGAAGACATCATTGATTTCGGGATGGGCAATCCCGACGGGCCGACGCCCAGGCACATCGTGGACAAGCTCTGCGAGGCGGCGCGGCGCGAGGACACGCACCGCTACTCCGTCTCGCGCGGCATCCCGCGCCTGCGGCGCGCGATCTGCCAGTGGTACCAGCGCCGCTACGGCGTCGAGCTCGACATGGACCGCGAGGCCATCGTCACCATCGGCTCGAAGGAGGGCCTGTCGCATCTCGCGCTCGCCACCGTGGACAATGGCGACGCGGTGCTGGTGCCGAACCCGAGCTACCCGATCCACACCTACGGCTTCGTCATCGCCGGCGCCGACATCCGCCACGTGCCGCTGATTCCGGGCGGCGACTTCTTCGCCGAGCTCGAGAAGGCGATCAGGAACGCCTGGCCCAAGCCGAAGATGCTGGTGCTCAACTTCCCGGCCAACCCCACGGCCCAGTGCGTCGAGCTCGATTTCTTCGAGAAGGTGATCGCGGTCGCCAGGGAGCACGGCATCTGGGTGGTGCACGATCTCGCCTACGCCGACATCGTGTTCGACGGCTACCAGGCGCCCTCGATCCTGCAGGTGCCGGGGGCGAAGGACATCGCGGTCGAGTTCTTCACGCTCTCCAAGAGCTACAACATGCCCGGCTGGCGCGTGGGCTTCATGTGCGGCAACGAAAAACTGGTCGCGGCGCTCGCGCGCCTCAAGTCGTATTTCGACTACGGCATGTTCACGCCGATCCAGGTCGCGGCCATCACGGCGCTGGAAGGCCCGCAGGACTGTCTGGAAGAGATCCGCCTGACCTATCAGAAGCGGCGCGATGTCCTGTGTCAGGGCCTCCATGCCGCCGGCTGGGAGGTGGACAAACCCAGGGCCACCATGTTCGTCTGGGCGCGCCTGCCGGAGGCGTACCGCCGGCTGGGCTCGCTGGAATTCTCCAAAAAGTTGCTGACCGAGGCCAGGGTGGCGGTCTCGCCCGGCGTCGGCTTCGGTGAGTACGGCGACGACTACGTGCGCTTCTCGTTGATCGAGAACGAACACCGCACGCGCCAGGCGATCCGCTCGATCCGCGAGCTGTTCCGCAAGGACCACGTGCTCGCCAACGCACGGCAGGCGAACAACTAGTTTATATGATCATTTGACGCAAAGGCGCGAAGCCGCAAAGAAAATCTGGCACGAGAACTCAAGACAGCTTTGCGTCTCTGCGTCTTTGCGTCAAGAACTCATAAATCAGAGATTCTGGAAAATGAAACCGGTCAAAATCGGCATCCTCGGCCTCGGCACGGTCGGCTGCGGCACCATCAACGTGCTCGCGCGCAACGGCCAGGAGATCGCGCGCCGCGCCGGGCGCGAGATCAAGATCGTCCAGGCTTCGGCCCGCGACCTCAAAAAGAAACGGCCGTGCCCGACCGAGGGCATCCGGCTCGTCGCCGACCCCTTCGAGATTGTCCGCAACGCGGAGGTCGAGGTCGTGGTGGAGTTGATCGGCGGTTATGACCCGGCCCGGAGCCTCGTGCTCGAGGCGATCGCAAACGGCAAGCACGTGATCACCGCGAACAAGGCGCTCATCGCCGTGCACGGCAACGAGATCTTCGCCGCCGCCCAGAAGCGGGGCGTGATGGTGGCGTTCGAGGCCGCGGTCGCGGGCGGCATCCCGATCATCAAGACCATGCGCGAGGGCCTGACCGGAAACCGCATCGAGTGGCTCGCCGGCATCATCAACGGCACGAGCAATTTCATCCTCACCGAGATGCGCGATCGGGGGCGCGACTTTGCCGCGGTGCTGGCCGAGGCCCAGCGCCTGGGCTACGCCGAGGCCGATCCGGCCTTTGATGTTGACGGCATAGACGCGGCGCACAAACTCACGATCCTCGCGGCCATCGCCTTCGGCATCCCGCTGCAGTTCAAGCAGGCCTATATCGAAGGCATCTCCCGGATCACGCGCGCCGACGTGCAGTACGCCGAGGAGCTCGGCTATCGGATCAAGCAGCTCGCCATCGCGCGCCGCACCGACGGCGGCGTGGAGCTGCGGGTGCATCCGACGCTGATACCGCAGCGGCGCATCGTCGCCAACGTTGACGGCGTGATGAACGCGGTGCTGGTCAAGGGCGACGCCGTCGGGCCGGTGCTGCTCTACGGCGCCGGCGCCGGCGCCGAGCCCACGGCCTCGGCCGTGGTCGCCGACCTCGTGGATGTGGTGCGCACGCTCACCGTGGACCCGACCAACCGCGTGCCGCATCTGGCGTTCCAGCCGGACGCGCTCTCCGACCTGCCGATCCTGCCGATGGAGCGGGTGGAGACGTCATATTATCTGCGTCTGCACGCGCTCGACCGCCCGGGCGTGCTCGCGGACATCACGCGCATCCTCGGCGACCTCGGCATCAGCATCGAGGCGATCCTGCAGAAGGAGCCGGCCGAGGGTGAGAACGTGGTGCCGATCATCATCCTCACCCACCGGGTCGTGGAACGGAATATGAACGAGGCGATTTCCCGCATCGAGCAACTCGCCTCGATCAAGGGCAGCGTCGCGCGCATCCGCCTCGAACACCTGAACCGTGATTGGAAATAAGCTTCAAGCAAGAAGCCCGGTGCTTGTCGCCCGTCGCTTGCAGCTTGGGGCTTGGAGCTTGGAGCTTTCAGAACCATGAACCTCGGCAGCCGTTACACCGGCCTCATAGATAAATACCGCGACCGGCTGGCGATCGCGGACGATGCGCGCATCATCAGCCTGGGGGAGGGGAACACCCCGCTGATACGCCTCAACAATATCCCGCGCGAGATCGGACAGCGCGTGGACATCTACGTCAAGTTCGAGGGCCTGAACCCGACCGGCTCGTTCAAGGACCGCGGCATGACCATGGCCGTGACCAAGGCGGTGGCGGAGGGTTCGCGCGCCATCATCTGCGCCTCGACCGGCAACACCTCGGCCTCGGCCGCGGCCTACGCCGCGCGCGCCGGCATCACCTGTTTCGTCATCATCCCCGAGGGCAAGATCGCGCTCGGCAAGCTCGCGCAGGCGATGATCCACGGCGCGGTCGTGCTCCAGATCCAGGACAATTTCGACGCCGGCATGGCGCTGGTGAAGGAGGTCGCGAACGAGACGCCGGTGACGATCGTCAACTCGATCAATCCCTATCGGCTTCAGGGCCAGAAGACGGCGGCGTTCGAGATCGTCGAGGAGCTGGGGAGCGCGCCGGATTATCACTGCCTGCCGGTCGGCAACGCCGGCAACATCACCGCGCACTGGATGGGTTATTGCGAGTACGCCGACCACGGCATCGCCAACAACCGCCCGGTGATGGTGGGCTACCAGGCCGCGGGCGCGGCGCCGTTCATTCTCGGCCACATGGTGGACAACCCCGAGACCGTCGCCACCGCCATCCGCATCGGTCACCCGCAATCCTGGGACAAGGCCTGGCAGGTGCAGAAAGAATCGGGCGGCTGGTTCGACCGGCAGAGCGACGAGGAGATTCTCGCCGCCCAAAAGCTGCTCGCCCGGAAGGAGGGTATCTTCTGCGAACCGGCCTCGGCGGCCGCTCTCGCCGGCGCCCTGCACGACATCCGCAAGGGCCGGATCCCGGACGGCAGCCGCGTCGTTTGCACCCTCACCGGCCACGGCCTCAAGGATCCCGATATCGCCATCAAGCAGAGCACCGGCCCGCTGCTCAAGATCAAGGCGGAACTGGCGGCGGTGAAAAAGGCCATTCTCGAAAATCTGCGTCAGGGAAGTTGATTTAAGTATGATTATTTGACGCAAAGGCGCGAAGGGCGCAAAGAAAAGCATCGGATAATCAACTGCAATGATCTTTGCGTTCTCTGCGCCTTTGCGGCAAATAATCATATAAATCCGACCTTCCCTAGCGGGTTTATCGCCCTCGTTTTAAAATTTTTCCCCTCGGGGCCGGCACCGCGGTTCCTTTAACCTCTTGAATCTCCAATCAATCCTGTCTCTCGGGATGGGGTCATTTTGCCCCACCATGTGCTCATAAATTTACTATATTTGAAATGGTACTTGGCATAGCAATTGCTATATTTTTCAGACAATTCAACGGATTTCTTAACCAGGCGGGGAGAAATGGCGGGCCGCATGATTGCGCAGGCCCAAGCCATGGGGCGACCACACCCTTAAGGAATAAACATGGACTCGGTTCGTGCCAAACGCCGCGCCGGCGAAACGAAGCTGGTGCTGGATTCGGTCCTGGACGTTTCCCGGGCGCAGGCCCTCTATCGCACGCTGGACCAGGCGCTGGGGCAATCCGCCCCGATCGTGATGGACGGCAGCCGGGTGGAACGAGTTGACACGGCGGCGGTGCAGATGCTGGCGGCGTTCGGTCGCGCCGCGCATGAACGGGGCCTGAAATTAAAGTGGCAGGCGCCGAGCGCGGCGCTGCGACAGGCCGTGGATCTGCTCGGCCTGGGAGCGATGTGCGGATTTGAAGCGTGAGCAACCTCATGAACAGCAGCAAGATATTTTCGCGGTCGGCCTGGTGGTTCCAATGGTGGTTCTGGGCCGCCGCCGCGGTCGCGGTCTCGTGGGCGTGGACGACGCCGTACGCGCCTCTGTGGGCCACGCTCGGCAGCGGCATGAGCGCCGCCATCGCCGTCATCCTGCTCGCCGGCCACGGGCGCCGGCAGCGTGACGCGCCGGATCCGGACATCGCCGATGCGGAACCGTCGCCGGAGGAACGCATCGAGGCGTTGATCCCGGAGGCGAGCGCCGGCGACCTGATCCCCCAGGTGGACGAGGTCCTGGAGTCCATGGAGACGGAAAAGCAGCAGCGCCGCCAGGAGGACCTGCTGCGGCGCTGGATGGAGGTGGCGCAGCGCTTCGGCGAGATGGCGCTCGTGCTGCGCAAGCAGATCTACGCCATCATTCAGCAGACGGAACAGGCCACGACCACCATCGCCGACAGCTTCGAGGCGGTGATCAAGAAGGCGACGGTGCAGGCGCGCCAGGCGATGGAGCTCCTGGAGGGCACGCAGGGCGCCGCGAGCGACGGGACGCCGCAGTCGCTGCGCGACTTCATTCGCGTCTCGGACGAGCGCCTGACGAAAATGGCCGACGAGGTGGTGCGCGTCGCCGACCTGTCGGTCGTCATGGTCAGGGAACTGGACGGCGTGCAGAAACGCGCCCAGGCGATTGACGGCTTCCTGCTCGACGTGGAAAAGCTCGCCGACCAGACCAGCCTGCTGGCGTTGAACGCCGACATCGAGGCGGCCCGGGTCGGCGAATTCGGTCGCGGCTTCTCGGTCGTGGCGCACGAGGTGCGCCGGCTCAGCCAGCGCTCGCACGAATTCAGCGACCGGATCCGGCAACACCTGAAGGAGGTCCGGGCCGGCCTCAACAAGACCTACGGCGACATGCGCACGCTGTCGGCGGCGGACATGGAGCACGCCCAGGCGATCAAGGACGAGGTGCTCCAGCTGACCCGGTCCCTGGAGGGCAAGAACCGGGAGGTGGCCGAGACCGTGAGCAACATCAACTCCATCAGCAAGGAGATCGCCCAGGACGTGCAGAACGTGGTCATCTCGCTCCAATTTCACGACATCACCAGCCAGAAGCTGGGCTCGATGATCGAGCCCATGGACGATTTCCGCCGCTCGCTGTTTCAGCTGTTGCAGGAGACCACGGCCGCGGGCAAACAGCTGTTCCGCAATCCCCCCGCGAAGGCGGAAAAACCGGCGGGGCCGCCGGGCACGGACGACGCGAAACTGGTCACGCTGCGGCCGGCGCAAGACGTCATGCCAGTTGCGACCGGAGCCCGCGAGGCGGCGGACGCGGGCCCCGCCGTCGAGTTGTTTTAAAGGAGAGCGATTATGGCAACCATCATGACAGTTGACGACACCGCCTCAATGCGCCAGATGATCAGTTTCACCCTGAACAGCGCGGGGCACGAGGTCACGCAGGCCAGCGACGGCGAAGAGGCGCTCAAGCACGCCCGGAAGAAAAAATTCGATCTGGTGATCGCCGACATCAACATGCCGAACATGGACGGGATCACGCTGGTGAAACAACTGCGCGATCTCCCGGAATACAAGTTCACACCCATCCTCATGCTCACCACGGAATCGCAGGAGGCCAAGCGGCAGCAGGGAAAAAGCGCGGGCGCGACCGGCTGGATCGTCAAGCCGTTCAATCCCGAACAGTTGCTCAACGTCGTCAAGAAAGTGCTGGGCTGAGGCCATGGCCATTGACATCCGGCAGTTTCATCAGACCTTCCTCGAGGAAAGCCTCGATGGACTGGCGCGGATGGAGGCGCTGCTGCTGCGTCTGGAGCAAGACCTGGCGCACGCGCCCGCGGGGGCGGTCCAGGACGCCGACCCCGAGACGCTGAACACCATTTTCCGTGTCGTCCACTCCATCAAGGGCAGCAGCGGCACCTTCGGCTTCCGCGACATAACCGATTTCGCCCACGTGCTGGAATCGCTGCTGGACATCATGCGCGAGGGACGCGTCGGCGTCACGCGCGAGCTGATAAATCTGCTGCTGAAGGCGGGCGACGGGCTGCGCCATCTGCTGACCGCGGCCCAGACCCACGCCCCGGTGGAAGAGCCGATGATCCAGGCGTTGCGCGGCGAGCTCGAGGCGCTGCTCTCCGGCGGCGTCCGCGACCGCCGGCCGGCGCGGACGAACGATCCGGCCGCGACCGGCGCCGGGAACAGCGCCGGACCATGGCACATCGCATTCCGGCCGAAACCGCATCTTTTCAAGACCGGGAACGACCCGCTGCGGATCCTGCGCGAGCTCGAGGGCCTGGGAAAACTGCGGGTGCAGGCGGAGACCGACGGGCTGCCGGCGTGGGGTCAGTTCGACCCCGAGACCTGTTACCTGGCGTGGCGCATTGACCTCGCCGGCGACGCGCCGCGCGCGGCGGTGGCGGAGGCGTTCGCCTGGGTCAGCGACGACTGCCAACTCGAGATCGTCCCCGCGCCCGCCCGGCGGCCGAAGGCCCCGGATCCGAAGCCGCACGCGCCGGAGGCGGACCACCCGCACGATGCGGCGGAAGGGCGGGTCAACTCGATCCGCGTCAACATCCCCAAGGTGGACGCCCTGGTCAACACCGTGGGCGAGCTGGTGATCACCCAGGCCATGCTCGGGCAGATCGCCAATAATTTCACGCCGGACAAGTTGCCGATCCTGCTGACCGGGCTGGCGCAGCTCGAGCGCAACCTGCGCGAGCTGCAAGACAGCGTCATGAGCATACGCATGGTTCCGCTCGGGTTCATCTTCGGGCGGCTGCCGCGCCTGGTGCGGGATATGTGCCAGCGCCTGGGCAAGAACGTGGAGATCAGGATCGGCGGCGAGCGCACTGAGCTGGACAAGACCGTGATCGAGCGCATCAGCGACCCGATCCTGCACATCATCCGCAACTGCATGGACCACGGGATCGAGGCGCCGGCCGCGCGGCGCGCGGCGGGCAAACCCGAGATCGCGCACATCCGTCTCGACGCCTACCAGAAGGGCGGGAACGTCATGATCGAGATCGAGGACGACGGCCGCGGGCTGCAGCGCGAGAAGATCCACGCCGAGGCGGTCAAGCGCGGCCTGATTCACGCGGACACCCCCATGGACGCGGAGCACATGGACCACATGATCTTCGTGCCCGGCTTCAGCACCGCCGAGGTAATAAACGACATCTCCGGCCGCGGCGTCGGCATGGACGTCGTGCACAACAACATCACCGACCTCGGCGGAAATGTCGAGGTCGCCTCCGAGCCGGGAAAGGGCACGCGTTTCGCCATCCGTCTCCCGCTGACGCTCGCCATCCTCGAGGGCCTGAGCGTGGTCGTCGGGACCCAGACCTACATCCTGCCCCTGGTCAGCATCACCGAATCCATCCGCGTCGGCCAGGGCGGGCTGAGCCGACTCCCCGGCGGCGGCGAGGTGTTCATGCTGCGGGAAGAATACCTGCCGCTCATCCGGCTCTATGAGCGTTTCGACATCGCCCCGCGCTCGACGAACGTGGCCGACGGCATCATCGTGGTGGTGGAGGCGGAAGGCCGGCGCGTCGGTCTCTTCGTGGACGATCTCCTGGGGCAACAGCAGGTCGTCATCAAGAGCCTGGAGACGAATTACCGCAAGATTGACGGAATCGCGGCGGCGACGATCATGAGCGACGGGACCGTGGCGCTGATTCTGGACGTCGGTTCGCTGACGCGCGCCGCGCGCGCGGGCACGGGCCGGCGATTTCGCGGCACGGACGCGGCAGCGCCGGTCCTTGAGGAGCGCGGCGCCGGCGGCGCCATGCACTAGCAGCCAATGATCCGTCTCGATGTGGCGGCCGAATAAACAACATAAGCGAAAACGAGGTGTGATATGGAGACGTTCTATGCCAAAGGCGCAAGCCTAAAGACGAAGCTCGTCGGGGCCTTCGGCGCCGTTTATCTCATGTTCGTCATCGGCGCCGCGACCGGCCTGTATCACATGTCCCGGATCATGGACGAGGCCGAAAAGGCCTATGCCGTGGCCGCGAGCGCCACGGCCGCGCGCGACACGACCGTCGCGGTCATGGACAAAACGGGGCTTGAACAGGCGCGCGCGGCGTATCGGCGCGCCCGCACCGTTACCGTGAGCGCCGCGCTGCTGGCGCTGGCGCTGACGCTCGCGGCGGGTTTTTATCTGGCGCGCACCATCACCGGCCCGCTGCGGCGCCTGACGGACGCGATGCTGCGCGCCTCCCAGGGCGACCTGACGGTGTCGCTGCGGATCGAGAGCACCCGGCGCGACGAGATCGCCGAGGCCGGCGGGGCGCTGAATGTCCTCGTGGACGAGCTCAATGACAACATGCGCCAGGTGCTGGCCGCGTCCGAGGCGGTGTCCGGCGGCGCCCAGGAACTCAGCAGCTCCGCCTGGCATCTCTCCACCCTGGTGCAGGATCAGTCCAGCTCGCTCGAGGAGACGGCCGCCTCCATCGAGGAGATGACCGGCGCCGTCAAGCAAAACGCCGACAACGCCCTGCAGGCGGACAAGCTGGCCGCGGAATCGAGCACGGCCGCGGCCGAAAGCGCGGTTCTGGCGTCCTCGATCAAGCGCTCCATGGATCTCATCAACGCCAGCAGCAGCAAGATCGCCAACATCATCGGCGTCATTGACGAAATCGCGTTTCAGACCAATCTACTGGCGCTGAACGCGGCCGTGGAGGCGGCGCGCGCCGGCGAGCACGGCCGCGGCTTCGCCGTGGTGGCGGCGGAGGTGCGCAACCTCGCGCAGCGCAGCGCGGCCGCGGCCAAGGAGATCAAGAGTCTGATCCACGACAGCCTGGAGAAGGTCGGCGACGGCAACCACCTGGTCAGCGTCTCGGGCAGCAAGCTCGAGGGCATCGCCGCCAAGGTGAAGAAGGTGGCGGACATCATCGCCGAGATCAGCGCCGCCAGCCAGGAGCAGGCCTCGGGCGTGGACCAGGTGAACCGCACCATCGCGCAGATGGATACGGCGACCCAGACCAACGCCACCAAGGTCGAGGAGCTCTCCAGCACCAGCCGTTCGCTCGCCTCGCTGGCCGACCAGTTGCGTTCGCTGGCGGGTAAATTCAACCTCGGCGTGGACGTGGCGCCGGCCGCCGCGCCCGGCGGCGACATCCGGGGCGCGCCCGGGGGCGGCGCGACCGGCGCCGGGCCGGGACCGGTGGCGGCGCGGAGGCCCGTGACCGAGCCCGCGGGGGCGCGGCCAAACGTTGCGCGCCGCAAGCCGAAGATCGCGGCCGTCGCAAAGGTGAGCGCCAATGACGGAACCTGGACCGAGTTCTAGGCGCACGCCCGCGCCGGCCACGCGCCCGGATGACATCCCGGAGCGGCCGCTATTTCCCGTGGGCCCGCCGCCGACCGAAGGACAACGGATGCCGCAACCGTATACGACGACGATAACGGATCGGGAATTCGGGCAATTGCGCGATCTCATCCACGCCCACACCGGCATCGCGTTGTCCGAGCACAAGCGCGCGCTGGTGTGCTCGCGCCTGGCGAAGCGCCTGCGCCATTACAACCTGGCGTGCTACGCCGATTATTACGAGCTGCTGACCCAGGCCGACCCGGACGGGCGGGAGCTGATGGAGATGATCAACGCCATCACGACCAACAAAACCGATTTCTTCCGCGAGTCGCATCATTTCCAGTTCCTGTCCGAGCAGGTATTCCCCGCGCTCAAGCAGAGTCGCCAGCGACGGCTGCGCATCTGGAGCGCGGCCGCCTCCAGCGGCGAGGAGGCCTACACCCTCGCGATCACCGTGAGCGAGGCGTTTCCGGCGCCCAACGACTGGGACATAAAGATACTGGCGACCGACATAGACACCAACGTGCTCGAGCGCGCGGCGCGCGGGGTCTACTCCGAGCATCAGGTCCGGATGATTTCCAAGCCGCTGCTGCAGCGCTATTTCCTGAAGGGCGCGGGCGCACACGAGGACGAGGTCATGGTGAAGCCGGTCTTGAAATCCCTCATCCGCTTCGCGCGGCTCAACCTGATAGACGAGCCGTGGCCGATGCAGGGGCCGTTCGACGCGATCCTGTGCCGCAACGTGTTCATCTATTTCGACAAGCCCACGCAGCAGCGCCTGTTCGCGCGCTTCGCCAAGCTGTTGCGCAAGGACGGCTACCTGATGCTGGGGCACGCCGAG
>Ga0154927_1011_pt1 | contig 14628 bp, 10 predicted proteins | sample RifCSPhighO2_01_FD_105895 | JGI IMG/M metagenome (GOLD analysis project Ga0154927, IMG submission 105895) | Candidatus Muproteobacteria bacterium RIFCSPHIGHO2_01_FULL_65_16 | reverse complement strand
GCGCGGCGGGCGCGGCGCGCTTGGGCGCGACGACATCCCGGTCATACAGATGGCAGCGAACCCCCTGCCCGTCCTGCTCCAGCCAGCGCGGCGCGCGCGCGCGGCACAGATCCCAGGCAAAGTCGCAGCGGTCGGCGAAGCGGCAGGCGTGGAATTCCTGCGTGAGTTTGGGCACCGCGCCGGCCATCACCTCGAGCGCCGCGCCGCGCTTGAGGCGCGACGGCAGCGAGCGGAAGAGCTTCTGCGAATAGGGATGGCGCGGCGCGGCGAAGAACCGGGCGCGCGGCGCGCTCTCGACGATCTGGCCGGCGTACATCACCGCGACCCGGTCGGCCATCTCCGCCACCACGCCAAGATCGTGGGTGATGAACAGGATCGCCATGCCGGTCTTGCGCTGCAACTCGCGCAACAGCTCCAGGATCTGCGCCTGGATGGTGACATCCAGCGCCGTGGTCGGCTCGTCGGCGATCAGCAGGTCCGGCTCGGCCGCGAGCGCGATCGCGATCATGACCCGCTGCTTCATGCCGCCGGAGAGCTGGTGCGGATACTCGTCGCAGCGGCGCTCGGGGTCGGCGATACCCACGGCGGTGAGCAGCTCCACGACCCGCGCCCGCGCCGCGGCGCGGCCGGGCCCTTCCGGCAGCGCCTCGCGGATCTGCGCGCCGACGGTGAGCACCGGGTTGAGCGAGGTCTGGGGCTCCTGGAAGATCATGGCCATGCGCCGGCCGCGGACGCGGCGCATCTCGCGCTCGGGCAGGGTCAGGACATCCAGATCGCCGAGCCACACGTGGCCGCCGACGATGCGTCCGGCCGGCGCCGGCACCAGCTGCAGCAGCGACAGCGCGGTGATGGACTTGCCGCAGCCGGACTCGCCCAGCAGCGCCACGGTCTCGCCGCGGGCGATCTCGAGGCTGATCCCGTCCACGGCGCGCACAACGCCTTCGGGCGTATCGAAATACGTCCTCAGCTCCTCGACTTTGAGTAAGATTTCCGCCATCGTTTTCTTCGCCAACGGCAAGTTACAAGTGACAAGTAGCAAGTATCAAGTGGCAAGTACTATTGTGTTTTTGTTGTTTACTTGTAACTTGCAGCTTGCTACTTGCTACTTTCTTAATCTCGGATCAAACGCGTCCCGCACCGCGTCGGCGAACAGGTTCGCCGCCAGCACCAGCCCGAACATGAACACAAACGCCGCCGTCAGGCTCCACCACACCATCGGCTCGCGCGCCATCTCCAGACGCGCGCCGTTGATCATGTTGCCCCAGCTCTCCATCGTCGGATCCACGCCGACGCCGACATAGGACAACACCGCCTCGGCCAGCACCAGGCTGCTGAAGTCGAGGACCACGGTGATGAGCACGATGTGCATGACGTTGGGCAACAGGTGGCGCGCCATGATGGCGCCGTGGCTCGCGCCCAGCGCCCGGGCCGCCTGGACGTAATCGCCCTCGCGCAGCTTGAAGGTCTCGCCGCGCAGCAGGCGGCACAGGCCGGTCCAGCTGGTGACGCCCATGATCAGGCACAGGAACAACAGGCGCATGTCCGCGCGCTCGGCCGTGGTATTGAAGGCCTCGGGATTGTTGGCCATGTACACTTGCAGGCTCAGGATCGAGGCGGCGACGAGCAGCACCCACGGGATCGAGTTCAGGGTGGTGTAAAAATACTGGATGATATTATCCACCCAACCGCGGAAGTAGCCGGCCGCGATGCCGAAGAGCAGCGCGAACGGCAACATCACGAGCGTCGTGAGCGTGCCGATGACCAGCCCGGTGCGCACGCTCTTGAGCGAGCGGTAGAACACGTCCTGGCCCACCTGATCGGTGCCGAAGACGTGATAGTAAAACGACAGGCCGACGGCGTTGGCGGCGAGCACGAGCACGACGCCGAGCGTGACGAGCAGCGTGCGCCACGGGATTTCATCCTCGCCGCGGGCAAATCGCCGCCAGACCGACGCCGGCGTCTCCCCGCGCCGGCGCCGCAGGGCGACGAGGCCCGCAACCGCGACCGCCCACAGGCCGAGGCCGGCGAGCGTCGCCAGCGCGGCGCGCGCCGCGATGTCGGCCGCGCGCCCGCCCGGGTCCTCGAGATGCGCGCCGCCGTGCTCGAGGCGCGGGTATTCGCGCGCGACCCGCCCGTCCGGATGCTCGACCGTCTCTTTCGTGTAGGCGTGGGTGGCGAACGGCGCGGAGTAGGTCTTCTCCGTGCGCGCGCGCAGCGGCGCGGCGAGCACGTCGAGCAGGCTCCGCACCTCGGCGGAGTAGCGCCCGTCCCCGCCCGCCAGGCGCGCGTGGAAGTGGAAGGAATCGAGCAGCCCGACCGCGGCATAGGCCGCCAGCACCACGGCCGCGGCCGCGGCCAGCGGCCGGCGCGCCACCAGGCGCCAGGGCGCGCGCAGATGCTCGTGGCGCGCGGCGTAAAGCCCGAAGCCGATCACGGCCGCGAGCAGCACGTAGATCAATACGTCGGTCCACAGGAAGACTAACTGAAAAGGCATAAGACAAGATCCGATTTCACAGGATTAACAAGATTCCGCAGGATTAACAGGATTAATTCTTGTGAAGGCATAAAAATGTCCTGATGTAATTTCCGCAACGGTTTAATCCTGTAAATCCTGAAAAATCCTGTTAATCCTGTGAATTGCCGTTTTATTCCAGCCGCACCCGCGGATCGGCCAGCGAATAGCTGATGTCGGTGAGAATGAGCCCGACGATATATAGCACCGCGCCCAGGAACACCATGGCGCGCACGACGAAGAAGTCCTGCGAGGTGATGGCGTCTATCGTGTAGCTGCCGAGGCCGGGGATGCCGAAGAACGACTCCATGATCAGGCTGCCGACGAACAGCAGCGGGATCACGACCACGACCCCGGTCAGGATCGGTATCAGCGCGTTTCCGAGCACGTGGCGGAACAGCACGCGCGGCTCGGACAGTCCCTTGGCGCGGGCGGTGCGCACGTAGTCCTTGCCGATCTCCTCGAGAAAGAAGCTGCGGTAGAGCCGCGTGCTCGAGCCGACGCCGCTCACCACGCCCACGATCACCGGCAGCGCCAGGAACTTGAGCGCGTGCAGGCCGCCGGCGTCGTAGCCGGATATCGGCACGAGATGCCACAGCTTGCTCACCAGGTACTGTCCGCCGATGACGTAGAACAGCGTCGAGACGGACATCATGCCGACGCAGGCCACGACCCCCCACGCGTCCAGGTAGGTGCCGCGGAAAAAAGCGAGCAGCATGGCGAACGTGATGTACACCAGGATGCCGACGGCGAAGGTCGGCAGGGCGATGGCCACGCTCGGCCACATGCGCTGGAAGATCTCGCGCCGGATGTCGCGCCCGTCCTCGGACCGGCCGAAATCGCCGGCGAACAGGCGCACCGAGTGCCGGAAGAAGATCGTGTCCGCGACCTTGTCCGCGCCCGCGGCCGCGGCGTTGTAGAACAGCGGCCGGTTGAAGCCGCGGTCCTCCTTCCACTTGGCGATCGCCTCGGGCGTGACGCGCTTCACGCCCAGGTGGATGCGGGCCATGTCGTCCGGGCTGTTGACGAAGAAAAACAGCGCGAACGTGATCAGGTTCACGCCGACGAGGATCGGCACGGCGTGCAGCAGCCGGCGGACGATATAGGCGATCACCGGCGCACCGTCCGCTCGCGCCGGCGATAGGCGATCACCGCCGGCGCGGCGCCCGCCGCCAGCAGCAGCAACACCGCCGCCACCGGCCACAGCACCGGCCGGTTCCAGGCCGCGCGGTCGCGCGCGCGCGGCGCGGGCTCGAGCCGCAGGTACTTGAGCGTGTTGTTCGCCATGTTGTTGGGCTTGGCGTTGAGCACCCAGGCGTGCTCGAGCGTGAACAGCTTGGGGTGCACGCCCCAGGCCCAGGGCGCGTCGCGGCGGGCCACGTCCAGCATCCGGCGGATGATAGCCAGCCGCTCGGGACCGTTCTCCATGTTCTTCATGCGCTCGAACAGACGGTTGAACTCGGGATTGTCGTAGTTGGCGGCGTTCTCGCCGTCCGCGCCGACCTTGCGGTTCGGGCCGTAGAGCAGAAACAGAAAATTCTCCGGGTCCGGGTAGTCCGCGTTCCAGCCCCACTCGAACAGTTGCGCGTCGCCCTTGCGCATCTTTTCCTGAAAGCGGTTGTAATCGGTGGCGCGCACCTCGAGCTGGACGTTCAACTTCTGCAGCTGCTTGCGCATCCAGTCGAGGCGCGCCTTCTCCTCCGGGCCGGTGGCCGCGGTTTCGAAATAGAGCGTCAGCGGGGCGCCGGTGCGCGCGTCGCGTCCGTCCGGATAGCCGGCCTCGGAGAGCAGCCGGCGCGCGAACTCGATCGGCTTGCGCCGCGGTACGCCGCGCACGCAGTCGTACACGTGCGGGTTGCTGCCGGCGCAGCCGTCCTCGTAACCGAAAATGCCGGGCGGCAGCGGGCCCTGGGCGGCGATGCCGCGGCCGTTGCGGAAGATCGAGATCTGCTCCTCGTAATCAATGGCGATGGAGACGGCCTGCCGGAGCTTGCGCGCGCGCTCGCCGTAACCGCCGACGACCGGGTCGAGCATGTTGAAGCCGAGATAATAGGTCGAGGCGGCGACGCTCGTGAGCAGGCGGATGCCCTTCTGCTTCATGGACTCGGTCACGTCGGTGTCGCCGCTGCCGGTGAGGCGGACCGCCTGGTCGAAGCTCTCGGTAAGCACCGCGGAGCGGTCGTAGTAGCCCTGCAGGAACTTGTTCCAGTAGGGGATGCCCTCCTTCTCGCGGCTGAACACCACCTTGTCAATGAGCGGCAGCCGCTTGCCGGCGTCGGCGAGCAGGCCCCGGCCCGCGTCCGCCGGCTCGCCCGCGCGCGGGTAGAACTCGTCGTGATAATTGGGGTTGCGTTCGAGCACCATCCGACGGTTCGGGTCGTTGACCGTGAGCATATACGCCCCGGTGCCGACGGGATACCAGTCGAGCGTGAGATTGCGCGCCTGCATGCCGGGCTGGGAGAAAAAACGTTCGGCCTCGGGCGGCATCGGGGCGAAAAACGGCATCGCCATCCAGTAGCGGATCTGCGGGTAGACGCCGCGGATCTTCACGCGATAGGTATAGCGATCCACCGCCTCGGCGCCCGCGAGCGGGTAGCGCGCCAGATCCAGATACACCCCGTCCTCGCGCCCGCCGGCGACATCGGCGTAGGCCCGCGTCAGTGTCGCGGCGTAGTCCTTCATGCCCACGATGTATTCGCCCATGACGCTCAGGATGGGCGAGTGAAGCTTGGGGTGCGCCAGACGCTTGATCTGGTAGACATAATCGGCGGCGACCAGCTCGCGCGTGCCGGTCCGCGGAAAGTCGGCGATGGCGTATTTGCCGGCGAGCGCGCGCTCGTCGAGCGCGTGGTACAGAAGCTTGCCCGCGGCGTCGCGGGCGAAGGCCGGGTGCGGCTGATAGTAAATCCCGGGCCGGATGCGTATCTCATAGACGCTGTAGGCGACGGCGGCGGGCGGCGCGTCCGGCGGCAGGCGCCGACTCTGGGTATCGAGATACGCCGGCCGCGGCAGCGCGACGGCGGTCAGCGGCGCGAGCGCGTACGGCCGCTTGAGATAATGGTACTGGAACGGCGGCTCGTAGATCTGGGCGATGAAATCATATTCGTTGGAGCTGTAGGCGCGCGCCGGATCGAGATGCTTGGGGCGCTCGCGGAACGCCGTGTACAGAATGTTCTTCCCTTCCTCCGCCGCCGGATACGGATTGTTCCACTCGGCCCGGGCGTTGCAGGACAGCGCGGCCAGCGCGAGCAGCAACAGAGCGCGCCTGTATGAATTCGTTTGGCCCATGTCCGTCAAGAAGTTCCGATTAAGTAAGTATGATTATTTGCCGCAAAGACGCGAAGGACGCAAAGAAAAGCATGGATAATCATCAATAGAAGAATCTTTGCGCTCTCCTGCCGCTCGCAGCGCTCCGCCGCACCCCCTTCCCGCAGGCGGGAAATTCCGCTACTGTAGCGGCTGAATTTGCTCGGACGCAATACCGACAGACCCGTTATTGGTCGGCGCCGGCAGGGAACATAACAACTCTAACGCAAAAGCCGTTGTGGAGATGACAATATGGGATTTCTGACAGGTAAACGGGCGCTGATCGTCGGCGTGGCGGGCGACCGCTCCATCGCCTGGGGCATCGCCAAGGCCATGCACCGGGAAGGCGCCGAGCTCGCATACACCTATCAGAACGACAAGCTCAAGGAGCGTGTCGAGAAGCTCGCGGCCCAGACGAAATCGGACATCATCCTGCCGTGCGACGTGGCCAGCGACACGGAGATCGAGGCGGTGTTTTCACGCCTGGACGATTACTGGGACGGCCTCGACATCATTGTGCATTCCGTCGCCTTCGCCCCGCGCGAGCTGCTGTCCGGAAATTTCGCCGATGTCACGACGCGCGAGGGATTCCGGGTCGCGCACGAAATCAGCTCCTACAGTTTCACCGCGCTGGCCAAGGCCGGGCGCGCCATGATGCAGGGGCGCAAGGGGGCGCTGCTCACCCTGACCTACATCGGCGCCGACCGCTCCATACCAAACTACAACATCATGGGCCTGGCCAAGGCCAGCCTCGAGGCCAACGTGCGCTACCTCGCCCAGGCGCTCGGGCACGACGGCATACGCGTCAACGCCGTCTCCGCCGGCCCGATCCGCACGCTCGCGGCCGCGGGCATCAACGACTTCAAAAAGCTGCTGGATTATAACGACCTGATGGCGCCGCTCGGACACGGCGTGACGATTGACGAGGTCGGCAACGTCGCCGCCTTCCTGTGCTCGGACCTGGCCTCCGGAGTCACGGGCGAGATCACCTATGTGGACGCCGGCTTCAACACCGTCGCCATCGGCCTGGACTACGGCAAACTGCTCAAGCCCTGAGGCCCCCCGACGTCCGCGCCGCGGCGGAAAAACATCAAGGGCGCTGCGAACAATTCCTGAAATTATGGTTTTCACCGCAGAGGCGCAGAGACGCAGAGAAAATCCGTCTTTGTTTCAATAACTCCGCGCCTCCGCGTCTCTGCGGTGGATTTGGCGACCGCTGATACGGCTGCGTCAGAGGCGGTCCTGGTAAATCTTGATGTCCACCTTCTGCCGCAGGCCCGCGCGATAGAGCGCGTAGTATTCGATCCCGCGCCGGCTGAGCAGCAATCGCCGCGCGCGCTCACGCAGCGCCGAGTCGGCCTTTTCCGGCCGGCCCTCGAGCACGCGCTTTAAACCAAAAACGGCGTAGCCCTGACTTCCGAGATCGGCGAGTCCGTACACCGCCCTGCCCGTCTGGGGCCGCGGCGCGCGGAAGGCGGCCTCGACGACGCGGCGATCGCGGCCGTCCAGCCGCTCGCGCGTCACGAGCCTGGGTCCCTGGTATTTGAGCGCGTGGCTCCGGGCCAGAGCCTCGAGCGCGGCGCCGGCCTGGAGCTGCTTGAGCCAGTCTGTCGCCGCCGCCCGCGCCAGCTCGCCGGCCTGCTGCAACCTGAGCGTGCGCTCGATCTGGGCGCGCACCTCCGCCAGCGGCCTGAGCGCCGCCGGCCGGTGATCCAGCACGCGCACGGCCACCATGGTCTCGGGATTGATCTCGACGGCGTCGCTGTTGCGGGTCTTGCCCAGCACCTCCGGATGAAACGCCGCCTCCACCACCTTGGGATATGCCGCGACGCCGGCGCCGCCGGCGCGGCCGAACCATTCGCTGCGCTGGATGGCGAGTCCGAGCGCCTGCGCGGCGGGCCCGAGGCCTTCCGGATGCTCGTAAACGAGATTGCGGAACTTCTCGGCTTCCTCGAGGAAACGCTCCTCGCCCCGGCGCTTGCGCACGAGGTCGGTCAGCTCCTTGCGCGCTTCGTGCGGGGGCTTGCGCGTCTCCGGCGTGAAGCCGGTCAATTTGGCCAGATGAAAACCGAACTCGGTCCGCACCGGCTGACTGATCGCGCCCGGCCTGAGAACGTAAATCGCGGCTTCGAGTTCCTTGGGCAGCACCCCGCGCCCGATCTCGCCGAGATCGCCGCCCTTGGCGGCGGAATCGGGATCCTGCGAGTGCTTCCCGGCGAGCGCGGCAAAATCGGCGCCGGCGCGCGCCTGGCGCTCGAGCTCGCGGATCCGGCCCTGGGCGCGCTCGACCTCTTCCTTGGCGGCGTTCGCCGCCACCGCGATCAGGATGTGGCTGGCGCGCCGTTTTTCCGGGCGGGTGTAGCGCGCGGCCTCCTCGGCATAAGCCTTGCGCAGCTCGTCCTCGCTCGGCTGATACTTTTTGACGAAATCCTCGGCCGCCAGCCGCAGGTATTCGATGCGCACCTCTTCCGGCGCACGGAAGGCGTCCGCGCGCGCGGAATAATATTCTTCTATCGCCTTGGGGGTGACAACGGCCTTGCCCGCGAACCGCTCGGGGTCCACCACGGCGTAGACCACTTCGCGCTCCTGCCGCCACAGGCGCAGGAGCGCGGTGACTTCGGCCTCGGTGACGATCGCGGTTTCGCCGAAGGCGGCCTGCAGCTGGCCGGTCATGTTTTCCTCGCGCAGCCGCGCCTCGAACTCGACCGTGCTCATGCCTTCGCGGCGCAGCAGCGCCTCATAGAGCTGGGGATCGAATTTGCCGTCGCGCTGGAAATAGGGCTTCTCCCGGATCAACCGGCCGAGCCGCTCGTTGCCGATGCGGTAACCGCGCGCCCGCGCGTCGCGCACCAGCAGCGCCTGATCGATGAGCCCGTCCACGACCAGCGCCTTGAACTCGCGGCTGTCGAACACGGCCGGGTCCATGCGGCCGCGGAACTGGTCCATGGCGGCGCGGTAATCGCGCTGGCTGATCTCCACGCCGTCGGCGGTGGCCACATTGACGCTCGACCCGCCCTCAAAATAGGAATTGATGCCCCAGAGCGCGAACGGGATGACGACCAGCAACAGGATGACGGTGGCGATGACGCCCTGAATCTTTTCGCGGATCTTGGTCAGCATGGGCGGGTACTTTACCGGATGCGCCGCGGGAGTGGCAACGGAAAAGCTAATAACTATTAGCTGATAGCTAAAAAGGCGAGGCGGCGGCCTCGCCTTCTATTCTTCTATATGGCGGAGCGGACGGGGCTCGAACCCGTGACCCCCGGCGTGACAGGCCGGTATTCTAACCAACTGAACTACCGCTCCGGATCACAGAAAGGACTGAGGACCGAGTGCTGAGGACTAAGGGCGAAGAAAGACAGGCATTCACTTCTCAGTCCTTAGCGCTCAGTCCTCAGTCCTGTCTTTGGCTGGTGGGTGCTGAGGGGCTCGAACCCCCGGCCTTCGCCTTGTAAGGGCGACGCTCTACCAACTGAGCTAAGCACCCGGGGAGCCGCGCGCGCCAACCAAAGGCGCGTTAGTTTACGGCATCCTTCAGGCCTTTGCCAGCCTTGAAGCGGGGATTCTTCGACGCCGCGATGGCGATGGCCTCGCCGGTGCGCGGATTGCGTCCCGTGCGCGCGGCCCGGTTGCCGATGGAAAAGGTGCCGAAGCCGCTCAGCGTCACCGCGTCCCCGTTGCGCAGGGAGTTGGCGATGATGTTAAACACCGCCTCGACCGTGCGCATCGCGGAGGCCTTGTTCAAGTCCGTCGCCTGCGCCACTTTATCAATGAGTTCGGTCTTGTTCACGTTGGCATCCCCTTGTGGTGTGTGGTGGAAGAGTCGCCGATGGAGCGCGACCAAAACACGACGTGCGCACGTTCCAGCGCGCGACTTTTATAACAAGCCCCGGAAAACCCTGTCAAGAAACAGCGGACGAACGTCAGTGAGTCGTGACGGCGCCGACCGCGTCGGTCTTTTCCGCCGGCGCCGCCTCCGCGGCCTTGCCCTCTTCCAGCGGCTCGGGCATGCGCTCGAGCGTGGCCTCCAGCACCTGGTCAATCCACCGCACCGGGCGGATGTCGAGGCGGTCGCGGATGTTCTTGGGGATCTCCGTCAGATCCTTGCGATTCTCCTCCGGAATCAAGACGGTCTTGATCCCGCCGCGATGCGCGGCGAGCAGCTTCTCCTTGAGCCCGCCGATCGGCAACACCTCGCCGCGCAAGGTGATTTCGCCCGTCATGGCGACGTCGGCGCGCGCGGGGATCTTCGTCAGCGCCGACACCATGGCGGTGCACATGGCGATGCCCGCGCTCGGGCCGTCCTTGGGCGTCGCGCCCTCGGGCACGTGCACGTGGAAATCGTGCTTCTGGTAGAAGTCCACGGGGATCCCGAGCCGGCCGGCGCGACTGCGCACCACGCTCATGGCCGCCTGGATTGACTCCTGCATGACCTCGCCGAGCTTGCCGGTGATGGTGAGCTTGCCCTTGCCCGGCACGATCACGGCCTCGATCGTGAGCAGCTCGCCGCCGACCTCGGTCCAGGCGAGGCCGGTGACCTGGCCGACCTGGTTGGTCTTTTCGGCGATGCCGTAGCGATAACGGCGCACGCCCAGATATTTCTCGAGCGAGCGCGCGGTGACGGCGACCTTCTTGCCCGCCTCCGCCTTTTTGAGCAACAGGTCCTTGGCGACCTTGCGGAAGACCTTGGAGATCTCGCGCTCCAGGCTGCGCACGCCGGCCTCGCGCGTGTAATAACGCACGATGTCGCGGATCGCCGATTCGGCGACGGCGATCTCGCCCGGCTTGAGCCCGTTGTTCTTGAGCTGCTTCGGTATCAGATATCTGATCGCGATACTGACCTTCTCGTCCTCGGTGTAACCGCTGAGGCGGATGACCTCCATGCGGTCGAGCAGCGGCGCCGGGATGTTCAGGGTGTTCGCGGTGGCGATGAACATCACGTCCGAAAGGTCGTAGTCAACCTCGAGGTAGTGATCGTTGAAGGCGTGGTTCTGCTCCGGGTCGAGCACTTCCAACAGCGCCGAGCTCGGGTCGCCGCGGAAGTCCATCGCCATCTTGTCCACCTCGTCGAGCATGAACAGCGGGTTGCGCACCTTCACCTTGGACATGTTCTGGACGATCTTGCCCGGCAGCGAGCCGATGTAGGTGCGGCGGTGGCCGCGGATCTCGGCCTCGTCGCGCACGCCGCCCAGGGACATGCGCGTGAACTTGCGATTCGTGGCGCGCGCGATGGACTGGCCGAGCGAGGTCTTGCCCACGCCGGGCGGGCCGACCAGGCACAGGATCGGGCCCTTCGATTTGGTCACGCGCTGCTGCACCGCCAGGTACTCGAGGATGCGCTCCTTGACCTTCTCCAGGCCGTAGTGATCGGCCTCGAGGATCTCCTCCGCCCTGGAGAGGTCCTTCTGGATCTTGGTGCGCTTCTTCCACGGCACGTTGAGCAGCCAGTCAATGTAGTTGCGCACCACCGTGGCCTCGGCCGACATCGGCGACATCATCTTGAGCTTGTTGAGCTCGGCCTCGGTCTTGGCGCGCACGTCCTTGGGCATGCCGGCCTTGGCGATCTTGCGCGCCAGCTCTTCGGCCTCGTTCGGCGTCTCCTCGAGCTCGCCGAGCTCCTTCTGGATCGCCTTCATCTGCTCGTTCAGATAATACTCGCGCTGGCTCTTCTCCATCTGGCGCTTGACGCGGCCGCGGATGCGCTTCTCCACCTGCAACAGGTCAATCTCGTTCTCGATGACCGAGAGGATGCGCTCCAGGCGCGCGCGCACGTTCTGGATCTCGAGGATCTGTTGCTTGTCATCAATCTTGAGCGAGAGGTGCGCGGCGATGGTGTCCGCCAGGCGCTCCGGGTCTTCGATGCCCGAGAGCGAGGTCAGGATCTCGGGCGGGATCTTCATGTTCAGCTTGACGTACTGGTCGAACTCGGCCAGCACCGAGCGCATGAGGGCCTCGCCCTCCTTGTCGGTGAGCGGCTCGGCCGCGAGCAGCGCCACCTGCGCGGCGAAATACTCCGCGGTCTCGTGGTACTGCTGGACGACGCCGCGGCGCTCGCCCTCGACCAGCACCTTGACCGTGCCGTCCGGCAGCTTCAGCAGCTGCAGGATGCTGGCCACGGTCCCGATCGTATGGATGTTTTCCGTCGTCGGGTCGTCGTCGGAGGCGCTTTTCTGCGCCACCAACATGATCTGCTTGCCCGCCTCCATGGCCTGTTCCAGGGCGCGGATGGACTTGCGCCGCCCGACGAACAGGGGGATGACCATGTGCGGGAACACGACGACGTCGCGCAACGGCAACACCGGCAGTGTCGTTTCCGATCCGGCGACGATGTTGGGGGGTGTCTGTTCGCTCATTATCCTATCCTGCGTCCTGTTCGGTCGTTGATTCAAGTGTGGGGCCAAACCACCGGGATTTCAATGTAACCCCGACAATCAGTGCAAATTACCGGCCATGTTTCGATTCATAGCCGAAACTCAAAATAAACCCCGCCATGGGCGGGGTCTATCTGGATCGCCGCACGACCGCGCCGGTCACGAGCCACCCGTGGCGCGCCTTCTGGACTGGTCCTCGCCGTCGGCGTAGATCAGCAGCGGCTTGGCGCCGTCGGTGATGACGCTCGCCTCGACCACCACCTTTTTGACGTTATCGAGCGACGGCAGCTCGAACATGACTTCGAGCAGGGCGCGCTCGAGGATCGAACGCAGTCCCCGGGCGCCGGTCTTGCGGTCCATGGCGCGCTTGGCCACGGCGTTGAGGGCCTCCTCGCGGATCTCGAGATCCACGCCTTCGAGCTTGAGCAGCTTCTGGTACTGCTTGACCAGGGCGTTCTTCGGTTCCGTCAGGATCTGGATCAGGGCCGACTCGTCGAGCTCGTCCAGGACCGCGACCACCGGCAGGCGACCGACGAATTCCGGAATCAGGCCGTACTTGATTAGGTCCTCGGGCTCCACCGTGCGCAGGACGTCGCCGACCTTCTTGGCGTTCGACTTGCTCTTGATGTCGGCGTTGAAGCCGATGCCGCTCCGCTCGGAGCGCGACTGAATGACCTTATCCAGCCCCGAGAAGGCGCCGCCGCAGATGAACAGGATGTTGCGCGTGTCCACCTGCAGGAATTCCTGCTGCGGGTGCTTGCGGCCGCCCTGCGGCGGCACCGAGGCGATCGTGCCTTCAATCAGTTTTAGCAGCGCCTGCTGCACGCCCTCGCCCGAAACGTCGCGCGTGATCGAGGGATTCTCGGACTTGCGCGAGATCTTGTCAATCTCGTCTATGTAGACGATGCCCTTCTGCGCCTTCTCGACGTCGTAGTCGCACTTCTGCAGCAGCTTCTGGATGATGTTCTCGACGTCCTCGCCGACGTAGCCCGCCTCGGTGAGGGTGGTGGCGTCGGCGATGGTGAACGGAACGTTGAGGACGCGGGCGAGCGTTTCCGCGAGCAGCGTCTTGCCGGAGCCGGTGGGGCCGACCAGCAGGATGTTGCTCTTGGAGAGCTCGACCTCGCCGACCTTGCCTTCGTTCTCGATGCGCTTGTAGTGGTTGTAGACCGCGACCGACAGCACCTTCTTGGCGTCGGACTGGCCGATGACGTACTCGTCCAGGATCTGGTTGATCTCGCGCGGGGCGGGGAACTTCTTCCTTCCCTGGGTCGCGCCTTTCTCCTCCTGCACCTCCTCGCGGATGATGTCGTTGCACAGCTCGACGCATTCGTCGCAGACGAACACCGAGGGACCGGCGATCAGCTTGCGCACCTCGTGCTGGCTCTTGCCGCAGAAGGAGCAGTACAGCAGCTTTTCGCCTTTTCCGTCTCCCCTGCCGTTGTGATTGTCGTCAGCCATCCTTAATCCTCGCGATTGATCAAGGGACACGCGTTTAGCGTGCGGTTTTTCCGGAAAATATGCAAGGGTGCACTCTAAGACTTATAGCATAGACCTCGAAAATTTCACCCATTTCAGGTACGTTTTTCGATGACCGTATCAATCAGCCCGAAGGACATGGCCTCCGACCCGTCCATGAAATAGTCCCGGTCGGTATCCTCCTGGATCCGCTCCATGGTCTGGCCGGTGTGTTTGACCAGGATCTGGTTCAGGCGTTCGCGCACGCGCAGGATCTCCCTGGCATGGATGTCAATGTCCGCCGCCTGCCCCTGAAAGCCGCCCATCGGCTGATGGATCATCATGCGCGCGTGCGGCAGCGCGAAGCGTTTTGCCTTGGCGCCGCCCGCCAGAATCAGCGCCCCCATGCTCGCCGCCTGGCCGACGCACACGGTGGAGACGTCGGGCTTGATGAACTGCATGGTGTCGTAGATGGCGAGCCCGGCGTTCACCGCCCCGCCGGGGGAGTTGATATACAGGTGAACGTCCTTGTCCGGGTTCTCGGATTCCAGGAACAGCAGCTGCGCCACCACCAGATTGGCCATGTGATCCTCGACCGGCCCGACCAGGAACACCACCCGCTCCTTGAGCATGCGGGAATAGATGTCGTAGGCGCGCTCGCCCCGGCCCGTGGTCTCGATCACCATCGGGACCAACCCGAGCGCCTGCGGATTCAGGGCGCCATCATGATTTCTGTAATCTGACATAGACATTCCTTACCTTTGCCAACGGCGTCACGTTGTGGTCGGCTCCATCCCCAGCAGCTCCTGGAAGCCGACCGCCCTGTCCACGACCTCGGCCGTGGCCAGCAGATCTTCCACGATCTTCTCTTCCAGCACCAGCGACTCGACCTCGGACAGCTTCTCCGGGTTCGCGTAGTGCCAGCGGATGAACTCCTCGGGCGACTCGTACTCGGCCGCCATCTGCTCGAGCCGCGCGCGC
>Ga0154927_1021_pt5 | contig 14994 bp, 10 predicted proteins | sample RifCSPhighO2_01_FD_105895 | JGI IMG/M metagenome (GOLD analysis project Ga0154927, IMG submission 105895) | Candidatus Muproteobacteria bacterium RIFCSPHIGHO2_01_FULL_65_16 | reverse complement strand
ATAAATTCGATATCAACGATACCTCCGCGATCCTGTTTGACGTCAAACTGGTCCGGGGCCTGCGGCGCCCGGGACGCCGCCATCTTCGCGCGCATCTCCAGCACCTCCCGGCGCAGCTTCGCGGGATCGCGCGCGAGACCGAGGACCTCACGCCGCTCCTGCTCGAACCACCGGCGCAGCTCCGGCGCCCCGGCCACGGCCCGCGCCCGCACCAGGGCCTGGTGCTCCCAGGTCCAGGCGTGTGTCCGCTGATAGTCCCGGAAGGCCTCGCGGCTCGTGACCAGGGGGCCGCTCTGGCCGCTCGGGCGCAGGCGCATGTCCACCTCGTACAAGACGCCGGCCGGGGTGCGCACCGTGAGCATATGAATCAGGCGCTGGCCCAGGCGCGCGAAAAACAATTCATTCGGGACGCCGCGGGGGCCGGTGGTGACGCCGTCCTCGCAGCCTTCGTACAAAAAGATCATGTCCAGGTCGGAGCCGTAACCGAGCTCCAGGCTGCCGAGCTTGCCGTAGGCGACGACCGCAAACCCCGGGGCCGCGTCGGTGCGCGGGCATGCCGGCCGCCCGTGCCTCTTCGCCAGCGCCTCCCGGGCCAGCTCCAGGCACTGCGCCAGCGTCACCTCGGCGATAACCGCCAGTTGCGCGCTCACCTGCTCCGGCGCGGGGCCCAGGGCGATGTCGGCCGCGGCCACCCGCAGCACCGCGCCGTGCCGGAACTCGCGCAGCGCCTCCATCTGCGTCTCCAGGTCTTCGGCCGGAATGTGCGCCAGCCCCCCGCGCAGCTCGGATTCCAGCGCCGCGCGCGTAAGCGGTTCGTACAGGCTGCGCGGGTCGAGCAGCTCGTCGAGCACGATCGGATGCCGGCTGATCCAGCTGGCGATCCACGGGCTGGCCGAGCACAACTTCACCAGCTGCGACAACGCCATGGGATTTTCGATCAGCAGCGCGAGATAGGCCGTGCGCCGGCCGATGGCCTCGAGCAGGTTCACCAGGCGCGCGAGCGTCGTCGGCGGGTCCGGGCTCAGCCCGGCCGCCGCCAGCAGCAGCGGCATGAGGCGGTCCATGCGCGCGCGGCCCTCGCCGGAAAAGGCGCCGTAGGCCGGACCTTCGCGCAGCCCGCGCAACAGCGCCGTCGCCGCTTCCGTTTTTTCGTAACCCGCCGCGCGCAGCAGTCTTTGCCCGGTGTCGGCGTCCACGGTGTCCAGCCACACCCCGAGCAGGCCGGGCTCTCCGGCCTCGGCCGGCTGCCGCTGGGGGGCCGCGAACATCTGCTCGAAGTGGCCGTGGACCTTGCGCGTGTGCCGGCGCAGTTCGGCGTGGAAATCGTTCCAGCCGCCAAAACCCATGGCGCCGGCAAGCCGCGTCCGCTCGGACTCATCGGCCGGAAGGCCGTGCGTCTGCCGGTCGGCGGCCATCTGCAGGCGGTGCTCGACGTTGCGCAGAAAAACATAGGCCGCGTTCAACTCGGCCGCCGCCGGCGGCGTGAGCTGACCGCCCGCGGCCAGGAGCGGCAGGACCGCCTGGATCGCGCGCGCCTGCAGCGCCGGCTCGCGCCCGCCGCGAATGAGTTGCAGCGCCTGGCCGATGAACTCGATCTCGCGGATCCCGCCGGGCCCGAGCTTGATGTTGTCCTGCATGCCCTTGCGCAGCAGCTCGCGCTCGATCAGCGTCTTCATGCCGCGGATCGCCTCGAGCGCCCCGTAGTCGAGATAGCGGCGGAACACGAACGGCCTGAGGCGCGCGAGCAGCTCCGCGCCCGCGGCGCGAGCGCCGGCGCAGGCACGCGCCTTGATGAGCGCATAGCGTTCCCACTCGCGCCCGTGGGTCTGGTAATACTGCTCCATGGCGTCGAACGACAGCGCGAGCGGGCCGCTCGCGCCGTTGGGCCTGAGGCGCATGTCCACCCGGAACACGAAGCCGTCGGCCGTGGGCTCGGCGAGCGCGTTGATGAGCGCCTGGCCGAGGCGGATGAAAAATTCGTGGTTACTGAGAGCGCGCGCGCCTTGTGTCTCGCCGTCTTCCGGATAGGCGAAGATCAGGTCAACGTCCGAGGAGAAATTGAGCTCCTGGCCGCCGAGCTTGCCCAGGCCCAACACCACGAGCGCCTGCGGCGCGCCGCCGTCCGCGCCCCGGGGCGCGCCGTATTTGTCCACCGCCCAGGCGTGCAGCCGCGTCAGCGCCTGGTCCATGCAGGCGTCGGCGAACTCCGACAGCGTGGCCACGACCTCGTCGAGGCCGGCGCGACCGGCCAGGTCGCGCCAGGCGATGCGCACCAGCTCGCGCTGTCGCAGCCGGCGCAGGCGGTGCTTGAGCGCCGTCTCGTCGCCGGCATCCGCGAGCGCCGCCGCGACGCGCGCGGTGATCTCGCCCGGCGCGTAGGCGCGCGCGAGATCGCCCGAGCCGACAAGGTCGCGCAGCAGCTCCGGCCGTTGCGCGCAGGCGCGGGCGACGAAATCGCTGCCGGCGAACACCCGCGGCAGGGCCGCAAGCCACTCTCCCGGTTGCAAGTCGGCGAGATGCGGCGCGAGCTCGCGCCACTGGCCCTCGACCCGCGCGCGCAGTGGTTGCGGGACGGCGGCCAGGGCGGCATTCATTGACGGCGGGGACGGATCCGACATGCCCGGAGTTTAACTCGCGGTAAAGATTGTCGCCCTCACGCGATGTCAAATACCAAAAAGGAAGGCCCCGTTTCCGGGGCCTCTCGTACATCGGACCATCAGACTGATTACATCTCCTTGGCGCTGCTCCCGCCGGCGGCCTGCTGCGGCGCCGACCGGGCCATCAGGTTGCCGGGGATGGCGGCGAGCACGGGTCCGTATTTGGCGTATTCGCCGTAGTCGCGGATATTGCCGTCCAGGTTGTCGAGGACATAGCGGTTATCCACCACCAGCACGGCGTGGGTCCGGTCCATCAGCTCGAACGTGGCCACCCGAAGCCGGTCCGCGCCGATGCCCAGGTCTTGCAGGGCGTAGACCTTGCGCATCACGTAGCCCTTGCAGTCAATGAAGCTCGCCGCGGCGAGCTCTGCGCGCGTGGGCAGGGCGCTCTGGCACGTGTTCAGCGGGCACGGCCGGGCCTGGTTCGCCTCGATGTTGACCATGTTCATGGTTTTCTCGAAGCTGGTCGCACCCGGATAGGCGTCGAGGGAAAAGCGCGCCGGTTGCTCAAAAGTGGCGCAAGCTGGGAGAAGTGCGGCAACGATCACGGTTAATATCCTATTCATCTGCGTCTCCTTAAAGTTTGATCACGTGGTCACCCCGCCGGACGGGTCGAGCGCGATTCCCACCGACGGACTGACCGAACCACCGACACCTCCGGATCCACCCCGAACCGCCGATCTACGAGCGCGGCGCGACTGGGGCGTGGAAATAATCCCGTCTCGTCGCGTCAATGGTGAATCTCGTTACGGCCCGCTTACATCTTTCCAGAGCGACTCGCCTGGCTTCTGCTTGCACAACTTCTTTAATTACTCAATTCGCGGGTGAAGGGACTGCGCTTGCGGCAGCAAGTTTAGCCAGGGCTTCTGTTTGCGCGCCCAAAAAGAAAGGCCCCGTTTCCGGGGCCGCCTCCCATGCCCACGCAGTCATCCCCCTTCCAAAGGAGGGGAAATAGTATTGGACCATGGCGGTAGGCATGTCCCGTGCATATTATTTGAGTTAGATATTATAGATTCCAACTAACTGACTCACGGCAAAACCGGGGCTTATCGGGGCACCGCCAAGGACCTCAGCGCCGTATGCCGCCGGAAGGCGGCTGGTTAGTGCGTATCCGCCCTTGAAGGGGAAGGAGCCATGCGGCGGTCTACGGAGGCATATCGTGGACAATAAATTCCGGCTCTGGTTCATCGCGCTCGCGGGGTGCGTCGCCGCCGCGGCGGCGGCGATCATGCTCGATTTGCCCGGCGAGTTGGCCCAGGGCGAGAAGGGGCGCCAGGCCATCCAGATGCTCGACAACATGCGCCGCCCGTTGCTCACCGTCAAGGACGTCGAAAGCCACCTGCTGCAGACCCACAAAGCGGGAACCGCGCAATCCGATCTGTCCCGCGCTATCGAATCCGCCGATGCGCAGCTCGAGCACTACCTGCGATACGCGCGCTATAACCCCGCGCTGCTCGTTACGGTCGAGCAGTTCAAGCAGGTCTATGCCCGCTGGGTCGCCAGCGAGCGCGATCTGTTCGACGACGTGGTGCGGGCCGGGCGCGCGCCCTCGCACGCCATGGAAGAGCATATCCTCGCCGACCTGACCACGACCGCCATGCAGTTCACCGAGCTGCTGCACCGGCTCGGCGAGGGCGAGGGGCCGATACACGCCGACATCGAGCGCGGCAAGCGCGCGACGCTCATGCTCGTGGCGCTGCTCGGCCTGTTACTGCTGTATGTCGTGGGCCTGCTCGCGTGGCAACAGGTCACGCGCACGCGCCGGCTGGTGCAGGAGGTGGTGGAGCGTCGGCGCATGGAAGAGGCCGCACGGCGCGAGGCCGCAAACGTGCAGTTGCTGCAGGCGATCACCGCGGCCGCGAACGAGGCGACGAACGTGTCCGAGGCGCTGCGCAGCACGATCCAGCGCGTCAGCGCCCACATCGGCTGGCCGGTGGGCCATGCCTACATGCTGGAAGAGGGCAAGGCCCCGGTGGAACTGATCTCGGCCGGAGTCAGCCATCTGGCCGATGCCGACCGCTTTCGCCTGTTCCGGGAACGGAGCGAGGCGATGCGTTTCGCCCACGGGCGCGGGTTGCCCGGGCGCGTGCTCGCCGACGGCCGGCCCGCCTGGATCGTGGACGTTGCGACCGATAACAACTTCCCGCGCGCGGCCACCGCCGTCGCCTGCGGCCTGCACACGGCCTTCGCCGTGCCGGTGCGCGTCGGCGCGGAGATCGTCGCCGTGATCGAGTTCTTCACCACCGAGACCCTGCCGCCCGATCCCGCGCTGCTCGAGATCATGAGCCACGTCGGCACCCAGCTCGGGCGCGTCGTGGAGCGCGCCCGCGCGGAGTTGCGTTTGCAGCGGCTCGCACACTACGATCCGCTCACCGGCCTGCCGAACCGCCTGCTGTTCGCGGACCGCTTGGAGCAGGCGCTTGCGCAGGCGCGCCGGCACCAGCGGTCGCTGGCCATGCTCTACCTCGACCTCGACCGTTTCAAGGTCGTCAACGACACCCTTGGCCACGATACCGGCGACCTGCTGCTCGCCGCCGCGGCGCAGCGGCTGCTCGGCGCGGTGCGCGCGGGCGATGCCATTGCGCGGCTCGGCGGCGATGAATTCGGCGTGCTGCTCGTGGACATGGCCGGCGAGCGCGACGCCCCGCGCATGGCCGAGGCCTTGCTCGAGACTCTGCGCCGCCCTTTCCTGCTGCGGGACCGCGAATTTTTCATCGCCGCCAGCATCGGCGTGAGCGTCTTTCCACGCGACGGTCAGGACGCGCACACGCTCATGAGACACGCCGACATCGCCATGTATCGCACCAAGGAACGCGGCCGCAACGGCTTCGAATTCTACTCCCCCGACCTCGACGCGCAGGCGCACCAGCGCCTGGCGCTCGAAACCGACCTGCGCCACGCGCTTGAACGCGGCGAGTTTCTGCTGCACTACCAGCCGCGGGTGTCGCTGCGCAGCGGCGCGATCACCGGCGCCGAGGCCCTGCTGCGCTGGCAGCACCCGACCCGCGGGCTCGTGGGTCCGTCGGACTTCATTCCGCTGCTGGAGGAAACCGGCCTGATCGTGCCGGTCGGCGAGTGGGTGCTGCAAACGGCCTGCGCGCAATTCCGCGCATGGCGGGAGGCGAACCTGCCGCTGCCGGCCCTGGCCATCAATCTTTCCGGCCGCCAGCTCATGCACCGTGACCTCACCGGTACGGTGGCCAGAGCGCTGCGGCAAAACGGGCTCGATCGCCTCGGCTTGGAGCTCGAGATCACGGAAACGGCGCTGATCGAGCATGAGGCCTCCGTAACGGCCGCGCTGCAGGAACTCGATGTCATGGGCATCCGGCTTGTCATAGACGACTTCGGCACGGGCTATTCCTCCCTCCATTACCTGCGGCGCTTCCCGGTGCGCGCACTCAAGATAGATCGTTCGTTCGTCCAGGGCGTGACCGGCAAGACCGACGACGCGGCAATCACCCAGACCGTGATCACCATGGCCCACGGCCTCAACATGCCGGTCGTCGCCGAAGGCGTGGAAACCGCCGAGCAGCTCGCCTTTCTGCGCCGCCATGGCTGCGATGAGATGCAGGGTTATTACTTCAGCCAGCCGCTGGCGCCCGAGGAGTTTGCGCGGCTGCTCGAGGAAGGCCGCCGGCTCGATATTGCGCCCGCCGCCTGAGCGTCACGGGTCCGTCTCGCCCCCGCGCGAACGATTCCGCCCGCTCCTCCGCCGCCACCGGCGGCGAACATGGGCGATGGCGACCCGAATACAATCTGCGAGTTACCAAAAAGAAAGGCCCCGGAAACGGGGCCTTTCGTACGGCGTGTGATGCAGAGGCAGCCGCGGGCTTACATCTCCATCCCGCCCATGCCACCCATACCGCCCATGCCACCGCCGGCAGAAGGCTCTTCCTTCGGCAGTTCGGCGATCATGGCCTCGGTGGTGATCATGAGGCCGGCGATCGAGGCGGCGTTTTGCAGCGCCACGCGCGTGACCTTGGTCGGATCGAGGATGCCCATCTTGACCATGTCGCCGTACTCGCCGGTCGCGGCGTTGTAGCCGTAGTTGGCCTCCTTCGTCTCCGCGACCTTGTGGTACACGACCGAGCCCTCGGCCCCGGCGTTCCCCACGATCTGGCGCAGCGGCTCTTCCATCGCGCGCAGCGCGATCTGGATACCGACCTCCTGATCGTGGTTGTCGCCCTTGAGGCCCTTGATGGAGTCGATCGCGCGCACCAGCGCCACGCCGCCGCCGGGCACGATGCCCTCTTCCACGGCCGCGCGCGTGGCGTTCAACGCGTCCTCGACGCGCGCCTTCTTCTCCTTCATCTCGACCTCGGTCGCGGCGCCGACCTTGATCACGGCCACGCCGCCCGCGAGCTTGGCCACGCGTTCCTGGAGCTTCTCCTTGTCGTAATCGCTGGTGGCCTCCTCGATCTGCGCCTTGATCTGCTTGATGCGCCCCTCGATTTCCGATTTCTTGCCGGCGCCGTCAATGATGGTGGTGTTCTCCTTGTCCACCACTATACGCTTGGCCTGGCCGAGGGCGCTGACGTTGGCGTTCTCGAGGTTCATGCCGACCTCCTCGGAGATCACCTGGCCCGCGGTCAGGATCGCGATATCCTGCAGCATGGCCTTGCGCCGGTCGCCGAAGCCCGGGGCTTTCACGGCGCAGACTTTCAGGATGCCGCGGATGTTGTTTACCACCAGGGTCGCGAGCGCCTCGCCCTCGACGTCCTCGGCCACGATCAGCAGCGGCCGGCCCTGCTTGGCCACGCCCTCGAGCACCGGCAGCATGTCGCGGATGTTCGAGATCTTCTTGTCGGTGATGAGGATGAGCGGGTTTTCGAGCTCGGCGCTCATCGTGTCCTGCTTGTTGATGAAATAGGGCGAGAGGTAGCCGCGATCGAACTGCATGCCCTCGACGAGGTCGAGCTCGTTCTCGAGGCCCGAGCCCTCCTCGACCGTGATCACGCCCTCCTTGCCGACCTTGTCCATGGCCTCGGCGATGATCTTGCCGATGGATTCGTCGGCGTTGGCCGAGATCGTCCCGACCTGGGCGATCTCCTTGGTGTCCGAACACGGCTTGGAGATTTTCTTCAGGGACTCGACCGCCGCGACGACGGCCTTGTCAATGCCGCGCTTGAGATCCATCGGGTTCATGCCGGCGGCGACCGATTTCAGGCCCTCGCGCAGCATCGCCTGGGCGAGCACGGTGGCGGTCGTGGTGCCGTCGCCGGCCACGTCGGAAGTCTTGCTCGCGACCTCCTTCACCATCTGCGCGCCCATGTTCTCGTATCTGTCCTTGAGCTCGATCTCCTTCGCCACGCTCACGCCGTCCTTGGTGACGGTCGGCGCACCGAAGGACTTCTCGAGCACCACGTTGCGGCCCTTGGGGCCGAGGGTGACCTTGACCGCGTCGGCCAGGATGTTGACGCCGCGCAGCATGCGCGTGCGCGCGGGGTCGCCGAAAATAACGTCTTTAGCTGCCATAGTTTCCTCGCTTTGTAATTACTTCTCGATCACGCCCATGATGTCTTCTTCGCGCATCACGAGCAGTTCTTCGTTGCCGATCTTGACCTCGGTGCCGGAATACTTGCCGAACAGGATCTTGTCACCGGGCTTCACATCCAGCGGCCGGACCGAGCCGTTTTCCAGGATCTTGCCTTTGCCCACGGCGACGACCTCGCCCTGGATCGGTTTTTCCTTCACGGTGTCGGGTATGACGATGCCGCCGGGGGATTTGCGCTCCTCTTCCAGGCGGCGCACGACCACGCGGTCATGAAGCGGACGAATATTCACGGGACTTTCTCCTTTCTTGGCTAGAGGTTGAGCGGTCATTTGCTGTTGCCTCCTTGATCTGGGTTTGACGATTTGTTTTGGGTGCTTCGGCCTCTGTGCCAAATAGCATTCCCACCCCTCCCAAATACGGCTCGGGAGGTCCGGGGAAGCATTAGCACTCGGCTTGAGTGAGTGCTAATGATAAGCGGCGACCCGGTCCTGTCAACCCCCCTCGCCCGCCCGGCGGCAGCGGGGTGCGCCAAGATGCGTCAATCGGCCGGGCCGCGAACGCTATATAATTCGACTGAAGTATGAAAAAAAACCTTTACCAACTGGTGCTGACCACGTGCCCGGACAGCGCGTCGGCCGAACGCATCGCCCGCGCCCTGGTCACCGATCGGCTGGCCGCCTGCGTCAATATCCTGCCGATCGCCCAGTCCATATATGTCTGGAAGGGCAAGGTGGAATCGGCTGCGGAACAGCTGCTGCTGATCAAATCCAGGACCCGCGCCTTCGGCGCCATTGAAAAGCGCGTCCTCGGACTGCACCCCTACGAACTCCCGGAACTGATCGCGGTCCCAATCACCGACGGCCTCGCCGATTACCTTTCCTGGCTCCGCAACCCGGACAAGACGCGATGATCAGATTGTTCCCGTCGGCCCTGCTGGCCGTGCTGGCCCTGCTGTCGTCCGGCCCGCGGGCGGCGCCCGAGGATGAGCTGCTCGAGCCGGACCAGGCCTTCGCCCTGAGCACGCGCGTCGTCAACGCCGAGACTATCGAGGCCGGCTGGAAGATCGCCCCCGGTTATTACATGTACCGGGACAAATTCAAGTTCGAGGTCATCGGCGGCGACGTCGCCGTCAGACCGGCGGTCTTTCCGCCGGGCAAGAAAAAACAGGATCCGCTGTTCGGGCTGGTCGAGACCTACACCAAATCGGTGACGGTGCAACTGCCGCTTGCGCGCCGCCAAACAGGCGCGCAAAGCATGCGCCTGCGCATCACCGCCCAGGGCTGCAACGAGCCCATCGGTGTCTGCTATTCGCCGATCGTGAAGGAAGTGACCTTCGCGCTGCCAGCCGGTGCGGCGCGGCTGGCAGACGAGATCATCGCCCTGAAATCGCAAACCGGCGGCGGCATCGAGAGCGGCGACGAGGAGGCGGTTGATCCGGAAAAGGCGTTCGCCGTTCGCGTCGGCGCCGCCGGCGACAACAACCTCGCCGTGCGCTTCGACATCGCCGACTGCTGTTATCTCTACCGCGACAAAACCAGATTCGAGCTTACCGCGCCGGACGGCGGCCCGGCGCCGGCGGGCCTGCGTCTCGGCGCCTACCGGCTTCCACCGGGGAAGGCCCATACGGATGAATTTTTCGGCAAGACCGAGGTGTACTATCGCGGGTTCGAGGCCGCATTGCCCATGGCGAACCTGGGCGCGCGGGACGCCGACCTCCTGCTCAAGGTGATGTATCAGGGCTGCGCGGAAAAGGGCGTCGCCATCTGTTACGCGCCGATGACGAGAACTTACAGAATAGGCTGGCGGCAGGGAGCGCTCGTCGTCGGCGCTGAAATTCCCGCCGGCGCCGCCAGCGACGCCCCGGCCGCATCCTCCGGGACCACGGGAAACTCAAGGCGCTTCTTGCTCGCCATGCTCGCCGCCTTCGGCACCGGGCTTTTGCTGACATTCACGCCCTGCGTGCTGCCGATGATCCCGATTCTCTCGAGCGTCGTCGTGGGCGCAACCGACGGCCAGCGGATCACCAAGCTGCGCGGCGGGCTGCTTTCGGCGAGCTATGTCTTGGGCACGGCGGTCACCTATACCGTCGCCGGAGCGATGGCGGGCGCGACCGGCGAACAGCTACAGGCCTATTTTCAGAACCCCTGGGCCCTGGGCCTGTTCGGCGCGCTGTTCGTGGCGTTGGCGCTGTCCATGTTCGGGTTCTACGAGCTGCACATGCCGGCCTTCATCCAGTCGTTCCTGCACCACCACGGCGACCGCCTGCACCGTCATTCCAGGCGCATCCCCGGCGGCGTATTCTTCGGAGTGTTCCTGGTCGGGTTGCTCTCGGCGCTCGTCATCGGCGCCTGCGTCTCGCCGCTCCTGATCACCGCGCTGAGCGCGGCCATCGCCAGCCGCGACCCCTGGCTCGGCGGGGCCATCATGTTCTCGATGGCGCTCGGCATGGGCGCGATCCTGATCGGGATCGGCGTCGGCGCCGGTTTTCTGCTGCCGAAGGCCGGCGCCTGGATGGACCGCGTCAAACACGTGTTCGGGGTGCTGCTGATCGCGGTCGCGATCTATCTCCTCGGCTTCATTCCGGAAGTGCCGGTGCTGCTGCTGTGGTCGGCGCTGCTGTTCGTGTCGGCGATCTATCTCGGGGCCACCGAAAGCCTGCCCCACGGCGCAAGCGGCTGGCGCTATCTGTGGAAAGGAGTCGGGACCCTGCTGCTGGCGTGGGGAGCGCTCGCGCTCATCGGTGGGCTCAGGGGCAACCGCGACCTGCTGAATCCGCTGCCGCTCTCGACGTCGGGCGGCGAGCCAGCCATCGGCACGCCGGTCGCGCCGGCGGAGCGTCTGTTCACGCGCGTGCAGACGCTGCGCGAACTCGAGGACAGGCTCGCCGCGGCCGGCACCGGGGCCAAGCCGGTGGTGCTCGATTACTACGCCGACTGGTGCGTGGATTGCCTGCGCATGGAGCAGTCCACCTTCGCCGATGCGCGCGTGCGCGCGGAGCTGCGCCGCCGCTTCGTGCTGTTGCAGGCCGATGTGACCAACCCGAACGACCCGGAGGTCAAGGCCATGAAGCGGCGCTTTGACGTCTACGGGCCCCCGGCCATGCTGTTCTTCGCGCCCGACGGGAAAGAGCGCCGCGCCCTGCGAACCTACGGTTATCGCTCAGCGGAGAAATTCCTGGTGCTGCTGAACCAGGTGTGAGGTCCGCCGCATGGCAATCATCACGAGGAATACCGTCCTCGCCGCTGCGGCCCTCGCCGCCCTGGCGGGCGGTTATTTTTTATCCCGGCTGCTGTTGGCCCCGCCGACGCCGGCGCCGCCGGTCGCGCCCGCCGAGTTGGCCTTGCCCGACCTTGAAGGCGAAACGCACCGGATCGCGGACTGGCGCGGCAAGGTCGTGCTGGTGAACTTCTGGGCGACCTGGTGCGGGCCATGCCGGGAAGAGATCCCCATGCTCATGGCCCTGCAAAAACGGTTCGCCTCCCGCGGCCTGCAGGTGCTCGGGCTCGCCGTGGACAGCAAGGAAAACGTACTCGCGTTCCGGGACAAGTTGGGAATAAATTACCCGCTCCTCATCGGCGGCGATGGGGTGCTCAAAATCATGGCCCACTATGGCAATTCCATGGGCTCCCTGCCCTACACCGTTATCCTCGGCCCCGATGGCGAGGCAAGCCGGCGCCATCTGGGGGCCTTAACCAGAAAGCAGGCTGAAAACCTGATTAAACCTCAGCTTCTTCGACTTTCTAGCCCCTAAAGGCATTAGATTTTTATATTTTGAGGCGATCTTCCGCTATCTATAGGCGAATTCCGCCTATCGAGCTTACTTGCTGGACAAATGCCATTTCTGTATGCAGAATGTAAATAAACGAAGATGTCGTCAAATCAATGCAATATTTCACAATTTTAAACCAAAGGCTTCTGAAAGCATGTCCAGGTTGTCATTCAGCCACGTGATTCGGTGGGAGTTTTAAGGGATTCATCATGGCCAAACTCCTGGTCCTCAATGGGCCGAATCTCAATTTGCTCGGTGAGCGCGAGCCGGAACACTACGGCGCCGCCACCCTGGACGAGATCAATGGCCGGCTGCGGCGCCAGGCCGAGGCGGCCGGTCACCAGATAGACTTTTTCCAGAGCAACGCCGAGCACGAGCTGGTGGAGCGGGTGCAGCAGGCCATGAAACAGAAGGTGGCGTTCGTAATCGTGAATCCCGCGGCCTACACCCACACCAGCGTCGCCCTGCGGGACGCCCTGGCGGCCGCGCGGATCCCGTTCATCGAAGTGCACCTTTCCAACGTGCACGCACGCGAGCCGTTCCGCCAGCATTCGTATTTTTCCGACATCGCCATCGGCGTGATCAGCGGCCTGGGCGCCCAGGGGTATGAGCTGGCGCTGGCCGCGGCCATTGAAAAACTGAAGAAGTGAACCAGCTATCAGCCATCAGCTCTCAGCGGTCAGCTGAAGCTTGCTGATTTTTCGGCCGATAGCTGATTGCTGAAAGCTCTAGAGGGTAACTACATGGACATACGCAAGGTCAAGAAATTGATCGAGATGCTGGAGGAGTCGAGCCTCGCCGAGATCGAGATCCGCGAGGGCGAGGAGTCCATCCGCATCAGCCGCACGAGTTCGGGCGGCGCGCCCGTGGTCACAGCCACCGCCGCGCCCGCACCGGCGCCGGCCGCCACGACGGGCGGCGGCCAGGAGGCCGCGCCCGCGAAAGCGGCCGCGATACCCGCCGGGCATGTCGTGTCCTCACCCATGGTCGGCACCCTTTATCGCGCGCCGTCACCCGGGGCCAAGAATTTCGTGGAAATCGGAAGCCAGGTCAATGTCGGCGACACCCTGTGCATCATTGAGGCCATGAAGATGATGAACGAGATCGAGGCCGACAAGGCCGGAACGATCAAGACCATCCTCAAGGACAACGGCCAGCCGGTGGAATACGGCGAGGCGCTGTTTGTGATCGAGTAGCTGTCAGCGATCAGCTTTCAGCTACGGCTGAAGGCAGATTTGGCTGACCGCTGATAGCTGATAGCTCTTCTCATGATCGAAAAAGTCGTCATTGCCAACCGCGGCGAGATCGCGCTGCGCATCCAGCGCGCCTGCCGCTTGCTCGGTATCCGCACCGTGGCGCTGCACTCCGAGGCCGACCGCGACGCCAAGTACGTGCGCCTGGCGGACGAATCCGTCTGCATCGGCCCGGCGCGCGCGACCGACAGCTACCTGAACATCCCCGCGGTCATCAGCGCCGCCGAGGTCACCGACGCCCAGGCGATCCATCCCGGCTACGGATTCCTTTCGGAGAACGCCGATTTCGCCGAGCGCGTGGAGCAGAGCGGCTTCATCTTCATCGGGCCGCGCGCCGAAACCATCCGCCTCATGGGTGACAAGATCTCCGCCATCAAGGCCATGAAAAAGGCCGGTGTGCCGTGCGTGCCGGGCTCGGACGGGCCGATCGGCGTGAACGACAAGGAGACCCTGGGGGTCGCCGTGGACATCGGCTATCCCGTGCTCATCAAGGCCGCCGCCGGCGGCGGCGGCAAGGGCATGCGCGTGGTGCACACCGAGGCGGCGCTCCTGAACGCCGTCGCGCTCACGCGCTCCGAGGCCAAGGCGGCCTTCGGCAACGACACCGTGTACATGGAAAAATACCTGGACAACCCGCGCCACATCGAATTCCAGGTGCTGGCCGACCAGCACGGCCACGCGATCCATCTCGGCGAGCGCGACTGCTCGCTCCAGCGCCGGCACCAGAAGGTCGTGGAGGAGTGTCCGGCGCCGGGCCTGCCGGAGAAGCTCCGGCACAAGATCGGCGAGCGTTGCGCCGAGGCCTGCGAAAAGGTCGGCTACCGCGGCGCCGGCACTTTCGAGTTTCTGTACCAGGACGGCGAATTTTATTTCATCGAGATGAACACCCGCGTGCAGGTGGAGCATCCGGTGACGGAGATGGTCACGGGCGTGGATATCGTCAAGGAGCAGCTCCTCATCGCCTCCGGTGAAAGGCTCTCCTACCGCCAGAAGGACATCGCCTGGCGCGGCCACGCCATCGAATGCCGCATCAACGCCGAGGACCCGCGCAGCTTCACCCCGTCGCCGGGGCGCATCACACAGTATCACCCTCCCGGCGGTCCCGGCATCCGCGTGGACAGCCATATCTACAACAACTACGTGGTGCCGCCGTACTACGATTCCATGATCGCCAAGGTGATCGCGCACGGCGACACGCGCGCCCTGGCCATGGCGCGCATGCGCATCGCCTTGACGGAGATGGTCATTGACGGCATCAAGACCAACATCCCGCTGCACCAGGACATCATGAACGACGCCGCCTTCATCGCCGGCGGGGTCAATATCCATTACCTGGAGAAGAAGCTGGGACTCTGAAGAATAGAAAATCGCCGGTGGCCCGCGGCGCGGTGTCGCGCGCGCCGCGGGCCTCGTATAGCGAGCTCCGGCACCTCAGGCGTTGTCTTTGTCGAAGATACCCGGTCCCGGCGTCAGCACGTTGTCGGGGTCGAAGGTTTGCTTGGCGCTTTCCAGCTCCCCCCATACCGGCTGGAAGTGCCGCCTCCAATCCCCCCGGGAGAGCGGGATCGCGCTGATCGTATAATGCTTGCTGCCCAAGTCGCGGCCGCGCTCGAAGAGCTCCCGGTTGCTGGCGACCATCGCGCCGGCCACCGCAGGATCGGGTGCCGTGCGCAGGATGTCGAACAGAAAGAAAACCTCTTCGTCGGGGACCCGGAGCAACGGCCGGGTGAACCTCTCGGCCTTCAGCGGGAACAACAAAATCGGCATGTCGGGGCCCAGATCAGCGGGCGTCAAGGTGGCGAGAACGTCCCCCGCATAGCT
>Ga0154927_1013_pt3 | contig 15485 bp, 15 predicted proteins | sample RifCSPhighO2_01_FD_105895 | JGI IMG/M metagenome (GOLD analysis project Ga0154927, IMG submission 105895) | Candidatus Muproteobacteria bacterium RIFCSPHIGHO2_01_FULL_65_16 | reverse complement strand
AAGTACACGCCGCCCGCAGGGCGGCTCGACACGAGGCGGCGTGGTGGTCAGGATCCGCTCAAATTTAACGAGGGGCTAAAAACGGATATGCGTCGAGGCGTTCAGGCCCTGGCGCGCCCAGCGCCAGTTGTCCACGTGGTAGCGCGTGAACGGCAGCTCGGTGAGCTCGAAGAACCGCGGCCAGCCGATGCGCTCGATCCAGTCGGCCATGCGCTCCCAGTCCTTGGCGTCCTCTTTGTAGACGCGCAGGATCTTCTTCACGATCGCCGCCGCCTCCGGCCAGCGTGGCGGGTTGTTCGGGATGCCGGCGGCCACGAGCTTGTGCAGGGTGGGCTTGCTGCGGGCGTTGGAATTCTTGCCGCCGACCCAGATCGCGATCTTCGAATGTTCCGGATCGTTGATCTGCATCGGCGGGCACGGCGGATAGCACGCGCCGCAGCAGATGCATTTCTTTTCGTCTATTTCGAGCGAGGGCTTGCCGTTCACCAGCGCCGGCCGGATCGCCGCCACCGGGCAGCGCGCCACCACCGACGGGCGCTCGCAAATGTTGGCGACGAGATCGTGATTGATCCGCGGCGGCTTGGTGTGCTGGATGTTGATGGCGATGTCCGCCTGGCCGCCGCAGTTGATCTGGCAACACGAGGTCGAGATCCGCACGCGGTTCGGCATGTCCTCGTTGACGAATTCCTGGTACAGCTCGTCCATCAGCGATTTGACCACGCCCGAGGCGTCGGAGGCCGGGATGTCGCAGTGCAGCCAGCCCTGGGTGTGCGCGATCATCGAGACCGAGTTGCCGGTGCCGCCGACGGGGAAACCTTCCTGTTGCAGCTTGTCAATCAGCGGCTTGACCTTCTTTGCGTCGCCCACCATGAACTCGATGTTGGAGCGGATGGTGAAGCGCACATGGCCCTCGGCGTATTTGTCGGCGATGTCGCACAGCTTGCGGATCGTGTGCACGTCCAACTGGCGCGGCGTGCCGGCGCGCACGGTCCATACCTGGTCGCCGTTGTGCGCGACATGGTGCAACACGCCCGGGCGCGGGCGCTCGTGCCAGGCCCACTGCCCGTAGTTCTTCTTGAGCACCGGGTGCAGGTACTGGAAATGGTCCGGCACGCCGGACTCGATGGGCATACGCGGTTGTGTGGACATCGGTATCTCCTCTATATGAATTTCCGACGCAAAGGCGCGAAGACGCAAAGGACGGCAAGAAAAAGTTGAGCATCCATCGAGGCTGTCCCAAAATGGCATCGGGGTGCCGGGTTTCTGAGACGGCGTCTCATCTTTTGTACCCTTTGTCCCCTTTGCGCCTTTGCGTCAAAAAATTATTATCCAATCCTGGCCTGCTTCAGCCGCTCGACCTCCGCCTCCCAGCCGTCGGTGCGGACGTAGGAGTTGGTGCGCGGATGCGCCAGCATGGCGGGGTCGGCCTCGAGGCCGAGGCCTTCGAGGAAGTTGGCGAGCCCGATGCGCTCGATCATCTCGCCGCAGCGCTCGTGTTCCAGGCCGTTCTCGGCCCAGAAATCAATGATGCGCTTGGCCAGCTCCACGAGCTTTTCGCGGTCGTCGTCGGTCTCGAGCTTCATGAACGGTATGATCACCGTGCCCAGCAGGTCGCCGATCTTCAGGGTGCGCTTGCCGCCGACGAGGACCGTCACGCCGCGGTCCTTGCCCGGCGCCAGGGCCTTGGTCATGACGTTGATGCAGTGCATGCAGCGCACGCAGTTGCGGTTGTCTATGGTGAGCGTGTCGTCCCCGTTGAGCTTGATGCAGCGCGTCGGGCAACGCGTCACGACGTTGTCAATCACGTAGTCGCGCCCCTTGGCCTTGACGAACTGCTTCACCTCGTCCTGCTGCACCTGGATGTCGTCGCGCCAGGTGCCGATGACGGCCATGTCGGAGCGCTGGATCGAATTCATGCAGTCGTTCGCGCAGCCGGAGAACTTGAACTTGAATTTGTACGGCAGCGCCGGGCGATGCAGCTCGTCGGTGAAGTTGTTCATGACCGTGCGATGCGCCCGCCCTTCGTCGTAGCACGAATGCTCGCAGCGCGCGTGCCCGACGCAGGACATGGAGGTGCGCACCGAGGGGCCCGCGCCGCCCATGTCGAAGCCGAGCTCGTTCACGGCGTCGAAGGCGGGCTGGATGTTTTCCGTGGTGCAGCCCTGGAGCATGATGTCGCCGCTCTGGCCGTGCAGCGCGATCAGGCCGGAGCCGTGTTGCTCCCAGATGTCGCAGAACTTGCGCAGGATGTCGGTCGTGTAATGCATCCCCGGGGCCGGCATGATCCGCAGCGTGTGAAACTCCGCGGACTTGGGAAACTTGTCGGCGATCTCGGAGAAGCGCGGGATCACGCCGCCGCCGTAGCCGATGACGCTCGCGGTGCCGCCCTTCCAATAGCCGGTGCGAGTCTTGTAGGAGAACTCGAGCTGCCCGAGCAGGTCCACCATCATGTCCTTGTCGGCGGCCAGGCGCTTGAGGCCTTTCACGAAGCTGGGCCAGGGACCGCTTTCGAGCTGATCCAGCATGGGGGTGGCGTGCATTTTCTTCGTCACAACGCGTCTCCTCGAATCTAGTAGATTGCTGAAAAAACCCATCCAGGACTTTTTCAGAATGCATACGATCGTCCGCCCGCGGCACGACGTTCCGGAGTTAGATTAACCAGCGCGACCGGAGGCGATATGTACAAGTATATCGCCGGCGCGCGGCATGATCTGAGAGGTCAGGAGGGATAGAGCACCTATCCCGTTGGAGGGGGAATCGTATATTATTACGTCGCTCCATCCACAGCGCGCCGGCACGGGCGCGAAATGATAAAGGGGGGATCATGGAAATCGTGTATTACACCTTGGTGGCCGCCGGCCTCTATTTTATGTCGGACTGGGTGCTCCAGCGCCTGGAGGCGCGCCGCGGCGCGCCGTTCAAACACCGGCACCTGGTCTATTTCGCCATCATCCTGACGCTGGCTATGCTGACCTTCGGTGTGATCCGCGTCCTGATGGTGCCGTCGGATGAATACACCCCGCCTCCGGTAGCGCCACAGAATAACCGCAGTCCCTAGCCGCGCGGCGTCGCGGAGCCGGTTTCGGATCCGACGCGACGCCGCGGCAGGCGCCGGAGGTGCTCGCGGAACTCCGCGAATTCACGGTGCGCCGTAACGCGGCCGCCGGGAATATCGGTGACCGAACAATGGTGCACGCGCTCGCGCGACACCCGACCCCGCAGCCGTGGATCGCGCTCCCCCGCCAGACGCTGCTTGAGCCACTGATCGCCGCGGCGATAGCGGCAATCCGCGCAGCCGATGATGAAGACGCCGTCCACCGCGCTGCCGCGCAGGGCGTAGTCAATGAACGACGGCGGCAGCATGCCGATGCAGCGCAACCCGACATACGCCACGCCCGGCGCCTTTACGATCTTGGGGGCGTGATCGCACCCGAAGACCATGACGCGCACCTCCCCCGCAAGGGCGGCGACGGCCTTGTCGGTCGTCGCGCGCAGGGCGCGCACCGGAACGTCGGGTAGATCAACCCCGCTCACCAGCTCGCCCACGCTGCGAAACGGCATGGCGTACGGGCACGAGCCGACACACACGCCGCAGCTCGCGCACAGGTCGGGTCGCAGTACCGCCTCGTGCACGAACCGCCTGCCGTCCGTGCGCGGCTCCAGGCTAAGAGCAGCGTAGGGACAATCGGCGACACAGTTGCCGCAGCCGTTACAATTGTCCAGATGGACTTCCACTATCGGCTCCTGGTGCATCCGCGGCGGCAGCCACGGCAGCAGAAAGAGCAGCAGGGTAAAGCCGCCGGTCAGCGCCCAGACCGCCCCCGGCGACCAGATATACAGCAGGGGATAGACCGCCAGGTAAAACCAGTCGAATTTGAGATTGTTCGGTACCGCGCCCAGATCGGCCGCGGCGTGGCTCAGGATCGGCTTTATCAGCGAAAGCGCCACCAGTGCCAGCAATATGCCCAGCGCCACGGGCGCCGGCGGGGCGGCCACGGCGCGGGTGATGCGTTGCGTGTGCACCCAGAGGAACACCATAAGCAGCAACGGAATGCCGATGTGCGCGAACGCCAGCAGGGAGAAGAAGCGGTCGCTCACCCCGCCGTCCTCGAGGAAATTGCGCACCAGAGGCTCGCCGAAGATCGGGAAGTAGTCGAACCATTCGGCGGTGCCGATGGCGATGAACTGCGCCAGGCGGTCCCACACCTGCCAGTAGCCGCCGATGCCGGAGGCATAGACCAGCCACAGCAACGGCACGCCGGTGACCCAGGAGAACCAGCGGAAATTGCGGTAGCGGTCCATGAAGAACTCGCGCAGCAGGTGCAGGGTCATGGCCAGGACCATGCCGTCGGCGGCGTAGTGGTGCAGGCTGCGCAGGACGCCGCCGAGATACGGCTGCTTGCGCGTGAGATCTTCGAGCGACTGATAGCCCAGAACTACGCCGGTGTCGAAAAAAAAGTAAACGTAGAAGCCGCTGGCGACCAGCACCCACAGCAGAAAATACGCGATGCCGCCGAGGAAATAGAAGGGATTCAGCGCCGGTCCGAACACGGCGCTGAGCGCGCCCTCCATGCGCAACCATGCGCGCTGTCCGGCCAGCTGAAAACGCCTGATCATCTGAGCATGATCGCGTCCGTCACGACCGTGGTCCAGCCTGCTTCAGCGCCCGGCCGGGCGGCGCATGGCGCGGAACACCACCACCAGGAACATCAGTCCGCCGATGACGGCGATGAGTCCGCCCAGGCCCATCAGCCCCATGCCGGCCTTCTGACCGATGGTGTGCAGCTCCTGGGCGGCGCCGGCGACCTTGCGCTGCACCCCATAGCCGCCGGACCAGAGCAGGCCGATGATATGCAACAGTTGCCCGGCGCCGTAGACATAGGGCTGAATGCGCGCCCATTTCAGGTCGGCCGCGCGATAACCAAGCACCGGCAGAAGATAATAGGTCAATCCCATGAAGGCCAGGCTCACGGCGCCGCCGGTGCCGTGGTAGTGGGCGGTGATGATGGTGTTGCTGCCCTGGATCATGAGGCTGATCCCGCCGCCGACGGCAAATAAAATCAGCGAGGAAATCAGCGCCGCGCGCAGCGGCTGCAAAGGCGGCTCCGCCCTCCTGCCACGCAGCAGGCCGTAGGCGACGGCCAGGCCCAGAGGCGCGGCCGCCAGGCTGCCGCCGACCTTCATCAGCAAGGTGAACTGCTCCACATGCCTGCTTGAAATAATGTCATGCGCCAGATAAATGAACGGCGTGAGGAAGACCGGGAGCAGGCCGAGCGCTAACAGCAGCGTCGCCAGCCTCGGGCTTACGCTGAGCCGCATGCCGGAGGCGGAGGCGGAGGCGAGCCAGAGCCAGGCCGTCAACATCAACAGGGTGTAGCTGAACTGCATCACGTGGCCGCCGCCCCAGAACAACAGCTCGAAGTACGGCGTGCCGGTCAATTCATCCGGGACCTGCGCGTAGGACCAGGCATAAGCGATCAAGGCGAAGGCCGCCGCCACCAGCGAGGCGACGATGCCGAAGCGCAACGCGCCCGCGCCCGTCGTGCCCCGCCCAGCCGGCAGGGCCGCAACCAAGCTCCGCAGCACCAGAAACGCGATGCCGCCGGCGAACAGCACCAGCCCGGAGAGGAACACCGGCCCCTGCAACACCGGGATATAGTTGCTCATGATCGGCTTGCCGGAATCCACGAACGGCGCGGCGGCGACGATCAGCGCGCCGGCGGTGGCCAGCGCCAAGGCCGGCCAGCCCAGATAGATCCAACGCGCGGAGGCGTTGAAGCTCCAGATCACGCCGGCGAAGGCCAGGAACCAAAAGAGCACCGATAAATCCACGTGCACCACCAGCGCCGAGTGGAAGAAATCAACCCAGGGGAAGATGTCCTGCACGTACGGCGTGCGGGACAGCACCAACAGCACCGCGAACAGGCCGGCGCCCACCAGCGACGCCATGCCCAGCCAGAGCCAGCCGGAGGCCAGCCGCAGACTGGCCGCCGGCGGTGACGGCGGAATGAACGCGCCGGCGCGCGGATGGGCGGCGCCGGCAGCGGCGGCCTTGGAGGACGTTCTATTCATGTAGCGCGCCGCTTGCTCGATGACTAGCTCTTGAAAAGAAACCCGCCCGCCCCGGCCTTGAAGTCAATCACCATTACGCGCCCGGGGGCGAGGGTGACGTCGGCCGCGCCGGTGTAATTGAACTCGGCCGACTCCCAGTCCTTCAGACGCGCCGTGAAATGATGGCGGCCGGCGGGCAGCTGGAAGCGCCGATAGACCGCCGAGGAGCCGTCGCGCGTGACGCCGGATGGCGGCAGCACCACGTGATACAACGGCTTGCCGTCCACGTCGAGCTCCACCACCACATCGGAACGCTCGCGCGGGCAGACCTTGCGCACGCGCATGTTGGGCGCGAGCTTCGCCAGCTCCTCGTCCGTGCGCTCCCGGCACGCCCCCTTGCGCTGCGCGGTGTGGATGAAGGAGAGCTTGACCAGGCCCTGGTCCGGCGGCAGATGGGTATAGACCGGGTAGGTCGAGAAATACCCGATCACACTCACGAACAGGATATAGAAGATCGCCTGGCCCAGATAACGTAAAAGCTTAGCCATGGGTCACCGCCTTGGATGTTTCGTCGGTTGAGTACGAGCACTGCAAGAAGGCGTCCGCGAAGTAGGCGGCCTCCGGCAACCCGCGCTGAATAAAGGTCTCGCGTCCGGCCGCCACCATGGGCGGCGGCCCGCAGGCGTAGACTTCATGGCCCTTGAGGGTCTCGTGGTCCTTGAGCACGGCCTCGTGCACGAATCCGGTTTTGCCGTCCCAGTTATCGGCGGGCGCGGCCTCCGACAGCACCGGGATAAAGGTGATGAATTCGTGCTCCCTCTGCCAGGTCTGGGCCAGGTCCATCATGTAGAGATCCTTGCGCGCCCTGCCGCCCCAGTAAAACAGCATGCGCCGTTTGCCGCCCGTGTGCAGAACATGTTCGACAATGCTCTTGATCGGAGAAAAGCCGGTGCCGCCGGCCATGAGGATAATCGGCTTGTGCGACTCCTCGCGCAGGAAGAACGACCCCAGGGGACCATCGAACTGCACGACGTCGCCGGCCTTCATCTTTGTAAAGACGTGGCCGGTGAAGCGTCCGCCTTCCACCCTGCGGATATGCAGATCCACACGATCATTGACGTGCGGAGGATTGGCGATCGAAAAGCTCCGGCGCTTGCCGTCTTCGAGCAGGACGCTGATGTGCTGGCCGGGCAGGAAGGACAGCGCTTCGCCGTCCGCAAGCTTGAGCGACACGACCATGACATCGGGGGCGACCATTTCGATCCGTTGCACGCTGGATGTATACCGCTTGACCGGCACGTTCTTCAGGGCATAGACCTCGTGGCATTCGATGTCTACGTCGGAAAGCGGCCTGGCGCAGCAGAAGAGCGCCTTGCCCGCCTGCTTCTCCGCTTCGCTCAGGGCGCTCTGCTGGTAGGTGCCGTAATCCACACTGCCTTGCAGGACGGTGCCCTTGCACGTGCCGCAGGCGCCGTCGCGGCATAAGTAGGGCAGCATCAGCCCCTGACGCAGGGCCGCGTCCAATATGGTCTCCCCGGGCCGGGCCGTGACGATGTGGTTGCACGGCTTGGAGGTGATCTGAAACTCACCCTCCGGCAGGCGCTTCGGCCGCGACAGCCACGGCTGCACGACAACAGCAAGGGTCACGCCGCCGATAAGCGCCCAGAGCTTGCCCGGCGACCAATTGTAAATGAGCGGATAGACCGCCAGGAAAAACCAGTCGAAGTTCAGGGTAGTGGGGGCGGCCCCGAGATCCGCGGGGCCCTGGCTGACGGCGGGCTTGATCAGGGCCAGCGCCAGCAGGGAAAGCAGCAGCGCGACCGCCGTCTGGCGCGGCGGGTAAATCCGGGCATGCGGCACGCGCTGGGTGTGGATCCAGATGAAGAACAGCAGGATCAGCGGAATGCCTATGTGCGCGAACGCCAGCAGCGAGAAGAAGCGGTCGTTGACGGATCCCTGATACATGAAATTGCGCACCAGCACGCCGTTGAAGATCGGGAACCAGTCGAGCCACTCGGCCGTGGCCACGGCCACGAACTGCGCCATCTTGTCCCACACCAGCCAGTAGCCGTTGACGCCGGAGATGTACGTCAACCACAACAACACCATGCCGGTGATCCAGGACATGGCGCGGAAGCCGTGGTAGCGGTCGAACATGAAATTGCGCGTCAGATGCAGCAGTATGGTTATGACCATGCCGTCGGCGGCGTAGCGGTGCAGGCTGCGCATGACGCCGCCGAGATACCACTGCGTATGGGTTATGTATTCAACCGAGTTGTAGGCCTCGTCCACCCCGGTCTTGAAAAAGGCGTAGATGAAAAACCCGCTTCCCACCACCACCCAATACAGCATGAAGGTGATGCCGCCGAGGTAATAAAGGGGATTTTGCGCCTCGCCGAACAGGGCGTTGCCGCCGTTCTCCAAACGCAGCAACACCCACTGCCCGGCGCGTTGTATCAGCTTGATCACAATACTTCTCCTTCGGGAAACCGATCAGAAATCACGCGCTGAATTTATCAGACCCAGGGGAAGGACGACTTGATCTAGGTCTACTGCCGGCCGGCGCGGCCGCGCGGCCGCGGGCTGCGCCGCGCCTCGCGAATAATGATTGTCGTCATCAGGATGATGAAGGCGACGCTGACGAACAGGCCGACGAAAAATGAATAGTCCTTCATGTAGCGCTCGTTCGCCGGGTCGTAGACGGTACAGAACAGGCGGATACGATTGCTCAGGCCCTCGAGCCCCGGATAGCTGGACTGGACGCCGTTGACAAGCCCCTTCAAAGGCTCGGTCAATAGCGGCAGCTTGAAATCCTCGCCGTAGATCTGGAGATAGACCTTGCCCTGCGGATCTACCAGGCTGGCCTGCGTCAGGTGATCGAATCCCTTGGGCGAGGGGAAATAGAGAAAACCGAGATCCCGGCTCAGGCGCTCGATCGTGGCGGCGTCCGCGCTCAGAAATTCCCAGCCGGGCAGATCCACGCCCTGCGCGCGCGCGAAATGGGCCATGGCCGGAGGATTATCGCGCGCGGTGTCGAAACCGATCGTGATCACGTTGAAGCTGTCGGCCTCGAGCGCCTCCTGCGCCACTTTTACCACTTTCTTCAGGTGTTGCGTCGTCACGGGACACACGTGCGAGCAACTGGTATAGACCATGCTCACGATCAGCGGCTTGCCGCGGTAATCGGCCAGACGCACGTCCCGCCCCGCCCGGTCGCGCAGGACGTAGTCGCCCAATGCGCGGCCGATGGCCCCCTGGCTGATCTTCATGGCGGCGGTCTCGTCAAAGCCGCGGGCGGGGTTGTAGACCTGCCGGCGCGCCTGGTCCTCCGTGCGCGCAGCGACATGTTTTTGCGCCGGCGCCGCACGCTCCTTGCCGCTTTGAGCATTTGCGGCATGGTCCTGCGCCCGGGACGGCGCACTCGTCATAAGGGCAAGGACTGCGAGCAGGCACGCCAGCGGCGCAGGATGCCCAGGGCGCGCAACGCGCGCCGGTGCGTAAAGCGCAACGCGCGCCGTCCCGAATTCACCGTCGTCTTTTGCTTTCATGACCGACTCTACACAGAAACCAAAAAAGCCCTTCCGGGCTTTTCTGGTCAAGCGCGGAAACGCCGCATTATACCCTCACGGCATTTCTTTTTCTTGGGGGGATTCCGTGTGCCGCTGAATCATGCCGTCCTCTCCGCCGGCCGGGCGCACTTCACGCGGCCAGGCCCGCCTCCAGCAGCACCGCCCCAAGCAGCAGGCTGAGCTGCACCAGGGAGGCGAAGAAATTGGTCATCGCGGTCTGGGTCGTCGTGTGGCGCACGAGCTGCACGTTGCGCGCCAGAAAATACACCCCACCCGCGAGGGCGCCGGCGAAGTATATCCAGCCCGCGCCGTAGAACACCGGCAGCAGCGAGACCGCGACCAGCAGCACCGTGTTGACCAGAATCGCCCAGGCGGCGACGTGATCGCCCTTCACCACCGGCAGCATGGGCACGCCGGCGGCGGCGTAATCCTTGCGCAGCGCGATCGCCAGGCTCCAGAAATGCGACGGCGTCCAGAGGAACAGCACCAGCGCCAGGATCACCGGCAGCGGCCCGAGCGCCGGATCCACCGCCGCGGCCCCGGCCAGCACGGCGAAACTGCCCGCCAGCCCGCCGACGATGATGTTGATCCACGTGCGCCGCTTCAGCCACACGGTGTACACCACGGCGTACGTGAACGCGCCGAGGAATACGTACAGCGCCGATGCGGCGTTCAGCACCAACGCCGCCAGCAGCACCGCCGCGAGCAGCAGCACGCCGATCCCCAGCAGCCAGTAACGATTGTGCGCGAACGCCCCGGTGACGAACGGCCGCTTGCGCGTGCGCGCCATGCGCGCGTCTATGTCGGTTTCCAGATATTGATTGAACGCACCGGCGGCGGCCGAGGCCATGAGCACCGCCACCGCCAGGACCATGATTTTCCAGGCCGGCAACGCCGGGCCCGGAGCGATGGCCAAGCCGCCGAGAGCCGCCAGGGCGATGAGCGTGCCGATACGCAGCTTAAATACATTAACGAGTTGCGCGACCATGATTATGCGCCTGCCTCCATCGCTGTACTTTTCCTCGCCTCGCTACGACGCACGCGGAGGCGGGTTCGTTTTTTTATGGCGTTAACCGAAAGAAGCCCCTAAATCTAAAGCAGCCTGCCGCTCCTTGCCTTAGATTTAGAGGCCTCTTCCGGAAAACCGTGATTGCCACGACCGGGATCGGAGAGTGGGCACACGGGCCCGCTCTCCTACCCTTTCAGCCTCTTATGTCAGCGGCCACACGGTCGCCAGATACTTCCAGTTGATGAAGTAGTACAGAACGAGGGTCGCGAAGAATATCATGGCGAAGATGAAGGTGCCGGGCGCCTCGAAACCACCGAGCCCGATCTCCTTGTGCCCGCCGACCGTGTCGGCATCCGGGACGCGCGGCCACGGCCTGGCGTTTTCCGGGATCTTCTTGCCGAACAGGATCGAACCGACGGTGACCAGGATATAGATCACGCCGCCGACCACCATCACCATCGCCGAGATTTCCGTGATGGTCATCAACAGATACGCCAGACCGGGCCAGTCATGGGCCAGGGGCTGGCCGGCGAAGGACATATCCCAGTGCCGGCGCGGCACGCCCAGGGTGCCGGCGCCCATCATGGCGAGACCGAAACCCGCGAGACCGCCGCCGAACAGGTACGGCTGGATCGCCGCCAGCGGCTTCATGATCACCTCGCGCTGGAACAGCGTCGGGATCAGCCAGTAGGTGATCGCCATGAAGGCCAGCGTGGTGCCGCCGACGACGGTGCCGTGGAAGTGCCCGGGCAGATAAACCGTGTTGTGAATGATCAGGTTGATCTGCTCCACGCTCATGACCACGCCGGTGACGCCGCCGATGAAACCGAACAGGACCAACGAAAGGATCGTGCCGGAGAACACCGGGTTGCCCCAGGGGGCCTTGCGGAACCACTCGAACAGGCCCTTGTTCAGACCCTGGCGGCGCTGCGCCACCTCGATCGAGCCCGGAACGGTCAGGCCGTGGATCATGCTCGCCAGCACCGCCAGATACATGGCGTAGCTGGTGTTGAAGATCTTCCACGCCGAACTCAGACCCGGGTCAACCAGTTCGTGGTGCACCGAACCCAACTGCAGGAACAGGATGTACAGCAGGAACGCCACGCGGCTCACTTTCTCCGACATCGGCTTGGCGCCGAACAGCAGGGCGGCGACGAAGTACCAGAGCGAGATGTGGGTCACGACGTTGATCTGCTGCGACGAGTGGCCCATGGCCCACCACATGATGCGGTACATCAGGGGGTCTATGTGACTGATGAGGCCGACAGACCACAGGTAGGTGGGCAACAGGATGATGGCGCCCGACACGATGGTGAAGATCGCGATGACGCAGGCCGTCAGCGCGCCGAACACCACCAGCGGGATCGAGCCCTCATAGGTCTTCTCTTCCTTGGCGACCACCAGCGTGCCCATGAAGATGAAGCACGCGATGAGCGCACCCACGGCGAAGATGATCAGCCCCAGATAGAACCACGGGGACGCCGTCATGGGCGGATAGGAGGTCATCATCACGGTCGCCTTGCCCTGCAGCACGACCACATTGGCCATCACCGCGCCGATGATCATGAGCCAGAACGCAAACCAGCCCATCTTCGGCGTCGCGATACGGCTGCCGAGCAGGGTCGAGGCACAGAAATACATCACCGCGACTTCGAAGAAGATGATCCAGACCAGCAGCGCGTCCACGCCGTGCGCCGTCAGCGCCAGATAAAACTGGTCCGCCGGGAGCAGGTGTACGGCCGGCCAGCGGGTGAGCGCCACCAGCAGGCCGAAGAAGCCGCCGATCAACAGGAAGACGACCGCCGCTACCGCGTTCGCCTTCGTCAGGGCCGCGGCCGGCTTGTGGAAGCGCATGCCGGACACGGGGTCGGTACGAAAATATTGAGCATCGGATAGTATTGTCATGGTCTTATCTGCTTTTTGCTTTATTTGACGTAGATTTTGCCCAACATGGTGTGGTGGCCGATACCGCAGTACTCGTTACACATGACGGTATTGGTACCGGTCTTGTTGGGAGTGACGGTTATGACCATTTCATAGCCGGGCAACACCTGGAGGTTGATGTTCTCCGGTTGCAGCGAGAACCCGTGCATCCAGTCGAGGGACGACACGTGCAGGCGGTACGACTTGCCCTTCTCCAGCTCCAGCAGCGGGCGCCACTGCCACAGGCTTCCGGCCAGGTAGACGTCGCTGCCCGCCGGCGGACGGACCACCGGGATATTCTGCTCGGTCTCCTTGCGCACGGTGTATTGCTCGACCATGGCCTGGACCTTCTTGCCGTAGGCCTCGGGGGTGATCTTGTAGGCCTCGTTGGCCAGGTTCTGCTTGCCCGTCCAGTGCCAGGCGATCATGTAGTAGAACATGAACAGACACCATGCGAACGCGATGACGATCCAGAGGATCTCGGTGCGCTCTATGGGCTCATTCCACCAGAGGCGCTCTGAGGGGGGAGTATATGATGTTGGCATTGTAGCGATTCTCCTTCTTATAACTTATTTATTTGTGCCGAATTTGTGCCGAGGTGAAGGTGCGGCACGTTTTATTTATTTGGCCAGTGGGATGGTGATGATTTCCATGATGCCCCAGATGGTGAACAGGATGATCGGGGCCGACACGCATATAAATAACAGCAGGAACGGATCGTCAAGCACCTTCTGCATGACGGGCAAGCGCTCATTCTTGTCTGACATTATTAATTCCTCCGTCTATTTCGATGGCGGGCGCCACCGGTTGCTCGTTGATTTTCGGGGTCAAAAATTTATTTTTAAAAACGGGCTAACTATAGCGCGCGCGCTTTTTCTTTTGCAAGTAATCGGGCCGCGAGAAATCAAAATTTTGGTTACTTAGATTATCTTAATATTCTAATAAGCCCCACGGTGAATATTAATATTGAGGCGACGATCATGGTATAAAACAGCAATTTCGGCCCGTTGTCCGACAGCCGCTGTATGAAGGACCCTTTAGCGATCTCGGTTTTTCCTTCCGCCATCTGAAATTCCTCCAGCTAATCAAGTGTTTGAAAAATGAGGTAAAGCAAGACGTTAATCCGATTAACCCAGCGTAATCCTTCGCGTCTTCGACAGGCTTCTTGCGGCGTCGGATTATATGGCCGGCACCTGGGAAACGCCAGACCCGGCAGGTTGCTGAAAAACTCGTTTTTCAGCAACCTGCTAGATCAAATCTAAACATCGGAGAAAGCCCATGGCTGTTGACCCGGCACGATTGTTCTTGAACGATGGCAGGCCGGGTGGGCGTTTCATCCTAAAAACGGCACTTGAACCGCCAAGACGCCAAGGTCGCCAAGAGAATCAAAACGCTAAGAATGAAATGCGACTCACCGGTTGGGTGACGCAGTCTTGGGGCGTAAGTCGCACATTCACTTGGCGTTCTTGGCGTCTTGGCGGTTAGACTGCTTTTTCTAGGATCATACTTCCGCAGAGCCTGAAGTTAACGCGGCTTGAACACCTCCCGGTGTTTCCGTGATAATGCCGCGCCTTCGAATCTCACACAAAAGACAAACTTTCCCATGAATATTCGTTCCAGCACATTCAGCGCCCGCTTGAAGCCGGCCGGCGCCGCCGTGACATTGCTCGGTCTGCTGCTCGCCGGCTGCAACTCACCCAAGCCGCCGGTGTTCGACTTCACGCGTCTCAACGCGGATGGCAGCGTCTACAGAGGTACGGGCGATTACGCGAAACAGCCGTGGGCCTGCGTGCGCGACAACCAGACCACCCTGGTCTGGGAAGTCAAAACCGCCAAGCCGGGCCTGCGGTACGAAAAAAGTACCTACACCTGGTACAACCCGGATGAGAACACCAACGGCGGCGACGCGGGCAAGCGCGACGGCGGCTCCTGCACCAGCGGCCGCTGCGACACCGAGTCCTACAAGTCCGCGGTGAACGCCAAGCGCCTGTGCGGCTTCAGCGACTGGCGCCTGCCGCAACGCATGGAGGTGGCCACGATCATTGACGGCAGCATCTTCTATCCCGGGCCCACGATCGAGATCAAATATTTCCCCAACACCCCGGCCGGCAGCTACTGGGCGGAGACGCCCTTCGGCTCGCACGAGAGCGGCGCCTGGACCTGGCGCTTCGATTACGGCTACGACTACGTCGCGCAAAAAATCGAGCCGCTGCACGTGCGCCTCGTGCGCGGCACCGCGAACATAAAAAAATAATCCGCGGCGCCGCGCCCAACCCCAAAAATGAACGCCCGGACATCACCCGTCTTTACTTTCCTGGTGACGACGGCGGTCGCATTGATGGCGGGGGCGATTGTTTTCAGTTCCGCCCTGCGCCTGTCGCACGCGGGGCTGGGTTGCGCCGATTGGCCGGCGTGTTACGGCCGGATCACCGGGCCCGACAGGGTGACTGAACCCGGCGGCCGGGATGCGCCGGCGGGCTCATGGAAGGCGGTGGCCCATCGGCTCGCGGGCGGCGTCATGGGGATGGTCATTCTCGCCATCGTATTTCTCTCCTGGCGCGGCCGGTCCGCCGCGCGCCACCGGCTGCTTTCGCTCGTGCTGCTCGGGCTCACGGCATTCCTTGCCATACTGGGCCGATGGACCCCGACCCTGACCCTGCCGGTAATAACGCTCGCCAACATCCTGACCGGGTTCGCCATGCTGGCCGTGCTCTGGTGGCTATGGCTGGACATAAGGCCGGCCCCGGCGCCGGCGGCGCCGCGCGGCCTAAAAATCGCGGCGTACATCGGCCTCGCCTTGCTCGGCGCGCAGATCACGCTCGGCGGACTGGTAAGCGCCAACTTCGCGGCCCTGAGCTGCGCCACGTTGCCTGACTGTAACGGCTCGTGGTGGCCCGTCGCGGCCGGTCCCGCGGACGACCTTAATCCATTTC
>Ga0154927_1129_pt3 | contig 16059 bp, 12 predicted proteins | sample RifCSPhighO2_01_FD_105895 | JGI IMG/M metagenome (GOLD analysis project Ga0154927, IMG submission 105895) | Candidatus Muproteobacteria bacterium RIFCSPHIGHO2_01_FULL_65_16 | reverse complement strand
GGGGTGTTGGGTGCCGCTGCGTACCTTTAGGGTCAGACTCGAATTATTGACTTCTCTCCCGGCCACGGACTAAGCTGCCGCGATGCGTTTGACCCATCGAACCGTCTGGCCCCATGGCGCGGCTGCCCCGCTATAGCCTTCCCGGTGTCCCGCAACACGTCATCCAGCTCGTAGGTTGGGGTGAATGTAATGAACCCCAACAAGCAATTGCACGGCTCGACGTTGGGTTTCGCTGGCGCTCAGCCCAACCTACATTGCGTGATGTTTTGTGCCACGGCCTCGGCGACTTTCATCCCATCCACGGCGGCGGAGATGATGCCGCCGGCAAAGCCCGCGCCCTCTCCGGCGGGATATAAGCCCATCGCATTCACATTTTCAAAATCTTCGTTGCGCGTGATGCGGACTGGCGAGGAGGTACGTGTCTCGATACCGGTGAGTACGGCGTCGTTCATGGCGAAACCATTGATCGTCTTATCGAATGCTGGAATCGCCTCGCGGATGGCGGCGATGGCGTAGTCCGGCAGTGCGGTACTGAGATCCGTCCAGGTGACGCCGGGAGTATAGGAAGGAATCACCGAACCTGGTCCGGTCGACGGGCGCCCGGCGAGAAAATCGCCGACGAGCTGCGCCGGCGCGTTGTAATTCTTTCCGCCCAATTCAAACGCCTTTTCCTCAAGCGTGCACTGCAACGCAATGCCCGCGAGCGGATGGTCGCTGCCGAAGTCCTGCGGCGTGACGCCTACGACGATGCCGGCATTGGCGTTGTGCTCGTTGCGCGAGTAATGGCTCATGCCGTTTGTGGTTACGCGCCCGGCCTCGGAGGTGGCCGCGACCACCTGCCCACCGGGGCACATGCAGAAGCTGTACACCGAGCGCTCGTTTTTGCAGTGATGCACGAGCTTGTAGTCGGCGGCGCCGAGCACCGGATTCCCGGCATGGGGGCCCAGGCGGCAGCGGTCGATCAATGCCTGCGGATGTTCGATACGAAAGCCGATGGAGAACGGTTTGGGTTCGATGTGTACGCCGCGGTGGTGCAGCATCTCGAACGTGTCGCGTGCGCTGTGGCCGACGGCGAGGATGACGTGGTCGGTGGGAATGGTTTCTCCGCTGGCGAGCGTTACACCGCGCACCACCCCATCTTCAATCGTGATGCCGGTCACGCGGCTCTCAAACCGGACCTTGCCGCCGAGTTCAATAATTTTGTTACGCAGGTTTTCGCCCACCTTAACGAGCCGCAGCGTGCCGATGTGCTGCTTGCTGATGTAAACGATTTCCTCGGGCGCGCCCGCGTCCACGAAGTCTTGGAGGATTTGGCGGATGTGATGCCCGCGATCCTTGATGCCGGTGTGCAGCTTGCCATCGGAGAACGTGCCCGCGCCGCCTTCGCCGAACTGCACGTTCGATTCCGGATTCAACCGGCGCTCGCGCCACAGGCCCCACACGTCCTTGGTGCGCTCGCGCACCATCTTGCCGCGCTCGAGAACGATGGGCTTGAAGCCCATGCGCGCCAGCGCCAGTCCGGCGAACAGGCCGCAGGGGCCGGTGCCGATGACGACGGGTCGGGCACGGCGATTGGCTGGCGCCTGAACCGGGTAACGATAGGTTTCATCCGGTGCTTTCCGGATGTATTGGCTGTGCCGGAAGCGCTGAAGCAGCGCGGCTTCGTTTTTGACCTCGGCATCGAGGGTGTAGACGAAGGCAATCTCGTCCGATTTACGCGCGTCGTAGCCGCGCCGGCGGATGTGATAGCCAAGCAGTTCCGGCTCCGGTATTCCCAGCGTGCGCAGAACCGCGGTCTTGAGGTTGGTCTCGGTGTGATCGAGGCCGAGTTTTACTTCCGTCAATCGCAGCATGGGGTCGCGGAGAGGGCTGGCACGGAAAGGCAGTAAGTACCGGGTATTATGCCATATTGATCCCGTAATGGTGGGCCGCGGGAACCTCGGCCCGTTGCCCCCAACTACCTGGGCCAGATCACAGTTTCTGCTAATATAGTTTTCCGCTGCCGCCGCATCGGCATGCATCCCCACACGGAGGCGGACCTTGGCGCGAAGGCCTCGTTTCAATCTGCCCGGCGTTGAACCGGTCTTGGGCCGCGAGGACTTCAAGGACAGAATAGAACAGATGACCGCACGTCGAACCCCCTGGCCGATCCGGCCGGCCACGAGCTGACCGTGCGGAGGAGCCGATGGGTGATTACTATGTTTTCTAGTACATTAGCGGAAACAGCGATCTGACCCGAATGGCACTTACTTACTTAAGGCCACACAAGTAAAAATCTACGTCATGCCAGCGAAAGCCGGCATCCAGAATCGGCCTATCGGCCGATGTTATTTAAGCCCTGGATTCCGGCTTTCGCCGGAATGACGACGTGAACAAAGGTCTTTTCCTTAAGTAAGTGCCATTCTGATCTGACCCAGGATTGTGCGGATTGTGCATTTGCCTTTGATCATTTCAGTTCTTCAGAAGCGCCACACGCTGCGGGGCCACGACCGCCTCTTGCCGGAGCAGATTCAAAGAATTCAACATCGGAAGTTGGCCGAGCTTCGTCAGTTTGCCTACAGCCGATCCGGGTTCTATCAACAATTCCACAAGGGCCTCTTCGACAAGCCTCTGGGTGAGTTACCGAGCCTTTCCAAGTCGGACTATCTCGCGCATTTTAATGAGATAAGTACCGACTCGCGCCTGAGACTTCACGCCCTCGAATCATATATGAAGCAGATGGCTGTGGACGATCTCTATCTCGGGCGGTACTGGCTCATGTCCACTTCGGGCAGCACCGGCAAGAACGCCGTCTTTGTTTACGACAAAACGGAATGGGCCGTAGCTTTAGCCTCATACATGTGTTGCAACGATTTCGCGGGCGTTAAGACCAACTTTTTTGGCAAGACCCGCCTTGCGATCATCGGGTCAAAAACTCCTTGGCACCAATCAGCGCGAGTAGGCCATGACATGGCTGTGCGCACCGTTCCCCGTTTGCGCCTGGATGCAACCGATCCTGTCCGCGAAAACATTGATCGCCTCAATGAGTTTCAACCCACTGTGTTTGTGACCTACCCGAGCGTGATGGAGCAGATCCTCGAAGAGCTTCGACTGGGGCGCGTGCAGTTCAAGCCGCTGGCTGTTCTTTTGACCGCCGAGCCCAGTTCACCCGCGTTGAGGCAGGAAATGAGCGCGCGCTGGGGAGTGGAGGGTTTTGATTGTTATGGGGCTACAGAAACCGGCGTTATTGCCGCCGAATGCGCCGCCCATAAAGGCTTGCACGTCCGCGACGACCTCCTGATCGTCGAGAACGTGGACGAGAAGAATCAACCGGTGCCGCCTGGCGAACTTGGTTCAAAGATTCTAGTCACCAGTTTGTTTTCGCGGACCCTGCCACTCATTCGCTACGAAATCACCGATTGTGTGCGATTTTCAAGGTCACGCTGCGAGTGTGGCCGCCCTTACGGATTGATCGAGGAGATTCAGGGTCGGCGCGCAGACTTCCTTCGGTTTCCCGCGCCTGACGGTTCCCGCGTGACGGTTCACCCGAACACGTTCAAGAGCCTTCTCGAGCCAGAAGCCGTAGAAGCGTGGCAGGTCATTCAGAGAAGCGATGGCCTGCACTTGCGTCTGGCACGACCGCGAGCCGGGTTTTCTCCAGACCGACTCGAAACGAAGATTCAGAATGAGCTCGCGCGGCAGGGTTCGGTGTCTCAAAAGATCAGCATTGAAATAATGGATGAAATCCCCCGCGGACCTACCGGAAAGCTGCTGCTGATCGTCAACCAGAACAACACATCGGTTTAGATCAAGGTCGTTTGGGATCGCGGCGGGTTTCCAGGAGTCGCTTGGGTAGTCATCGGGGTCTGACTCGAATGATGGCGCCAGGGGTGAGCTCATTTCGTGCTGGATATGGGGAAAAGGCGGCAGTTTTAGGGTTTAGCGCAATCTGGATTGTTGGTGGTCACCGGATGTTCGTAGCGCAACTTATTTGAAACGGGTATGCCTCACAGATCAAAGCTTTCTCTAAATATAAGCAGAAACTGCGATCTAACGGACCACGGATTGTGAGCGATTGCTGGCTGCGCTATCCTGTTCGCAGTTGCACCGCCATTTCAAATGGAGCACGCATATGGGTAGCAAAGCACTGGAAAAACTACGCTCCGAGGCGCTCAACCTCTCGGAAACCGAGCGCGCAGAGCTTGCCTACAACCTGGTCGTCAGCCTCGACGGGTCGCCGGATGCGGACGTGGAAAAGGCGTGGGACACGGAGATTCTACGCAGGCTTTCCGAGATCGATGCAGGCACTGCAAACCTCGTTGACCGTAAGGAACTTCGCCGCCGAATGCGCGCCCGCATGAACCGCCCCTGATGCGCACATTGCGCATTCACGAGGCGGCCGCGAGGAAGCAGCCGAGGCCGCAGCGTGGTACGAAAAAGAACGTCCCGGGCTAGGCGTAGAATTCGAGCACGCCATTGATGCGGCTCTTGACCTGCTTGAAGAAGCGATCGTCCCACTGACATCCCTGATGGGTGCGGCCGGAACCCGTGGTGTCAAACGGCTAATGCTCAGGCGTTTCCCCTACTCCGTCGTTGTCTCCGAGCGCGCTACAGAAATCTTTGTAATCGCGTTTGCTCATCACGCTAGGCGTCCGGGCTACTGGCGTGAGCGACTATGAACATTGGGAACCCCTGATCAAGTACCGATTCGTCATTCCGGCGTGGTCCTGCCCCGGCAAGATGTAAGCCGGGGCCGGCCCAGGCCGCGTCGTGCGCCGCGAATCAGCGGCTACTTTGCTTCCCGATCGCCTCCAGAATCCCGCGCATCAGGTCGAGCGGCGTCGGCGGGCAGCCGCGGATCACCGCATCCACCGGAATTACATTAGTCACCGCGCCGCACGAGGCGTAGGACACACCGAACTCGCCGCCGTTGGCGCCGCACTCGCCGACGGCGATCACCAGTTTCGGTTCGGGCGTGGCGTCGTAGGTCCGGCGCAGCGCCGCTTCCATGTGGCGCGACACCGGGCCGGTCACGAGCAGCATGTCGGCGTGGCGCGGGCTGGCCACGAAGTGCACGCCGAAGCGCTCGATGCCGTAGTAGGGATTGTTGAGCGCGTGGATCTCCAGCTCGCAGCCGTTGCACGAACCGGCGTCCACCTGGCGGATCGCCAGGCTTCCCCCGAAGAGTTCCCCGACGCACGCCTTGATCTGCGCGCCGACCTCCGCGAGCGCGGGCTCTTCGATCTTCGGCAGCGGCTCGGTGACGACGCCGATGCGCTGAATTTTGCCTAAAATTCGTAACATATTTTATATGATCATTTGACGCAGAGACGCAAAGGCGCAAAGAAATGCACGAATAAGATCGAAAACATCTTTGCGTCTTCGCGACTTTGCGTCAAAAACTCATAAATCATGGCCGGAGTACGACCCGTTCACGGATTTGTTGCATACCGGGAAGTCCGGCACGATGTTGTCGCGGATCAGTATTTCCAGCGCCGGCCAGGTGAGCCAGGAGGGGTCGCGCGGGAAGTAGCGCGCGATTCTTCCATTCTCGTCGAAGCGCACGTAGGCCAGGCACTCGCCGCGAAAGCCCTCCGTCAGCCCCAGCCCCTCGGCGCCGGCGGCTGGTGCCTTCCAGGCGGCGCCGATCGGGCCTTCGGGCAGCCGCGCCAGCAGTGTTTCAATGATATTCAGGGACGCCAGGGTTTCCCGCGCCCGCACCTTCACGCGCGCCGCCACGTCGCCGTATTTGAACACCGGCGCCTCGACCTTCAGCGCGTCGTAGGGCGGATAGGCGGCGTCGCGCCGCACATCGAAGGCGACCCCGCTCGCATGTCCGACATAGCCGAGCGCGCCCAACGCCTTCGCCGTCGCCGGATCGAGATAGCCGGTCGTGTCGAGGCGGTCTTCGAGCGACGGCAGATCATCGAGGATATTGAACAGGCCGCCGAGCTCATTGCGCAGGGATACGATCTGTCGCTCCATCGCGGCCGCGGCCTGGACGTCGAGGTCGGCGGCGACGCCGCCCGGGATGACGCGGTCCATCATGAAGCGGTGGCCGAAGGCCGACCGGCTCAGGCGCGTCCACTCCTCGCGCAGGCGGCCGAATTGATAAAAGCCGAAGGTGAAGGACACGTCGTTGCAGATCGCGCCGATGTCGCCCAGATGATTGGCCACGCGCTCGCGCTCGGCCATGAGCGCGCGCAGACCTATGGCCCGCGGCGGGGGTTTGACGCCGGCCGCCCGTTCCAGCGCCATGCACGCGGCCCAGGCGTGCGCCACGGTGGAATCGCCGGATACGCGCCCCGCGAGGCGCGCGAGTCCGGCGGCGTCGCGGCCTGCGGCGATCTTCTCGATGCCCTTGTGCACGTAACCGAGCCGCTCCTCCAGGTTCAGCACCATCTCGCCCACGGCCTGAAAGCGGAAGTGCCCCGGCTCGATGATGCCGGCGTGCACCGGGCCGACGGGAATCTCATACACGCCGGCACCCTGGGCGCGCAGAAAGCCGTAGCCGTCGTCCGGCGGCGTTTGCGCGGGGCGGTTGCCGGCGACGGGAAAGTCCTGGCGCAACGGATATTCGGTATCTTTCCAGGCCTGATGGCGCGTCCAGCGGCGCGCGTCGGGGTGATCGTGGAAGACGATCCCGAGCATGTCGCGCGTGTGCCGCTCCGGCCGGTCGGCGGCGGGATAGTACGGCGCATGCGACGGCAGCGTCGGCGCCGCGCGCTTGACCGCGGCGCGGGCGACGAGATAAGCGCCATCTTTTTCGAAACAGGCGTTGACGAGCAGGTCGTCGCCGCCATCCTCGCCCCAGCCGGCCACCCAGCGGCATTCGAAGTCTCTCGCGGCGTGCGCGAGCCGCCCCCAGTCGGCGGCGTCCACCTGAACGAGTCGCGCGGGCGCCAGGCCCGGCGCCGGCGCCTCCCGCGCCGGGATGCCCCGCGCTTCGAGTTGATCGAGGAAATCGGCGATCCACGCAGTCGTCACAGCGGCGAGCTCCCGGAGATCAGCTTCGTGGCCTGGCTGAACCAGTCGGCGAGAAACGCCGGGATCGCGAGCCCGAGCCACAGGACAAAGGCGAGGTGCAGCAGCACCGGCAGCATGTTGGCCGTCACCCGCTGCTGGCCCGCGGGCGCCTCGCCGTACACCATCGGGTGCAGGTGGCGGAAGAGTCCGGCGAAGGCGATGGCCAGACCCACGAGCAGCGGCGGCGTGAGCCAGGGCCAGGATTTCATCGTGGCGGTGAGCACCAGGAATTCGCTGGTGAACACGCCGAACGGCGGGAAGCCGGCGATCGCCACCGCGCCGATGAGCAGGCCCCAGCCGACGGCGGGCTGGGTGCGGATGAGGCCGCGAATCTTTTCGATGCTCTGGGTGCCGGCGATCTGGGCCGCGTGGCCGACGGTGACGAAGATCGCGCTCTTCGTGAGCGAGTGCACCGTCATGTGCAGCAGCGCGCCGAAGGTGGCGAGCGCGCCGCCGAGCCCGAAGGCGAAGGTCATCAGCCCCATGTGCTCGATCGAGGAGTAGCTGAACATGCGCTTGATGTCGCGCTGGCGGTGCAGGAACAGCCCCGCGACCAGGAACGACAGCATGCCGAAGCCCATCATGAGATAACCGGCGAGATGCGAATGGAGCGAGCCGTCCACGATCATCTTCATGCGCACCAGGGCGTAGAGCGCGACGTTGAGCAGCAGGCCCGAGAGGATGGCCGACATCGGCGTCGGGCCCTCCGAGTGCGCGTCCGGCAGCCAGTTGTGCAGCGGCACCAGGCCGACCTTGGTGCCGTAGCCCACCAGCAGGAAGACAAACGCCAGCGTCAACACCGTCGGCTCGAGCTGGCTGGCGGCGGCGTAGAGCACGTTCCACAGCAGCGCATCGTCGGGGTTCGGGATCACGCGCTCGGCGGCGAAGTAGAGGAGCACCGTGCCGAAGAGCGCCTGGGCGATGCCGACGCCGCAGAGGATGAAGTACTTCCACGCCGCCTCGATCGCCTCGGGCGTGCGGTAGAGCGACACCAGCAGCACGGTGGCGAGCGTGGCGCCCTCCATCGCCACCCACAGGATGCCGACGTTGTTGGTGGTGAGCGCGGCGAACATGGCGAACATGAAGCCCTGGTACATGGAGTGGTACAGGCGCATGCGCCGCTTGCCGAGGCGCCGCCGCTCCACCTCGTGCAGCATATAAGTGCGGGAAAAGATCGCCGTGGTCAGGCCGACGAACGCGGTCAACGCCACGAGATAGACGTTGAAGGCGTCTATGTAAAACATCTTGCCCGGGGACAGCTGCGGCCCCCGGTCCAGCACCGTATACGCGAGCCAGAGCGCGGCCGCCAGGGTCGCCGCCGTCAGGGCGACGTTGACCCAGCCGGCGTGGCGCCGCTGGCCGATGAGCGCGCCGACGGCGATGCCGAGCAGCGGAATGAGCAGCGTGAGCCAGAGCGCGGTCACGGCGCGGTCTCCTCCGGGGCGGGCGCCGGCTCGTCCACCTCGCGCAGCCGGTTGAGGCGGTCCACGTCGAGCGAGTCAATCGAGGCGCGCATCTGGAAGAAGAACACGCCGAACAGCACGGCCGCGACCAGCACGTCGAAGGCGATGCCGAGCTCGACCACCATGGGCATGCCGTAGGTGGAGACCACGGCGGCGAAGAACAGGCCGTTCTCGATCGACATGAAGCCGATCACCTGCGAGATCGCCTTCTTGCGCACAATCATGAGCAGCATGCCGAGCAGGACGATGGCGATGCCGGCGGCGATGGTGTTGCGCGTGACCATGGCGGAGAGCTGCACGATCGGCAGCGCGACGTAATAGCTGAAGATCACCAGCGCGCCACCCGCGATCAACACGAGCGTGGGGTAGGCGAGCGCCTCCACCTCGCGCTGGATGCCGAGGCGCACGGTGAGGCGGTGCAGCAGCCACGGGATCAGCGCGGCCTTGAGTATCAGCGTGATCCCGGCCGAGAGATACAGGTGCGGATGCCTGGTGGCGTAGGCGACCAGGGCCGTGGTGACGGCGAGCAGCGCCCCCTGCCAGGCGAAGGTGTGAATCAGCGGCACAATGCGCGCCTGCGCCAGCATGACGAACGAGGTAAACAGCACAAATGCCGCAAACAGCAGCACCGCCTGATCGAACAAACCTAACTGCGTTAAATCCATAAGAAAAAAATAAAATGGACAGGATTTACAGGATTAAAAACAGGATTAACAAGATTAAAACTGAAAAAAGGTTTCATGAATTAATCCTGTAAATCCTGAGAAATCCTGTAAATCCTGTCTATCCTCTTTATCCTCCGGTTTCCAGCACGACGTGCGTCAGCATGCCGAGCAGGCTCAGGAGGAAGGCGAAGCCGAGGAATTGCGGCACGCGGAACAGCCGCATCTTGGCCATGACCGTCTCCCACAGGATCAGCAGCACGCCGAGCAGGGCGAGCTTGGCGCCGATGGCGGTCACGCCGAGCGCCGCGGCCTGCGCGGTCAATTCGGTGGCGATGCCCCAGGGCAGGAAGATGTTGGCGATCAGCACCATGTAAACCATGAGCTTGATCTGCGCCGCCCATTCGATGAGCGCCAGGTGGCGCCCCGAGTATTCCAGGATCATGGCCTCGTGCACCATGGTCAGCTCGAGGTGCGTGGCCGGGTTGTCCACCGGGATGCGTCCGGTCTCGGCCACCGCCACCATCATGAGGCCGAGGAGCGCGAAGACGAACGACGGCCGCAGCACCAGGCCGCCGTTGAGCGTGTAGCCGACGGCCTCCGAAAGGTTGGTCGTGGAGGCGGTCATCGAGAGGGTGAACACGGCCATCAGCATCACCGGCTCGGCGAGCGCCCCGATCATCATCTCGCGCGATGAGCCCATGCCGCCGAAGGCGGTGCCGATGTCCATGCCGGCGAGCGCGGTGAAGAAACGCGCGAGCGCGAGGAACCCGACGAGCACGATGACGTCGGCGACGGCCGCGGCCGGGTGCTGCGCCAGCACCAACGGCACCACCGCCGCCGCGAGGATCGTGGCGCCGAAAACGATAAACGGCGTGGCGCGGAACACCCACGAGGCGTGCTCGGCCAGCACCACGCGCTTGCGCAGCAGCTTCGCCAGATCGCGGTACGGCTGCCAGAGCGCGGGCGCGGCGCGGTTCTGCATGTGGCATTTGACGCGCTTGATCCAGCCCGCGAGCAGCGGCGCGCTCACGACGAACAGCAGGGTTTGCAGCACACCGAGCAGCCAGGCCGTCATGTGACCACCCACAGCAGCAACAGCAGCGTGAAGAACGAGTAGGCGAGATAGGTGTGAATGCTGCCGGTCTGGATCAGTCCGATGCGGCGCGCGGCGGCGAGCACCAGGCGGCCGATGGGCTCGTACAGCCGCGGCCAGGATTTGTCCTGCACGTGCAGCTGGTGGCGGATGGCCGCGGGCCGGAACGGCTGGTTCGCGTGTTTGGTTTCCTCGATCTCCTCCTCGATGTCCCACACCGGCGCGAACACGCGCCGGATCGGCATGGAGAAAGAGGTGGCGGTGTACTGCATGCGCGCGTTGAGCGCGCCGAAGCCGCAGTCCCAGGGATAGCCGCGCCGGATGTTCTTCCGCCGCACCCGCAGCAGCAGGAAGACCAGGCCGCCGATGAGGACGACGCCGGCGAACACGAGCGGGGCGGAATACGACGCCACCCTGGGCGAGACCGGCGTCAGCCACAGCCAGCCGCCGGCGGTCGCGCTCGGCGGCGTGATCCCGAGCAGCATCCGCGGGATGCCGTCAATCGCGTCAATAAAGAATGTCGGCAGCACGCCGAAGACCAGGCACAGCAGCGCCAGCAGCCCCATGGCCGCGCGCATGCCGATGTCCACCTCGTGCGCGTGGCCGACGCGCCGGCCGCGCGGCTGGCCGAGAAAGGCCACGCCGTAGACCTTGACGAAACAGGCGGCGGCGAGCGCCGCCGACAGCGCCAGGACCGCGGCGGCGATGGGAATGAGCGCGCGCAGCACGCCGCTGGCGAGCGCCGGCGCCTGCAGCGCGGTCTGGAACGTGAGCCACTCCGAGACAAAGCCGTTCAGCGGCGGCAGGCCCGAGATCGCCAGACAGCCGACCAGGAAGAACACCGCGGTCTGGGGCATGCGCCGGATCAGCCCGCCCATGTTGTTCAGATCGTTTTCGCCGCAGGCGTGGGCGACGGCGCCCGCGCCGAGGAACAGCAGGCCCTTGAACAGCGCGTGATTGAGCGTGTGATACAGCGCCGCCACCAGGCCCAGGACGCCGAGCACCGGCTTGCCGTTGCTGATGAAGATCATGGACAGGCCCAGGCCCATGAGAATGATGCCGATATTCTCCACCGAGTGGTAGGCGAGCAGGCGCTTGAGGTCGTGCTGCATCAGCGCGTACAGCACGCCGAGGAGGGTGGAGGCGGTGCCGAGGACCAGCACCGCCACGCCCCACTGCCACTGGATATCGCCGATCAGGTCGTAGGTCAGGCGCACGAGACCGTAGATCGCCACCTTGAGCATCACGCCGCTCATGAGCGCGGAGATGTGCGACGGCGCCGCCGGGTGCGCCTCCGGCAGCCACGCGTGGAGCGGCACCATGCCGGCCTTCATGCCGAAGCCGAAGAAGACCAGCGCGAACGCGATCGAGGCCCAGGCGGCGGAGAGATTCGCGGCGCGCATGGCCTCGAAGGTGAAGCCGCCGCCGAACGCGGCGAGCACGCCGAAGCCGAGCAGGATCGCGAGCCCGCCGACGTGCGCCATCAGCAGGTACAGAAACGCGGCGCGGCGGTTGGGCGCGTGCTGGTGCTGATAGGCGACGAGGAAATAGGACGACACCGACATCAGCTCCCAGGCGATCATGAACACGAAGGCGTCGTCGGCCAGCAGCACCAGCAACATGCCGAGGACGAACAACGCGGTGGCCACGCCGAGCGCGGCGCGCGAGTGGATGTTCTGGCGGTGCGCGAATTCGCGCAGATAACCCGGCGCGTAGAGGCTCACGGCGGCCACGAGCAGGCCGACGACGACGAAAAAGAATCCGGAAAGCGGATCGAGGCGCACATGCCACTTGAGCCAGGGCAGCCCGAGCAGGAGTTGATCGGCGTGGCGCGATTCGTGCAGCAGACTCCAGCCGCCGGCGCCGACGGCCGCCAGACCAGCCGCGCCGAGCAGAATGGTCGAACCGTAACGCAGCAGCGACGCATAACGGTCCGCGCCGAGGGACAAGACGCCCGACGCCAGGGCGCACGCTAATGCCAGATAGGCGAGACTCAGAGGCGACAAGTTATTCCTAAGCCTGGGGCTGCACGCGGGCCGCAGAAGCGAGGGACGTTTGCCGCTTCAGTTACCGCTGCTCGCGGGTGAAACCCAGGGAGATTTTCTTAACTGCCGGATGTGATGCTAGTGCCCGCGGCCGGAAAATTCAAGATAAAAACGGTTCGCGGCGCCGTCGTTTCGAGCGCCTTCGGGTTGACCGCTACGCGGGGGCTCCGGGACGCGCGGGGCGGACGCGCGCCACCTCCACGGCGGTCCCGCGGGTGCGCAGGATTTCGATCTGGTAGCCGTTCAGCATGAGGCTGGTTCCGGCTTCCGGGATGTCCTCCAGATACTCCAGAATCAGGCCGTTCAGGGTGTGGGATTCCTCCGTCGGCAACCGCCAGTCGAGCTTGCGGTTGAGGTCCCGCAGATTCACCGTGCCGCGCACGAGGTAACTGCCGTCCGCCTGCGGCGTGACATCCTCGATCTTGCCCAGCGCCCGGGTGGTGAAATCGCCCACGATCTCCTCGAGGATCTCGTCGAGCGACACCAGCCCCTGGATGTCGCCGTATTCGTCCACCACCAGCCCGATGCGCCGCTTGGCCTCCTTGAAGTTGAGCAGTTGGGTGTTGAGCGTGGTCCCCTGCGGGATGAAGTACGGTTCAGCCACGGCCGCCTGCAGCGATTCGCGCTCCAGCCTGCCTTCGCGCATGAGGTTCAGCACCAGGCGCACATGGATCACGCCGACAACGTTGTCGAGGCTCCCGCGGTAGACCGGCAGATTGGTATAGCGGCTGCCGGTGAGCTGATTCACGATCTCATCCCAGTCGGCGTCCAGATTGACGCCCTCGATGCGGTTGCGCGGCACCATGATGTCGTCCACGGTGATTTTCTCGAGATCGAGGATGGCGAGCAGCATGTCCTGGTGCGCCTCGGGAATCAGCACGTCGGCCTCGCGCACCAGCGCCCGCAGCTCTTCGGCGGTGATCTCGGTCGGGGTCTTTTTCCTGACCGAGATGCCGAAGAGGCGCAGTGTCCCGTTGGCGATGATGTTGGTGAGCCACACCAGCGGATAAAACGTGAGCAGCAGCGGGCGCAGGACGTAGGCCGCGGGGTAGGCGACGCGCTCCGGGTTGAGCGCGGCGAGCGTCTTGGGGGCGACCTCGGAAAACACCAGCACCACGAACGTCAGCAGCGCCGCCGCGACGGCGAGCGCCCGCTCGCCGTATATTTGCAGCGTGATCAGCGAGGCGACAAACGAGGCGGCGATGTTGGCGAAGTTGTTGCCGAGCAGGATCACCCCGAGCAGCCGGTCGGGGCGCTCGAGGAGCTTGCGCGCCAGACGCGCGCCGCGATGTCCGGCCTCCGCCTGGCTCCGCAGGCGGTAGCGGTTCAGGGTCATCAGGCCGATTTCAGCTGCGGAGAAGAACGCGGACAGCAGGATGAGGAAAATCAGGGCGGCGACGAGCGCGCCGAGCGGGTCAGCACTCAAGGTCAATGGGTCTCAGTGTTTGCATGGCGCGGATTCTAGCATCCCTTAGCTGACAGCGCGTCGCGGGACGCGTCCGATCCGGGCCGGACGGCCGGCGGGAACGGAGCCGATCCGAGAAAAAGCTGAAAATCAGGCCGCCTTGACGACCAGCACGGCGTTGCGGGTTTCGCCGATGATCCGCTCGGAGATGCTCCCGAGCAGGGCGCGCTCCAGTCCGGTGCGGCCGTGGCTGCCGATCACGATCAGGTCGGAGTTTTTCGTCTGCGCGGCCTCCACGATCATGCGATCCGCACGGCCGTGGAGCACATCGCCATCAGCCGCAACGCCCTCCTGCTTGAGAAACACGACGGTGCGCCGCACCGCGCGCTTGGCCTCCTCGCGTCGCTGCTTGCTGTGGCTCGGCATGGTCACCGAGACCACGGTGACCGGGGTGTGGCAGAGCCCGGCGAGGCTGGCGACGGTCGCCGCCGCGGCGTCGGCGTAGCGCGAGCCGTCGGTGGCGAGCACGAAGTGCCGGCCCGCCAGCTCCGCGGCGCGCGGCACGACCAGCACGCTGCAGCGCGCATGCCCGATCACCTTGGCGGTGGTGTCGCCGAGCATCATGCGCGCCAGGGCGTGCCCGCCGCGCCGGCCCATGATGATGAGATCCGCCTGCACCCGCTCGGCCTCATTGACGATCTCCTGGTAGATTTCGGATGCCTGGACGTGACGCGTCTCGCACGCGATGCCGGCCGCCGCGGCCTGGGCTTGCACCTGCTCCAGGTGCGCCTGGGCCTTGTCCAGTTCTTGCTTGAGCAGTTGCTCGCCCAAGGATTCATACTCCACATCGTGCGAGAGGACCGAGACGACATGCAGCCGGGCGCCGCATTTCTGCGCCATGCGGAGCGACTCGCGCACGGCGCCGGTGCTGAATTCGGAGCCGTCGGTCGCCAGCAGGAAGCGCTCGAACCGCCCGATGGGCGAAAGCTGCGGACTGACCGGAACCGCCACCGTGCCGGCGGCGAACGCCGGCGCGGCGAGCGCCTCCGCGCGCCGCTCGGCGCGGATGCCTTTCGCCAGGGCGGCGAGGATGATAAATGCGCCCGAGGCGAGCGCGAGGATCATGATGGCGAAGCTCACGCCGTTGAGCGCGGTCACCGTGGTCGGACCGAGCGCGCCGATGATCTTAAGCTCCGCGAGATACACCGGGATGACGATGCCGCGCGAGAACAGCACGAGCACCATGATCACGCCCATCACCACCTTGATCAGGTACGGCTTGACGTAAGTGGTGCCGATCGCACCGAGCTGAATGCCGAACAGCGAGCCGGCGAGGATGATCATCGCCAGCCGTATGTCCACGAAACCGCTCCAGGCGTATTTGATGGTGCCGCCGAGCCCCATCACGAAGGCGACGACGAGCTCGGTCGCCGAGGCCATGAGGCTTGGCGCGCCCAGCACGTAGTGCATGCCCGGCACGCCGATGAAGCCGCCCACGGCGATGGTGGCGGCGAGCATGCCGGTGGCGAATCCGAGCGGCACGGTAAAAAGAATCGAGACCCGCGCGTTGAGGCTCTTGAAGTACATCATGGTGTAGGGGATGTGGATCGCCTGGGCGCGGCGGGCGAGCGCGTTTACTTTTTCCTCGGCGTCGGCGGCGCCGGACTTGTGTATTTTCCAGGCGTCGCGCAGCACGTAGCCGCCGACGATCGCGAGCACCACGACGAAGGCCGCGCTCACATAGAGATTGGAGCCGGAGTCGCCGAAGGCGCGCTTGATCGTCTCCTGCACGTGCGCCCCGTAGAGCATGCCGGCTTCGGCCGAGGCGCCCACAACCAGCCCGAGCTTCACGTCCACCTGGCCGTACTTGGCGCGCTTGAGCGCTCCGACCAGAGCCTTGGGGAACTTGTGGCAGATGTTGCTCGCGACCGCGACCACACCCGGTACGCCCATGCTCATCATTGCGGGCGTGAGCACGAAGGCGCCGCCGGAGCCGATGAAGCCGCTCACGAGGCCGCCGATGACGCCGACGGTGAACAGGTAAAAAATGTGGAGGGGGTCGAGATGAACGAAATTCGCTGCCAGTTCCACGATGTTGCCCTTGTTATTTTCTTGCCTTTATGCCCAGAACGTCCCAGAACCGGCCCGTGAACGTTCCGTGGACGAACGAGAACACGAACGCGATGGTCACCGGGAAAATAAAGTACCAGCCGCCGCGGGAGGAAAGACCGAGAACCGAGTCTTCAAAGACGTACAGCAGGGAATAAAGCAACAGCGTGGTGAGCCCGTAAACGAGTGTTTGAACAAGCTGCTTAGCCGCGCCCGGCATCGCCGAGTTCGCCATTTTGAATCTCCGAATTTATCGCGCCCTCAACCCTAGCAG
>Ga0154927_1032_pt2 | contig 16341 bp, 15 predicted proteins | sample RifCSPhighO2_01_FD_105895 | JGI IMG/M metagenome (GOLD analysis project Ga0154927, IMG submission 105895) | Candidatus Muproteobacteria bacterium RIFCSPHIGHO2_01_FULL_65_16 | reverse complement strand
CTCGACCAGAGGCTCGCGACACCCCCCGGCCTCGGCTGCGGTGCTCGGCTCGCTCCGACGGGGATAAGAAAGAACCCATCAGGCCGTGCCGAAGACTGGTGCGCCGTAACAGCAGCGCCGGGGTGTTCTCCATTACCGGAGGGCGCGCCATACGGGGACCCAAAAACTTCCCATCCCACACGCACTGCCGGCATTACTGCTCGAAATTCAACAGAGCTACATACAAGGACACGCGAGAATCATTGTAGGACAAAATTTCGCCTCCCACGCACCTCACCGGGTGGGTTTTTTTGGGGCCGGACGGAACATGCGCCGTCCGCAGCTTTTTACGATTTTACCCCGCTATTTCCGCGTCCACGGCCCATCTATTCCCGGAAAAATGCCGTCTGTCACACCAGAATGGGCGGATGGTTGAGCTTTCGCCGCCGCCGTCTAGGCTTATATGAGGGCGGGGGTGTCCGGCCGCAGCCGATCCATGGGGTTCGGCAGGCCATGTCACTCATCCCACTTGCGCGGCGAATAATCGCTGATTCGACAATAACTAAGGAAAGCGAGGTTGTTCTTATGGACGGAGTGCTGTTGCTAAGACCAGGGCGTGACCCGAATCCCCCGCACGGCGGTACGTTGGTAAATCTTCAGGTGAGTTCCGAGCGCGCGGCCGAGCTCAAGGCGGCGGCGCGCGATTTCATCTCGCTCGATCTGAATCCCCGGCAGCTGTGCGATCTCGAAATGCTGGCGACGGGGGCGTTCTCGCCGCTCACCGGCTTCATGGGCCGGGCGGATTACGAGCAAGTCTGTTCCTCCATGCGCCTTGCCGACGGCACGCTCTGGCCCGTCCCCGTGACGCTCAACGTGCCGCTCGCCACCGCCGAACGCCTGGCCGCGGGTCAGAAGGTGGCGCTGCGCGACATCGAAGGGACGATGATCGCGGTGCTGACGGTCGCGGAGATCTGGCGGCCGGACAAGGTCCGGGAGGCGGAGGCGTTATATGGGACGAGCAAGCCCACCCACCCCGAGGCCAATTATCTGCTCAATGTCGCCGGCGAGGCCTGCGTCGCCGGTACGATCGAGGTAGTGGAGCTTTCCGCGCGCCATGATTTCCTTTCCTTCCGCGGCGCCCCCGCGGCCCTGCGCGCCGCCTTTCAAGCGGCGGGGACGCATCTGGTTCTCGCCTACCAGACACACAAGGCCATGCACCGCGCCCATGTGGAATTCACGCGCAACATCGCGCGCGCCCACAACGCGCACCTGCTCATCCAGGGCGTGGTGGGCAAGAAGGACCTGGGCGAGACCACCCACTATGCACGGGCCCGGGCGCTGCGCGCGGTGCTGGACCGCTACCCGCCGGACGGCGCGCGCCTGAACCTGCTGGATCTTTCCACGCGCCAGTGCGGCCCGCGCGCGACGCTGTGGCACGCAATCATCAATAAGAACTACGGCTGCACCCATTTCGTCGTGGGGCACGACCACCATGATCTGGGGGAGTACGCCGACGGGGCGCCGGTATACGGCCGGTTTCAGGGTCTGGAGCTCGCCGCCAGACACGAGCACGAGCTCGGCGTCCGCCTGGTGCCGATGCGCAATCTGATTTACGAGGAGGACCATCCGGAGCATTTCCTGGTCGGACGCACATCGCAGCGCCACGTGAGCGTGCCGGACGGCCACAGCCCCTTCGGCCGGCCCGAGCGCGGCCACGAGATCGCGCAGTGGTTTTCCTATCCGGCGGTGCTGCGGCAGATCGTGCCGCCGCGGCAGCAGCAGGGGATCACGCTGTTTTTCACCGGCCTCTCCGGCTCCGGCAAATCCACCGTCGCCCAGGTGCTGGTGGCGAAGCTCATGGAAGTCAGCAGCCGGCCAGTGACGCTGCTCGACGGCGACGTGGTGCGCAAGCACCTCTCATCCGAGCTTGGGTTCTCGCGCGAGCATCGGGACCTGAATATCCTGCGGCTCGGCTATGTCTCGAGCCTGATCGCCAGCCACGGCGGCATCGTGATCTGCGCCCCGATCGCGCCCTATGCGCAGACGCGCGCCCAGGTGCGGGGCATGATCGAGCAACATGGAATCTTCATCGAGGTCTATATCGCCACCCCGATTTCCATGTGCGAGACGCGCGACCGCAAGGGGCTGTACGCCCGGGCGCGCGCCGGTCTGATCAAGAACTTCACCGGCGTGTCCGATCCCTACGAGGCGCCGACGGCGGCGGAGATCGCCATTGACACCTCGAACATCTCGCCGCAGCAGGCGGCGGACGATATCCTGGCTTATCTGTTCGCGGGCGGGCTGATCGAGCCGCCGGCCGACGCCGCCGACGCCGGCCACGTGGCGCCCGAGGCGCAAGCGGCGCCGCGGACTCAGCGGCCGGAAGCGGAGCCGCGCCCGGCGCGGTAAAGCCAACCTGGAAAATCTCTGGTTATATGAGTTTTTGACGCAAAGGCGCGAAGGCGCAGAGATTTTTTGTTTAGAGTCTATCTCAAAATGGTTTCAATGTAGGTTGGGTTAGGCGCGAAGCGCCGTAACCCAACGATTTGTTGGGTTTCGCTTCGCTCAACCCAACCTACTTGGGCTTTAGCTGATAGCTTATTCTCTCCGCGTCTCTGCGCCTCTGCGTTGAATAATCATACTTAAATCAGGTCCTCCCCGGCGCGCCGGGCTTATTTCGGTTTTCCCAGCAACAGGAACTCAAGCAGCGCCTTCTGGGCGTGCAGGCGGTTTTCGGCCTCGTCCCAGACCACGCTCTGCGGCCCGTCTATGACCTCGGCGGCGACCTCGTGGCCGCGGTAGGCCGGCAGGCAGTGCATGAAGAGCGCGTCCTTGCCGGCGCGCCGCATGAGCGCGCCGTCCACGGTGAAGCCGCGAAACGCCGCGAGGCGTTCCGCCTTTTCGCCCTCCTGACCCATGCTGGCCCAGGTATCGGTGACGACCACGTCGGCGCCGGCCACCGCCGCGGCCGGGTCGTCGGTCAGCGTCACCCGGCCCTCGGATGCCCGCACCAGCTCCGCGTCTGGTTCGTAGCCGCGGGGCGTGGCGATCCTGAGATTGAAGTCGAACCGGAGCGCGGCCTGGATCCAGGAATGGCAGACGTTGTTGCCGTCGCCGATCCAGGCCGCGGTCTGGCCGCGGATGTCGCCGCGCCGCTCGCTCCAGGTCTGGACGTCGGCGAGCAACTGGCAGGGGTGGTGTCTGTCGGTGAGCGCGTTGATCACCGGCGCGCGCGAGTGCGCGGCGAAGCGTTCGAGCATGGCGTGGTTCCCGGCGCGGATCACGATCACGTCCACCATGCGCGACATGACGCGCGCGGTGTCCTCCACCGGCTCGCCGCGATCGAGATGGGTGTCGCGCGGCGATAGAAATATGGACGCCCCGCCGAGCTGGGCCATGCCGGCCTCGAACGACACGCGCGTGCGCGTGGACGATCTCTCGAAGATCATGGCCATGGTCTTGCCGCGCAGCGGCGCGTCGGACGCGCCGCTCTTATGCCGCGCCTTGAGCTCGGCGGCGCGCGCGAGCAGACCCTTGAGCTCGGCCGGGCTCAAGTCCGCCAGGGTCAGGAAATGACGCGGTTTCACTTTTTCTCCAGGAACGCGCGCACGACCTCCGAAAGGTCGCGCACCAGGCGCTCGGCCTCGTCGTCGCTCAGGATCAGCGGCGGCAGCAGGCGCACCACCTTTTCGGCCGTGACGTTGATCAGCAGGCCGCGCGCGAGCGCGTCCGTCATCAGTTCCTTGCACGGCCGGTCGAGCTCGAGCGCCAGCATCAGCCCCATTCCGCGGATGTCCCTGACGCCGGCGACGCCGGCCAGGCGTTGTTTGAACCCGTCGCGCAGGCGCTCGCCCAGTTGCTCCGCGCGCCGCTCGTATTTGCCTGTCTCCAGGACCTCGAGCACGGCCAGCGCCGCGCGGCAGGCGAGCGGGTTGCCGCCGAAGGTGGAGCCGTGGCTGCCCGGCTGGAAGACCGCGGCCGCCGCGCCGCGCGCGAGGCACGCCCCGATGGGCACGCCGTTGCCCAGGCCCTTGGCGAGCGTCAGCACGTCGGGCACCACGCCTTCGTGCTGGCAGGCGAACCATTTCCCCGTGCGGCACAGGCCGGTCTGGATTTCATCGAGCAGCAGCAGCCAGCCGCGCTCGTCGCAGATTTTACGCAGGCCCTTGAGATAACCGGGGTCGGGGATCGCTATACCGCCCTCGCCCTCGATCGGCTCCACCAGGATCGCGACGACCTCCGCGTGATGGTCGGCCACCTGCCGGATCGAGGCGAGGTCGTTGTACGGCACGCGGTAGAAGCCCTGCACCAGGGGCTCGAAGCCGGCCTGGATCTTGCGGTTGCCCGTGGCGCTGAGGGTCGCCAGGGTGCGGCCGTGAAAGCTGCCTTCGGTGACGATGATGGCGGGGTTGACGACCTTGCGGTTATGCCCGTACAGGCGCGCGAGCTTGATCGCCGCCTCGTTGGCCTCGGCGCCGGAATTGCAGAAGAAGGCGCTGTCCATGGACGCCAGGCGGCAGATGCGCTCGGCCAAGGCCTCTTGCAGGGGAATGTCATACCAGTTGGAGGTATGGATGAGCTTGCCGGCTTGGTCGCAGACCGCAGCCGTGACCGCGGGATGGGCGTGGCCCAGGCCGCAGACGGCGACGCCGGCGAGGGCGTCGAGATATTTGTTGCCCTTGTCGTCCCACAGCCAGACCCCCTCGCCGCGCACGAAGGCGACCGGCAGGCGGGTGATGAACGGCATCTGATACTGACTAGACATGATTCACGGCCACCAAAAAGAGAAAGGCGCCCTGCGAGCAGGGCGCCATGCCAAAAAGAAATTCTAACTATTAGGCCCAATAACGCAAGGTTTTTGAAATAAAAAAGGCCCGGCTCGGCCGGGCCTTTTGGCGTGGGCCTGAATGTCAGACTGGCAGGCCGTGCGGGCCCGCGACCATGAAAAAGGCCATGGGAATCGAAAGCATGAGGTTTGTGCGCGAGGCCAGGAAGGCCACGCGCCCGGCCCGGGCCTTGGCCGCGTCGTCGGCTAGAACTATGCCCAGGACCTTCTTCTGGTTGGGCCAGATCAGCACCCAGACATTGAAGAGCATTATGGTGCCGAGCCAGGCGCCGACGCCGATCAGGGCGCTTGCCCCCTGCAGCAGGAAGGCATCCGTCAGGCTCAGATTGGCGGCGCGAAGAAGGTAAGCCGCGCCGCTCAGCCAGGTGACCACGGCCGCCCAACGGAACCAGAGCAGGGCCCGGGGCGCGATGTGTCTGGTGATGCCGGCGGCGCTACCGTCCGCCTTGGCGGCGGCCAACCCCGGTGTCTGCACCAGATTGAAGTAATAAAGCAGGCCGATCCAAGTGATACCGGCGACAACATGCAGCCAGCGGTCGAGAATCAATTCTGCGTTCATGTTTGGATCCTCCTTAAAAATCCTTTCCGGGATATGGGGTTAGGTGCTTGCAACCAGAAAATTACGGGCGACGAAATACAGAATTGCCGTGAGAATCAGCCCCGAAATGATGGTGCCCCAAATGGAATCAAGCGGGTTTTTCATGACATATCCCTCGCAATTTATTAAAGGCCAATTGTTGACTGCTTTACTCAGATTAAATTACGTCAGATTTAGAATGATTTCAACTCTCATTTGGATATACCTACTTTGAATGAGGGATCGTCTAAAGCTTGCGAACATTTTAGGTGACGGTAGCGCGCGTCGGACGATGCAGATGCAAGCGAAGGCGCAAGTTTGACAATGTGGGCGCGGTCAAATCTTGTGGGTCGAATCAGAAACTGTCCGAAGACCGCGGCGGCGCCAGTTCTGTGAGCCGCACCGGCACCGAAACAGGCGCCTGACGGAAAAGGCGGTTCGCCTTGACCAAGTTGGTTAAAAAAACGATCATACCGCGCGCAAAAGCGGGCCAATTATAAGGGGGATGATGAAGGTTCAGGGGAAGGTAGCTAAACATCCGAAGAGCCTGAAGCATCCAGCACATCCGATCCATTAACCACTCCGGCCCGAACTCCAGGGAGACATGAAACCAGCCGACCAGAAACGTCTGTTGCGGGAGATGATCTTTTACCGCCGCTTCGAAGAGCGCTGCTTCGAGGCCTACATGGAACACAAGATCGGCGGATTTCTGCACCTGTATGTCGGGCAGGAGGCCGTGGCCACCGGGGTGCTCGAGATGGCCCGGGTGAAACACGATTACATCATCACCGGCTACCGCGACCACATCCACGCCATCAAGACCGGCGCGCCGGCGCGCGAGGTCATGGCCGAGCTCTACGGCAAGGAGACCGGCAGCTCGCGCGGGCGCGGCGGCTCGATGCACATCTTCGATCCCACGGTCAATTTCATGGGCGGCTACGCCCTCGTGGGCCAGCCGTTTCCGCTGGCCGCGGGACTGGCGCTCGCCTGCAAGCACAAGGGCACGGACCAGATCGCCATCTGCTTCCTCGGCGAGGGCGCGAACAACCAGGGGACGTTCCACGAGACCATGAACATGGCCTCGGTCTGGAAGCTGCCGGTGCTGTTCGTGTGCGAGAACAACCGCTACGCCATCGGCACGCGCGTGGATCGCTCGACCGCGGTGGTGGACCAGTACAAGCGCGTCTGCGGCTACAACATCCCGTCGAGCCAGCACGACGGCCAGGACATCGAGGTGGTCATGGAGTCGGCCAAGAAGGCGGTTGACCATGTGCGCGGAGGCAAGGGGCCGTATTTCATCGAATATCTCACCTATCGTTACCGCGGCCACTCGATGTCGGACAAGACCGCGCTCTACCGCAGCAAGGACGAGGAGCGGCAGTGGCAGGAGCGCGATCCGATCAGGATCTACGACCGGAAACTCAAGCAGGCCGGCGTCGTCACCGACGCCGACATCAAGGCCATGGAGCAGGAGATTGACGCCATGATCGAAAACGACATCGTCAAGTTCGCCGAGGAGAGCCCGGCGCCGCGGGTGGAGGATCTCAACAAGTACGTGCTCGACGACAACCCCGACCCGCGCTGGATCGGGCCGTTGCAAAACAGCTATTAGCTATCAGCTATCAGCAAAACCGGGTCTAGCTGACCGCTGAAAGCTGATTGCTGACAGCCACTAAAGCGAAGACGCGAAACCCGAATTCAGCAGAGCGAAGAATCAAGGATTCCACAATGGCAGAACTGGCTTACTGGGAGGCGATCCGCCGGGCGCACGACGAGGAGCTGGCGCGCGACCCGAATGTGATCGTCATGGGCGAGGACGTGGGCCTCATAGGCGGCACCTACAAGGCGACCTCCGGGCTCTATCAGAAGTACGGCGAAAAGCGCGTCATAGACACGCCCATCTCCGAGAACTCCTTCACCGGTATCGGCATCGGCGCCTCCATGGCGGGCATGCGGCCGATCATCGAGATCATGTCCATCAATTTCGCGCTGCTCGCGCTCGACACCCTGATCAACGCCGCCGCCAAGATCCGCTACATGTCCGGCGGGCGCGCCACCTGCCCGATCGTCATGCGCACCCCCGGCGGCACGGCGCACCAGCTCGCGGCGCAGCACTCGGCGCGGCTGGCGCGCGTGTTCATGTCCACCTCGGGACTGCGCGTGGTTACCCCGCGCGGGCCGCTCGACGCCTGCGGCATGCTGAAAAGCGCGGTGCGCTGCAACGACCCGGTGATCGTGATCGAGCACGAGCGCATGTACAATCTCAAGGAGGAGATTCCGGACCATGAGTATTTCCGCCCGCTCGAGGGCGCCGAGATCGTGCGCCGCGGCACGGATATAACGCTCATCGGTTACAACCTCTCGCTGCACATGTGCCTGGAGACGGCGAAGCGGCTCGAGCAGGACGGCGTCAGCGCCGAGGTTATTGATCTGCGCGCCCTGAAACCGCTCGACCGCGAAACCATCCGGCGCTCGGTGGAGAAGACCCACCGCGTGGTGATCGCGGAGGAGGACGAGGCCGCCGTCGGGGTGGGCGCCGAGATCATGGCGACCGTGATCGAGGAATGTTTCTTCGCGCTCGACGCCCAGCCGGTGCGCATCCACGCCGCCGACGTGCCGGTGCCGTACGCGGAGAACCTGGAAAAGGTCGCCATCCCGAACGCCGATGACGTGTACCAGGCGGCGCTCAAGGTCATGGGAAGGATTTAACAGCAGTAGCAAGTAGCAAGTTACAAGTAGCAAGTGAAGAAGGCCTGCGACTTGTTTTCTTGCCACTTGCTACTTGCCACTTGAAACTGACTTTATGGCTGATACATACGCAATCAAAATGCCCAAGCTCTCGGACACCATGACCGAGGGCACGATCGTGACCTGGGAAAAGAACGTCGGCGACAACATCGCCCGTGGCACCGTGGTGGCGACGGTCGAGACCGACAAGGCGATCATGGACGTCGAGGTGTTCCGCGAGGGCCATCTCTCCGGCCCGCTGGCGCCGGTGGGCGCGGTCGTGCCGGTGGGCGGGGCGATCGCCTATCTGGTGGCGGACGCCAAGGACGTGAAGCGCGGCGAGGCGCCGGCCGTCAAGGCCGCGGCGCCGGCGGCGCCGGCCGCCCCGGCGCCGGAGAAATTCGAGCCCTACGGCACGGCCAAGCCCAAGACCCACATCCCCGCCATGCCGCACGGCGCCAGCCCGGCGCCGCGCCCGCACGAGGGCAGGGCCACGCCGTACGCGCGCCAGCTCGCCGGCGCGCACGGCATTGATATCAACACGATCAGGGGCTCCGGTCCGGGCGGCGCCGTGGCCGCCGCCGACGTGACCGCCCCGCAGGCGCCGCCCGGAATGGCCAAGCGCATCTATCAGGTGCCGGGCGTGGGCCGGCCGATGGACGCCATGGAGAAGGCCGTGGCGCACAACATGGAATATTCGCTCTCCATGCCGCTCTTCCGCGTCACCACCAACGTGCGGCCGGAGCCGCTGGTGGCGGCGGCGAAGCAGGCGGGCTATTCGTTGACCGTGTTGCTGGCCAAGGCCGCGGCCCTGGCCATCCAGAAATTCCCGCGCGTCAACGCGGTCTATCAGCACGAGGACCGCATCGTCGAGCGCCCGCAGATAGACATCGGCCTCGCCGTCGAGACCGAGGGCATGGGCCTGGTGGTGCCGGTGCTGCGCGACGTGCTCGCCAAGAGCGTCAAGCAGCTGAACGAGGACTGGAAGGACCTCGTCGCCCGCGCGCGCGTAAAGCGCCTGAAGCCGCAGGAGTACTCGAACCCGACGTTTACCATCTCGAATATGGGCATGCTCGGGGTGACGCACTTCGACGCCATCCCGTCGCCCGGCACCTCGGCGATCTTCGCCATCGCCACCGCCGGTCCGCAGGGCATGCCGGTGACCGTGACCGCGGACCATCGCATCGTCAACGGCGCGGACGCGGCCAAGTTTCTGGGCGTGTTCAAGGGTCTGGTCGAGCAGCCGCAATCCTGGCTCGGCGGCGCCGTGGTCCCGGCCGGCGCGCCCGGCGCGGCGCTCGCGCCGGGCAAATGGGATTACGACGGGGTCGTCATCGGCGGCGGCCCCGGCGGCGAGGACTGCGCGCGCGATCTCGCCGACCACGGCAAGAAGGTCATGCTGGTCAACGACGCCCCGCTTCCGGGCGGCGAATGTCTCTGGCGCGGCTGCATTCCGTCGAAGGCCTGGCGCGCCGCGGCCGACCGCATGCGCGACCGCGCCCATGACGCTCACCTCGGCATCCTGAACACCACGAAACCCAAACTGGATTGGCTTCGACTGGAAAAGGCACGACGATCTATATTAGAGGCGCGCGGCGACATGGCCCTGAAGACCGACAAGGGCGTGCGGATCGAGGTGCGCCAGGGCTTCGCGCGCTTCGACTCGCCCAACAGCATTCTTATTGATACCTCCGGCAACACCAAGGACCCGCACGTGCGGGCGTCTTATGACAAGAAAACTGACGCACAGGGACGTGCTAATGTCGCGGGAGGCAGGAAGCCGGGAGCGACCGAGCGTGTCAGCTTCGGCGCCTGCGTCATCGCCACCGGCGCGCCGCCCTTCATCCCGCCGATTCCGGGGGCGGATTCGAAGGGCGTGCTCACCTCGGACACGGTCTGGAGTCTCAAGGCTCCGCCCAAGAAGCTCGGCGTCATCGGCGCCGGCGCGATCGGCCTGGAGATGGCGCAGATCTTCGCCGACTTCGGCGCCCAGGTTGTCGTGATCGAGGCGCAGGAGCGGGTGCTGCCCGAGGCGGAGGCCGAGATCGCCAAGGCGCTCGGCGAGCTGCTCAAGAAACAGAAGAACCTCACGGTCGTTACTTCCGCCAAGGTCGCCAAGATCGCGGGTAAGCCCGGCCAGATGACGCTCAGCTACGGCGACGCCGCGGGCAAGAACGCCAACTTCAAATGCGACTACGTCCTCGTCGCCACCGGCAAGCGCCCGGTGACCGAGCCGCTCGCGCTCGAGAAGGCCGGCGTGGCGCTGGGCGAGCGCGGCGCGATCATGGTGGACGCCTCCTGCCGCACGAACGTGCCCCACATCTTCGCCGTCGGCGACGTGAACGGCGGGCTCATGCTGGCGCACACCGCCGGCCACCAGGGGCGCGTGGCCGCGGTCACGATCATGGGCGAGCGCATGGAGTACAACCCGGCCAAGGACTGCGGCGTGGTCTTCACCCGGCCGCAGGCGGCGTTCGTGGGGCTTGCGGTCGAGCAGGCGAAGGCCAACGGCATTGATGCGGTGGAAGTGAAGATGCCGATGAACATTGACGCGAAGAGCCAGATCACGAATGAAACCGACGGGCTCATCAAGCTCGTGGCGGACAAGACGAGCCACCGCATCGTGGGCGTGCATTTCCTGGCGGACCACGCCGACACCCTGATCGGCGAGGCGGTGCTGATGGTGGCGGGCGACATGACGCTGGAACAGGTGGCGCAGGCGATCCACCCGCACCCGACCCAGACCGAGCTGTTCGGCGAGATGGCGCGGCGGCTGCTGTCGCGCCTGCGCCGCACCGCCAAAGTCGCTAAGTAATAGTTTTTGACGCAAAGGCGCAAAGACGCAAAGATACCTTTAGAGTAATTTTTTCGCCTATCTTCTTTGCGCCTTCGCGTCTTTGCGTCGAGAAATCATATGAAGATCAAAAAAGTCGTTCTGGCGTACTCCGGCGGGCTCGACACCTCGGTCATCCTGAAATGGCTCCAGGAGACCTACGGCTGCGAGGTCGTGGCCTTCACCGCCGACATCGGCCAGGGCGGGGAGCTGGAGCCCGCGCGCGCCAAGGCCAAGAAGCTCGGCGTGCGCCAGATATTCGTGGACGACCTGCGCGAGGAATTCGCGCGCGACTTCGTTTTTCCCATGTTCCGCGCCAACGCGATCTACGAGGGCGAGTATCTGCTCGGCACCTCGATCGCGCGGCCGCTGATCGCCAAGCGCCAGATCGAGATCGCCAACAAGGTCGGCGCCGACGCCGTGGCCCACGGCGCGACCGGCAAGGGCAACGACCAGGTGCGCTTCGAGCTCGGCTACTACGCCCTCAAGCCGGACGTGAAGGTGATCGCGCCGTGGCGCGAGTGGGACCTCACCTCGCGCGAGAAGCTCCTGAAATACGCCGAGCAGCACCACATCCCGGTCGAGATGAAGCGCGGCAAGAAATCGCCGTACTCCATGGACGCGAACCTGCTGCACATCTCCTATGAGGGCGGGGTGCTGGAGGATCCCTGGGCCGAGCCGGAGGAGGACATGTGGCGGCTCACCGTCGCGCCCGAGCGGGCGCCGAACAAGCCGACCTACATCGAGCTGACCTACCGCAAGGGCGACATCACCGCCATCGCCGGCAAGGCCATGTCGCCGGCCCGGGTGCTGGAGACGCTGAACCGGCTCGGCGGCGAGAACGGCGTCGGCCGCACCGACATCGTCGAGAACCGCTACGTCGGCATGAAGTCGCGCGGCTGCTACGAGACGCCGGGCGGGACCATCATGCTCAAGGCGCACCGCGCGATCGAGTCCCTCACCCTCGACCGCGAGGTCGCGCACCTCAAGGACGACCTCATGCCGCGCTACGCCGCGCTGATCTACAACGGTTACTGGTGGAGCCCGGAGCGCCGGCTGCTGCAGCAGGCGATAGACGCCTCGCAGGCGGCGGTGAACGGCGTCGTGCGCCTCAAGCTCTACAAGGGCAACGTGGCCGTGGCCGGAAGAAAATCGGAGAGCGACAGCCTGTTCGACCGCTCCATCGCCACCTTCGAGGAGGACGCCGGCGCCTACAGCCAGAAGGACGCCGAGGGCTTCATCCGGCTCAACGCCCTGCGCATGCGCATCGCGGCCAGAAAACGGAAGTGAAAAGTGTAAAGTGAAAAGTGTAAAGTTGATCCATGTGTAAGGATGCGGTGCGCAGAAAGCCGAGTATAGTCGAGCGTACGCTCAGTTTCTCGCTAAGTATCGTCCGGCTGTGTCGGGAGCTTGAAAAAGACAGCATCGGGCGTATTCTGGGCAGACAGTTACTTCGGGCAGGAACGTCTATCGGTGCGAACGTGCACGAGGCGCAAGGTGGCCAGAGCAAGGCTGATTTCATCGCAAAGATGTCGGTTGCGCACAAAGAGGCACTGGAAACCGCATATTGGTTACGCCTTATCAAGCAGACTGATTTAATTGTTGGTGAGCGGTTGTCGGACTTGGTGAATGAAACAGATCAGCTTGTTAAAATCATTTCGAAAATCCTTATCACGTCAAAAGGCAGAAAACATTCAGTTAGTTAACTTTTCACTTTTAATTTTTCACTATTCACTGGTTTACTGATGAGCTTCAAGAACGTCGAGATCAAGAAGCAGGCCAACGTCTATCACGGCGGGCGCGTCACCAGCCGCACCGTGATCACGCCGGGCGGCGAGATGAAGACCCTCGGCGTCATGTTGCCCGGAACCTATCGTTTCTCCACCCAGGCGCCGGAGACCATAGACGTCACCCAGGGCCACTGCCGGGTGAAGATCGCCGACAAGCAGATCTGGGACGAGTACCAGGCGGGGCAGAGTTTCTCCATCCCCGCCAACTCGCACTTCGAGATCGAGGTGGACGACCTGCTGGATTACGTCTGCCATTTCGGGTGATCCGCGCGTTCCCGCCGTCGGAGCGGCATGGAAAACACATGAAACAGCCGGACCTGATCCTGTTCGCACACGAGCCGCGTCCCGGACGGGTGAAGACGCGCCTCATGCCGCACCGCAGCCCGGAGCAGGCGGCGGAGATCGCCGCGTTCATGCTGCGCGCGACCGTGGAACGCGCGACCTCCAGCTGGCCCGGCGAGATCTTTCTTTATTGCGCCCCGGATACGGGGCATCCGCTGTTCCACGGGCTGGCGCGCGAATTCGGCGTGCACCTGGCGGCGCAGCAGGGCGCCGAGCCGTGCGAGCGGATGCTGAACGCCCTGCGCGCGCACACCGCGCGCGGCCGCGGCGGCGCGGGTGTTCTATGCTGCGACGTGCCCCATTGCAACGGGGAATTTCTCGACCAGGCCAACGAGTGGCTGGTGCGCGGGCTGAACGTCCTCGGTCCGACCGATGACGGCGGTTATTATTTCCTCGGCCTGCAGCAGGCGCGGCCGGAGCTGTTCGATGGCGTCCGCCGGGACAGTCCGGCGCTACTGCGCGAGATCCTGGAGCGCGCGCAGCGGCACGGGATTTATTTCGAGATGCTGCCCGCGCTGCGCGATGTGGACGCGCCCGAGGACCTGTGGCTGGTGGCGCAGAAATACGCGCCGCTGCGACAGTTTCTTTAAGTCCGCCCTGCGGGCGGCGTTAGTTTTAATGCGGGATGCTCCATTATCTCCCGTGCCGTGCATGGATGCACCAATGCCGCGGGCGCGAACCTGTAGCCCTACTCGCTTCGCTCGTTCGTCCTGCCTTATGACAGGCGCAGGAGCGGCCGGTGCGCGGGCGCGCCATACGGGGACCCCAACACTTCCCGTCCCATACGCTCTGCTTACATGACCAACTCGGAATTCAACGGAGTCAATATTTCCTCGACTCTTTCGGCGGGCGCTATTTTACAGCGTCCGGAATAAACCCAGGATCACCGAATACTGGTAGAGATGGTTCGCCCCGTCGAGCGGCCCGAGCTCGCCGTTGCCGTACATGCCGATGACGGGCAGCAGTGGAAAGCGCGCGCGCAGCAGATCCAGATCGCGGTCGCGGTTGCCGTAGAAGTGCGGGCCGCGCCCCATGCACGGAAACAGCAGCGCGAAGTCGGGCTCGCGCCGCAGCTCGGCGCGCGCGCGCTCGATGGTCGCGCGCATGTCGCGCTCCGCCGTGAGCGCGTCGCGCATGGCCCAGAACAGGCGCTCGCCGCGTGAGAGCGGATGCGAGAGGGTGATGGACCGGTCGCGCAGGTTGGCGGAGACGATGTGGTTCAGCCGGTAGCGCCCCTCGCGGATCGCGGTCATGGGGTCGCCGAAGGTCACGCCGCCCATGATGAGGTGCAGCGGGATGCGCTCCATCTGGCGCACGGGCAGGGGCAGCGATTTGACCAGGACGTTGAGCGCCGGGTAGTTTCCCAGCAGCTTGATGTCGTAGCCCTGGACCTCGGCGACCTCGATCGGCGAGGTGAGCGCGCGCACGCCCTGCGACGCCTGGATGACGCCGGCGGCGCCGCCGATGACGGCCTCGACGTGCCCGCTCTCGGCGACGCGGCTGCCGCTCCAGACCTTGAACGGGCCGTGGCCGAAGAGGTCGCCCGAGATCGCGCCGATGCGGGGCGCCGGCACATCGAGCCAGTCGGCGCTCAGGCCCGCGGGAGTGCAGAGACTCAGGATGAGCGTTTCGTCGTCGGCGCGTGGGTCCGACGGCGCCGCAAGGCTGATCCCGCCCCCGAACACCATGGCCGCCGCGCCGGGGCTGTCGAGCACCCATTCTTTTTCCGTCAGGATGCCGGCGCCGGTGCAGCCGATCACCTGCAGGCAACCCGCCGCGCGCGCCGCGGCGCGCAGCGCTGGTTCCGGGTTCGGCGCGTATTCCGGGGTGAGAAACAGCAGCACGCTGTTGGCGCGCTCGAGCCCCGCGTGCTCCAGCGCCTGTTTGACGGCGCGCGCGGCGTGCTCGGGGTAGGCCCGATTTCCGCGGCTCAGGCCGGTGGCGACGGTGGCTTGCGTCATGACGTTAATTTATTCCGGTACTCACATAAATCATAGATCACGCACGACGCGCAGCGCGGTCGGCGCGCAACGCAGGTGTAGCGCCCGTGCAGGAGCAGCCAGTGGTGCGCATCGTGCCGGTATTTTCCGGGGACCGTTTGGAGCAGCTTCTTTTCCACGGCCAGCGGGGTTTTCCCGCGGGCGAGGCCGGTGCGGTTCGCCACGCGGAAGATATGGGTATCAACGGCGATGGTGGGGTGGCCGAAGGCGGTGTTGAGGACGACGTTGGCGGTCTTGCGCCCCACCCCCGGCAGCGCCTCCAGCTCCGCGCGCGTATGCGGTACCCGACCGTCATGCCGCGCAACCAGGATTTTGCAGGTCTTGAGGATATTCGCCGCCTTGGTGTTATAGAGGCCGATAGTTTTGATGCGGCGCTTGAGGCTGCGAGCGCCCAGCGCCAGCATCTTCCGTGGCGTATTCGCCGTTTTGAACAGCCGGGCGGTGGCCCGGTTGACGCTCTTGTCGGTCGCCTGCGCCGACAGGATGACCGCGACCAGCAGCTCAAACGGCGTGGAATACCCGAGCTCCGTCCTCGGCGCGGGGTTGGCGCGTTTCAGGCGGGCGAAGATCGCGGCGCGCTTCGTGTTATTCATAGTGGACCGGAGAATAAGAATCAATTACACACATGACCGGTAAAACCCGGCTGGGACTTTACGCACACCCTCCCGCCATCGCCAGCGTTGCCGCCTGCAATGCCGCCTGTCATCAAAAGATGCCGCGCGCACTGGCAATCCCGGAATGAGCATCTACAATTTTTGCATGGGTTAATTGTCCACCCCATGCATAAGGAAACAGCGCCGGCGGCTACTTTAAGCCTTTAATAATGGCGTACTACTTGCGTGGTTATTTTTGAAGGGATTCCGATTGGGCGGATGTGCCTGGCGATCCGAGTGATCGTCGGGAAATCCTTTTAAATAACGAAAATCGGAGTAGGAGGCGATTATGGCATTACCTGGATGGAGAGCAACGACCGTAAGTACCCTGTCCAACAAGATCGGTCCCGCGGCGGAGATCCTCGTGGACGACGTGTTACGCAAGCAGGGGCTGAATGGGAAAGACATGGCGGCCTGGAGGTACGTGAAATTTCTGGAGCTGCTGTATCAGGAATTGCCCGACGAGATTGATCGCAGCGCGATGGTCTTGACCATGCACAATCTGATACTGAAGAAGTACGGCTTCGCGCAGCCCAGGCCCATGCGCTGACGCCGGGCCGCCGGTTCGTCCGCGGCGCGCCGCGCCGGAATAAC
>Ga0154927_1059_pt3 | contig 16381 bp, 20 predicted proteins | sample RifCSPhighO2_01_FD_105895 | JGI IMG/M metagenome (GOLD analysis project Ga0154927, IMG submission 105895) | Candidatus Muproteobacteria bacterium RIFCSPHIGHO2_01_FULL_65_16 | reverse complement strand
GCGCATCCCTGCGCCCGCGGCATTGGTGCATCCATGCACGGCACGGGAAATAATGGAGCATCCCGCATTCATATAAACGCCGCCCGCAGGGCGGCTCGATAATGAAGTAAGGTCACGGCCGTGGCGGACGACGCGCGGTCGGCGGCGCGGCCGTGCAAATTGCACATATGATGCACATGTGCTACAAAACCCGGCATGGCACAGGAGGATAACCGATGAGCGCGCTGTTGGAACGCACCGTTGTGCTGCTGCGCCGGGAGCAGCGGAGAAAACTCGATTCCCTGGCCAAGGCCATGCGGCTGTCGGCGGCCGAGATCCACCGCCGCGCGATAGACGCCTACGAGCCGGCGGGCCAGGACCAAAAAGACCTGGAGCACCTGGCCGATGAAGTGATCCGCACCAACAAGCGGGCGTTGCAGGCGCTCGCGCGCGCGGAGAAGGAGGTCGAGGAAACGCTGCGGCACTTCGGGCGGAAACATGGGGGCGCGCGTGGCCATCAGCGAAAAGATATTTAACGCGCTCACGTCCGCGATCCGCCTGGCGGGCGAAGTCGAGCGGCTCTCGAACCAGGTGGAGAAGATGGCGAAGGAGGTCCGCGATATTGACAGCCGGCTCATCCGCATCGAGACCTTCGTCGAGATCGCGCAGAAACAGCGCCTCCTGCCAAAATAACGATGAGGATCTTGTACACCGCACCGCTCTTCTTCGTCGCCGCGCTGATCTTCTTTTTGATGTCCAACAGGATGCTGAAAAAGTCCATCCTGGACTTTTTCAGCTCGCTTCGCCGCGGCGCATGTCCGCGGCTCGCTCCATTTTTCAAGCACTTGCGTGCTTGAAAAATGGCGGCCGGTCCCTCGACCGCACCGCAGGTTGCTGAAAAACGAGTTTTTCAGCAACCTGCTGGGCTGAGGACAACGGTGCGTCTGGCGATCGTGCTTGCGATACGCCTTCCGCCGCCGCTGGTTCTGGCGGCATGGCAAGCTGTTTAGAGTATTAGCATTTACTTATTAAGCCGTGACCTGACGGCCGGTTCTCACCAGCGCGCTTAATTGTGGTACCTTGCCCGGCGGTCTGTCGGCGAAGGAGCGCCGGTCATCCTTTTCTGTCCTATACTGGCTTGTATCCGGCGGCGCACGGCGTTTAATACCCGCAATACCGTGCCCAGCCACTCCTCACGACCGCCGGCATTCACGGTTCCGTAATCAGTCGAAACATAAGGAGGGTGTTGACATGAGTGAACCGCTCCGCAAGACGAAGATGGAAACACACGGCAAAAACGAGAAAGACTTGGAAGCCAAGGAATTGGCCTCCGCGTTCGCGGCGCTCCAGAGGGAGCTTGCCGACCTGCGCAGGATCGTGCGCGCCGGCCTCGGCCCCCAAGCCGCTTCTGAAAAACAGACACTCCAACAAAACGAGCCCCGGCTGTAACCCGGGCGCGGGGTCAGGCCCGCGCCACCACCCACACTAGAATTTCCTTCGCCCCCGCCCTGCGCAGACACTCTGCCAGGGCGGCGGCGGTATGCCCGCTGGTCATGACGTCGTCCACCACGGCGACGCGTCGTCCCTCGAACACGTTATCCGCCTGAAAGGCGCCGCGGACGTTTTTCCGCCGCTGTTCGCGCGGCAGCTCGGTCTGCGGCGCGGTGGCGCGGGTGCGGCGCACGCTCCGGTAATCGAGCGGCAGGCGCAGGCGGCGGGCGATGGGCCGGGCGAGCTCGAGCGACTGATTGTAGCCGCGCTCCCGCAGGCGCGAGCGGTGCAGCGGCACCGGCACAATGACGTCCGGTCGCGGCTCGTTCAGGGACGCGAGACAGCCGGCGAGCCGATCGCCCAGAACGCGCGCAAGTTCAAGCCGGCGGTGGTATTTCAGGTTTTGTATCAGGCGATCCACCGGTGGGGCGTAGGTAAACAGCGTCCGCACCCGGGCGAACTTCGGCGGGCGTTTCTGGCACTCGCCGCAGGGCGCGTCGGTATCCTCCGCCCCTTCGAGGGGCGCGGCGCATATCCGGCATGTGGAGCCGGGCCGTGGCAGCGACGCCTCGCAGTCACGGCAAAAATCCGCGCCGAATCCCACCGGTGCGGCGCACAGCAGGCAGCTTCCGGGGAGAAACCAGTCCTGTAGAACCTTTAGCCTGTTGTAAACCATCCCGTATCATCCATGTTGACTGCCGCCGGCCAGGGGCTAAACTGCCGGTTTCGCCGCATCAAGTCGAGCCGCCCGCGCAGTCCATTTTATTATCATGCCCATCATCACCGTGTACAGCGCCAGGCTGGGGCTTCCGTGAAGCCGCCGGAGGGCCTGCTTGACCAGCGGCGCGCCGCGGGGCTTTACCGCGAGCGGCTGGTCCTGTCTTCCCCGCAGGGCGCGGAGGTGCGCGTCGGGGACGAGACGCTGCTTTCATTCTGCAGTAACGATTATCTCGGACTGGCGAATCACCCGCGCGTCGTCGCCGCGTTCAAGGACGGCGCGGAGCGCTACGGCGTGGGCGCCGGCGCCTCGCACCTCGTCAGCGGCCACGGCCGCGCCCACCATCTGCTGGAGGAGGAGCTGGCCGAATTTGTCGGCGCGCCGCGGGCGCTTTTATTTTCCACCGGCTACATGGCCAATCTCGGCGTGGTGACGGCGCTCGCGGGGCGAGACACGGCCGTCTTCGAAGACAAGCTCAACCACGCCTCGCTGATTGACGCCGCGCGCCTGGCGCGCGCGCGGGTGCTTCGCTATCCGCACGCCGACGCGGCGTGGCTGGCCACGAAACTCGCTCAAGCGCGGAAAAAATCCCCTCACCCCCGCCCGCTCCCGGCGGGAGAGGGGGATAAAGGACTCTCTCATCAATCCGCCAGTTTGATCACGACGGATGCCGTGTTCAGCATGGACGGTGACATCGCGCCGCTCGCGGCCCTGATGGAGCTGGCGCGCCGGTACGGCGCGCGCCTGCTCGCGGACGACGCCCACGGCCTCGGCGTTTTGGGCGCGACCGGCCGCGGTTCGTTCGAGCACGCCGGCATCCGCCTGGAGCCGCCGGCCATCCTCGTGGGGACGCTGGGCAAGGCCTTCGGCACCTTCGGCGCCTTTGTCGCCGGCGCGGACGACCTGATCGAGTCCCTGATCCAGTTCGCGCGCACCTATATTTATACGACCGCGCTTCCGCCGGCGGTCGCCGAGGCGACGCGCGCCAGCCTGAAAATAGCGCGCGCGGAATCCTGGCGGCGCGAGCGCCTGCGCGCGCTGGTGGCGCGCTTCCGCCGCGGCGCGCGGGAGCTGGGGCTCGAGTTGGGCCCGAGCGAAACGCCGATCCAGCCGCTGATCCTGGGCGACGCGGAAACGGCGCTCGCGGCGAGCCGGAAACTGCGCGCGCGCGGCGTACTCGTGCCCGCCATCCGTCCGCCGACCGTGCCCGTTGGGAGCGCGCGGCTGCGCGTGACCTTTTCGGCGGCGCACGAAGAGGCGCATGTGGACCGCCTGCTGGCGGCGCTGGCAGAGGTCCGCCGGACATGACGATCTATTACGAACGCGACGGGGAAGGGCCGGACCTGGTGCTGGTGCACGGCTGGGGGCTGCACGGCGGCGTCTGGTCGGAGGTCAGCGCGACTTTGAGCGGGGATTTCCGCGTGACCACGGTTGATCTTCCCGGCCACGGGCGCAACCGCCGCCCGCCGTACGATTTTACGCTGGACACGCTGGCGGACGCCGTGTGCGAGGCCGCGCCGGCCCCGGCCGTATGGGTAGGCTGGTCGCTCGGCGGGCTCGTGGCGCTCACGGCGGCCATGCGGCAGCCGCAAAACGTCGCCCGCCTGGTGCTGGTGAACGCCACCCCCCGATTCACGCAGGCACCGGGATGGGACTGCGCGGCGGCGCCGGCGGCGCTGCGCCAGTTCGCGCAGGACCTGGAGCAGGACTATTCGGCGGCCCTCGCGCGTTTCCTGAGCCTGCAGTTCGGGGACAGCGAGCGCGAGCGCGACGTGCTGCGCCGCCTGCGCGCCGACCTGCTGCATCACGGCGGGCCGGAGGTCGCGGCGCTGCGCGCGGGCCTGCGGATACTCGAGGAAACGGATTTGCGCGCCGCGCTCCCCGCCATCCGCGCGCCCGCGCTCGTGGTCCACGGCGGGCGGGACCGGCTCGTGCCGCCGCAAGCGGCGGAATTCCTGGCGGCGCAACTGCCGCGCGCGCGGCTCGCCGTCGTCGCGGGCGCGGGGCACGCGCCGTTTTTGTCGCACCCGGAGGCGTTCCGGCACGAACTGGGGCGTTTTTTGAATGAGCGAATCTGAAAGATTTCAGAAACAGCGATTTTCACCGCTGAGAACGCAGAGAACGCAGAGAAAATATCTGTTTTTTGTTTCAATAACTCCGCGCCTCCGCGGTGAGCCCGATGTTCCATCAGGAAAACGGAAAGTTTTAGGATGTCTCTGAATAAGAACGCCGCCCACGAGCTGTTCGCGCTCGACAAGACGCAGCTGCGCGTCTCCTTCGAGCGCGCCGCCGCGGCCTACGACGGCGCGGCGGTGCTGCAGCGCGAGATCGCCGATCGCATGCTCGCGCGGCTGGACCTGATCCGGCACCGGCCGGAGACCATCCTGGACGCGGGCTGCGGCACCGGCTACGGCGGCCGCGCGCTCGCGCGGCGCTACCGCGCCGCGCGGGTCGTGGGCCTGGACATCGCCGCGGGCATGGCCGCGCACGCACGCCGCAAGGCCGGCTGGTTCAGCCGCGGCCGGTACATCTGCGGCGACATCGAGGCGCTGCCGCTGGCGCCGGCGTCGGTGGACATGATCGTCTCGAATCTGACGCTGCAGTGGTGCACACCGGACATGGTGTTCGCCGAGTTCCGCCGGGTGCTGCGCCCCGGCGGGCTTTTGATGTTCACCACCTTCGGCCTGGACACGCTGCGCGAACTGCGTCGCGCCTGGGGCGCCGTGGACGATCGCCCGCATGTGCACGCCTTCATGGACATGCACGATCTGGGCGACGCGCTGGTGCGCGCGGGATTCGCCGATCCGGTCATGGACATGGAGCATTTCACCCTCACCTACGGAGGCGTGCTGGAGGTGCTGCGCGATCTGAAGCGCCTGGGCGCGCACAACGTCGCCCGCGGCCGCCCGCGCGGCTTCACCGGCAAGGAGCACTTCGCGCGCTTCCGATCCGCCTACGAGTCCATGGCGGTCGGCGGCCGCATACCGGCGACCTACGAGGCGGTGTACGGGCACGCCTGGGCGCCGGAGAAAAGGGACGAGGGACGAGGGGCGGGGGACGAGGGTTGGAAACCGGTCTCCATATCCAGGAGAACCTCCTCGCAACCCTGGCCCGTCAATGAGGACTGAAACGTGAGTCTTGATGAAACCCCGAAATCTTTTCCGCCCCTCGTATCTCGACATCTCGTACCTTTATGAGAGGTTGGTTCGTCACCGGCACCGACACCGGCGTGGGCAAGACCTTCTTCGCCGCGGCGTTGCTGCGCGCGCTCGCGCGCGCGGGGCACCGGGCGGTGGGCATGAAACCTGTTGCCAGCGGGTGCCGCGAGACTCCGTCCGGGCTTCGCTGTGAGGACGCCGAGCGCCTGCTGGCGCATGGTTCGGTCCAGGCCGACTATGCGGATGTCAATCCGTATGCATTCGCCGCGCCCGTCGCCCCGCAGCTCGCGGCCGCGGCGGCGGGTGTTGAGATCCGGCTGGAGAAGATCGAGGAACATTTCGCGCGCCTGCGGCGGCTGGCGCCACTGGTGGTTGTGGAGGGCGCGGGCGGCTGGCTCGCGCCGCTCGACGGAAGGCGCACGATGGCGGATATCGCCGTGACCCTGCGGCTGCCCGTGATCCTGGTCGTCGGCATGCGCCTCGGCTGCCTCAATCACGCACTGCTCACGGCGGCGGCGATAGGCCGTTCGGGCGCGCGGCTCGCGGGCTGGGTGGCGAACCGCATTGACCCGGCCATGGCCATGTTCGAGGAGAATCTGGCGGCGCTGCAAGAGCGGCTGGGCGCGCCGCTCGCCAGCCTGCCCTATGTGGAAAACGAAGAAGACGCGATCTCCCGCAGCGCCATCGCGCTTTCGCCGTTGCTGAAAAGCGCCGGGGAAACCGGGTAGAATAGCCGGCGCGCGCGGCGGCGAAGCAATGCCCGCAGGCTGAAAGGACGGTCTCACCGCAGAGGCGCAGAGAAAATTAGCGATTAGCTAAATTAGCTATCAGCTATCAGCTAAATGAGCTATCAGCTATCAGCGATCAGCGATCAGCTTGAATCGTGACCCCTCGGGGCGAGCGGACACCGAGGGCACAAAAGCGTGAACTGAGGTGGGTTTGGTTTTCGGGTCCCCGTAAGGCGCGCCCGCGCACCGCAAGGTTCCGGGCGAGCGCCCCGAAGGGGGCGCGGACAGGATGTCCGCGCCTGATCTTCGAGGCAGGATGCCTCGTAAGATCAGCGCCGGGACCCGGAACCGCGGATGCGCGGGTGGCAGTCGCGCCATCCGGGGCGGCCTTTCTTTTGGTGACTTTTCTTTGGCCGCGCAAAGAAAAGTCACCTGCCGTGGGTCAGCCACCCACAAGTACACGCCGCCCGAAGGGCGGCTCGATAAGAACGGGGCACGGGTAGCCACGCGTTTTGCAACAGAGACAGAAGAATAAATCCATGCCACACCCAAGACGTTTCCTAGGCGCGATAATTCCCGTCATCGCCGTCTGCCTCTGGCTCGTTCCCGGCCTGGTCCGCGCCGATTACCGGTTCGGCTTCCAGCGGCCCGTCACCGACGCCGCCGAAAAGCTGCTGGAGCTGCATAATCTCATCCTGCTGGCGTGCCTGGGCGTATTCGTGATCGTGTTCGGCGTCGTGCTTTATTCCGTCATCGCGCACCGCAAGGGCCGCGGCTACAAGGCGGCGCGGTTCCACGACAATCTCGTGCTGGAGGCAAAGAAAAGTCACCTGCCGTGGGTCAGCCACCCACAAGTACACGCCGCCCGAAGGGCGGCTCGATAAGAACGGGGCACGGGTAGCCACGCGTTTTGCAACAGAGACAGAAGAATAAATCCATGCCACACCCAAGACGTTTCCTAGGCGCGATAATTCCCGTCATCGCCGTCTGCCTCTGGCTCGTTCCCGGCCTGGTCCGCGCCGATTACCGGTTCGGCTTCCAGCGGCCCGTCACCGACGCCGCCGAAAAGCTGCTGGAGCTGCATAATCTCATCCTGCTGGCGTGCCTGGGCGTATTCGTGATCGTGTTCGGCGTCGTGCTTTATTCCGTCATCGCGCACCGCAAGGGCCGCGGCTACAAGGCGGCGCGGTTCCACGACAATCTCGTGCTGGAGATCGCCTGGGCCGCGATTCCGTTCGTGATCGTCATCGGCATGGCCGTTCCGTCCACCATGACGCTGCTCGAGCTGAGCGACGCCGGCGGCCCCGACATGACCGTAAAGATCACCGCCTACCAGTGGAAGTGGAAGTACGAGTATCCCGAATACGACATCGGTTTTTTCAGCAGCCTCGCCACCCCGCGCGCGCAACTCGACAACCAGGCCGCGAAGGGCGCGCATTATCTGCTGGAAGTGGACAACGCCGTCGTCCTCCCCGTGGACCGGAAGATCCGCATCGTGCTCACCGCCGCCGACGTGATTCACTCCTGGTGGGTGCCGGCGCTGGGCGTCAAGCAGGACGCCGTCCCCGGTTTCATCGTCGAGACCCGGGTCCGGATTGACGAGCCGGGCACCTATCGCGGCCAGTGCGCCGAGCTCTGTGGCCTGGGCCACGGCTACATGCCGATCGTGGTCGAGGCCGTGAGCCAGGAGGACTTCGGCAAATGGGTCGGCCAGCGTAAGAGCAAACCCGCCGTCGCGCCGCCGGTCGCGACCGCCGGATCCAGGGGAGGACCATAAAATGGCGACGAAGCACTCCAGCGCGCACCCCGGCGGCGTCGGCCGGTGGCTGTCCACGGTCAACCACAAGGACGTCGGCAGCCTCCATCTGTGGTTCGCCGGCGCCATGTTTTTCGTCGGCGGGGCGCTCGCGCTCGTGATCCGCGCCGAGCTGTTCCAGCCCGGGACGCAGTGGCTGGATCCGCTGTTCTTCAACCAGCTGGCGAGCCTGCACGCGCTCATCATGATCTTCGGCGTGGTCGTGCCGGCCTATCTCGGCCTCGCCAGCTGGCAGATCCCGCTGATGATCGGGGCGCCGGACATGGCCCTGCCGCGCCTGAACGCCTGGGGTTTCTGGCTCCTGCCCTTCGCCTTCGTGCTGCTGCTCGCGGGTCTGCTGCTCCCGGGACCGAACGGTCCGCCCGCGACGGGCTGGACGCTGTACCCGCCGCTCGTCCTGCAAGGCGGCGCCGGCACGGACTTCGCCGTGCTCGCGCTGGAATTGGTGAGCATCTCCGCGGTGATCGGGGCGATGAACGTCGCCGCCACCGTGCTCAATCTGCGCGCGCCGGGCATGGCGCTCACGCGCGCGCCGTTCTTCGCCTGGGCCTGGCTCGTCACGGCGCTCATGCTGCTCGCGGTGACGCCGGTGCTCGCGGGCGCGGGCGCGCTGCTGCTCGCCGATCGCCACCTGGGGACGCAGTTCTTCGACGCCGCGGGCGGCGGCGATCCGCGGCTGTGGCAGCACCTGTTCTGGTTCTTCGGTCATCCCGCGACGTATATCCTGATCCTGCCCGCGTTCGGGATCGCCTCGCAGATCATTCCGACCTTCGCGCGCAAGCCGCTGTTCGGCCGGGTCTCGATGATGTACGCCACGGTCGCGATCGCCCTGCTGGCCCTGATCTCCTGGGGCTCGCATATGTACGTGGCCGGACTGCCGCTCGCGGGCCGGCTGTTCTTCATGTTCACCGCGATGCTGATCGCCGTGCCGATGGGCGTCGTCGTGTTCAACTGGGTGGCGACCATCTGGCGCGGCAGCCTGAGCTTCGAGACGCCGATGCTGTTCGCGCTCGCGTTCGTGCTCGTGTTCACGCTCGGCGGCATGTCCGGCCTCATGCTCGCGCTCGCGCCGCTGAACATCCAGTATCACGACAGCTATTTCGTGGTGGCGCATTTCCACACCATGTTGGCCGCGGGCGCGCTCTTCGCCGTCCTCGGCGGCGTTTACTATTGGCTGCCGAAGTGGACCGGCCGCATGTATGACGAGCGGCTCGGCCGCTGGCACTTCTGGCTGTCGCTGCTCGGCTTCGGCCTGGCGTTCCTGCCGCAGCATTTTCTCGGGCTCGCCGGCATGCCGCGCCGGATCCCGGACTACGCCCTGGCGTTCGCCGAATTCAACATGCTGTCCACGGTCGGGGCGTTCATCCTCGGGCTCGCGCAAATACTGTTTCTGGTCATGGTCGCGCGCACCATCCGCGGCGGCCGCAGGGCCGAAGACAGAGTGTGGGAGGGGGCGGAGGGGCTTGAGTGGACCCTGAGCTCGCCGCCGCCGTACCACAGCTTCACCTCGCCGCCGAAACTGCGCTGATCTAAAGAGACAGAGAAGGCACATGGCTTCCGCCGACCATTATTCTCCACCCGACACGAGCCCGTGGCCGCTCGGCGCGGCCGCGGGCCTGTTCGTTCTGGCGCTCGGCGCGGGCCTCGCGGTCAACGGCGTCGGTCCCGGAAAGTGGCTCGCTCTCGCCGGCGCCGCCGTGACTGCGTTCACGGTCGCGCGCTGGTTCGGACGCGTGATCGCGGAAGGCGAGCGCGGCGGCTACAGCCAGGTGGTGGATCGTTCGTTCCGCTGGGGCATGGCCGGGTTGCTTTTCGCCGAGGCCGTGCTTTTCACGGCGCTGCTCGGGGCGCTTTTTTATCTGCGTCAATTAGTGCTGCCGGTGCTCGGCGGCGGCGATCTCTGGAGCGGCTTCAGCGCCGACTGGCCGACCGCCGGGCCGAGGGGGCCGGAGGCGGCGGCGCCGGACAGCATCCCCGGGCCCGGCCAATTCTCGCCCATCGGCGCCTGGGGGATCCCCGCGATCAACACCCTGATCCTGTTCATTTCGGCCGGCGCCGTCGTCTGGGCGTATTGGGGATTGATCAGGGACAACCGCGCCCAGCTCATCACCGGGTTGTTCCTCACGATCGCCCTGGGCGCCGTTTTCCTGGCATTGCAGGTGTACGACTACGCGCGCGCCTATGCCGAGCTCAACCTGCGCCCCGCGACCGGGGTCTACGGCGCCACATTCTTCGTGCTGACCGGCCTGCACGCCGTTTACGCGCTCGCCGGCGTCGGCGCGTTGATCGTGCTCCTCGGCCGCGCGCTCAAGGGCCATTTCCTCCCGGACCGCCACTTCGGCCTCGAGGCCGGCGTGTGGCAGTGGCTGTTCGTAAGCGCCGCGTGGGCGCTGCTGTTTGTCTTCGTCTACTGGCTGTAGCGCCCGATGAGCATGCTCGGCAAGAGCAAGTCCGCGAAGTTCTTCCGCATGGCGCTGTCCGCGGCCTTCTTCGCCTATCTCGCCGTGGTGTTCGGCGCCTACGCGCGCCTGTCCGAGGCCGGGCTCGGCTGTCCCGACTGGCCCGGCTGCTACGGCAAACTGTTCGCGCCGCAGACGGCGCAGGACATAGACCAGGCGCGGCAGCTCGAGGGCGAGAAGAAGCCGGACCACAAGCGCGCGTGGAAGGACATGACCCAGCGCTACATCGCCGGCGCCCTGGGCCTGATACTGATACGCCTCACGGTGCTCGGCTGGCAGCTCAAGAAACGCAAACGCAGCCAGCAGGTCCTGATCCCGCTCCTGACCATGCTGCTGGTGTTCGGGCTGACGCTCGCGGGTCTGTTGACGATCGAGCTGCACTTCAAGCCGCTGGTCATGATGACGCAGCTGCTCGGCGGCTTCGCCATCCTCGGGCTTTTGTGGTGGATCGCGCTGCGCGAGCAGCGCTTCTGGCGCCCGGCGTCGGCCTCGCCGCTCCTGCGCCGGCTGCGTCCGCGCGTGCTGATCGCGCTGCTGCTGGCGGCGGTCCAGATCACCCTCGGCGGGTGGTCAATGGTGAATTACGCCGGCCTCGCGTGCCCCGATTTCCCCACCTGCCAGGGCGCCTGGTGGCCGCCCATGGACTTTACCGACGGCCTGATGCTGTGGCGCGATCTCGGCCTGGAGTACGAAGGGCGGGCGCTGAACCTGCCGGCGGCGACCGCGGTCCACATGTCGCACCGCATCGGCGCGCTCGCCGTCCTGCTGTACACGGGCTGGCTCGCGCTTCACCTCCTGCGCGTCGGCCGCGAGGACAAGATCTGCCGCTACGGGCTGCTGGTGCTGGTGCCGCTGCTGGCCGAGGTCGCGCTCGGCGTCATGGAGGCGGTGACCCACCTGCCGCTCGCGCTCGCGGTCGCGCACAACGCCGTGGCGGCGCTGCTGCTCATGAGCCTCGTGACCTTGTATCATGTGACGCGTCCGCAACGTACGATATGAACCGCATCGAGCCCGTTCGCATGAAACCGACCGCTTCGGCTGTTGACGCCCCGACGCCGCGCCCGCGCCTCGCGCTGCGGGCGCGCGAATATCTCGCGCTCACGAAGCCGCGGGTGGTGGCGCTGATCGTGTTCACCGCCGTGGTCGGCATGTTTCTGGCGACGCCGGGGCTACCGCCGCTCGGGGCGCTGGTCCTCGGAACGCTCGGCATCGCCCTCGCCGCCGGGTCCGCGGCCGCCGTCAACCACATCCTCGATCAGCGGGCCGACGCCGTCATGGCGCGCACGCGCGCCCGCCCGCTGCCCACGGGCCATCTGACCACGCGCGCGGCCGCGGTGTTCGCGGCCGTTCTGGGCGCGCTCTCCATGGCCATACTGGCGCTGGGCGTGAACTGGCTCACGGCGGTCCTGACGTTTGTTTCCCTCATCGGTTATTCCTTCATCTACACGGTATGGCTCAAGCACTCGACGCCGCAGAACATCGTCATCGGCGGCGCCGCCGGCGCCGCGCCGCCGATCCTGGGCTGGACCGCGATCACCGGCGAGGTCGCGCCCGACGCGCTGCTGTTGTTCCTGATCGTTTTCCTCTGGACGCCGCCGCACTTCTGGGCGCTCGCCCTTTATCGCGCGCAGGAATACGCCAAGGTGAATATTCCGATGCTGCCGGTGATCTACGGGCGCGAGTACACCCAGCTGCAGATCCTGCTCTACACCGTCATGCTCGCGGCGGTGACGCTGATGCCGTTCGCCACCAGGATGAGCGGCTTGCCGTATCTGGCGGGGGCGCTGGTTCTGAACGCCGGTTTTCTGTATTACGCCTGGCGCTTGTACCGCGACTACAGCGACGCGCTCGCGCGCAAGACCTTCCGCTATTCGATCCATTATCTGACGCTGCTGTTCGCGCTGCTCCTGGCCGACCACTACCGGCTGCATATCCTCAAGGCGCTGCCCGCCGTGACGTTCTGACGCCGCGCCGGCGCGGTTTGCCCGGCGCCGGGGAATTCCCTACCATAGGGCGATGCTGACCATCGCCGATCCCGCGCCCGAGTTCGAGCTGCCGGGCGTGCACCAGGGAAGAATCCGCAACTATTCGCTGCGCGAGGCGCGCGGCAAGTGGCACGTGCTGTTTTTCTATCCGGCCGATTTCACCTTCGTCTGCCCGACCGAGGTCATCGGCTTCAGCAAGAAGGCCGCCGATTTCCGCCGCGAGGACGCGGGGATTTACGGCGTGAGCGTGGATTCCGTGGAGAGCCACCGCGCCTGGGCCGAGGAGCTCGGCGGCATCGCCTATCCGCTCCTGAGCGACACCGGCAAAACCGTCGCCCGCGCCTATCACGTGCTGCACCCGAAGGAGGGCGTGGCGATCCGCGCGACATTCATCATTGATCCCGGCGGCGTCATCCAGTACAGCGTCGCGTCCAACATGAACGTGGGCCGCGGCGTGGACGAGACGCTGCGCGTCCTGGAGGCGCTGCGCACCGGACGCATGTGCCCCGCGGACTGGAAGCCCGGCGAGCCCACCGGCTGAACGGGCGAGGACACAAGCCGTGTTGCCCACCGATGAGAAGCGCCGGAGAATCGAGGCCAAGGGCCGCATCCGCGAATTCGTGTTCGGCATCCAGGACGGCCTCATCTCCACCGTCGGCCTGCTGGCCGGAATGCAGGCGGCGGGAGCGAACCGCTTCATCATCCTGATGGCGGGCGTGACCTCGATCCTGTCCGGGGCCTTCTCCATGTCGGCCGGCGCCTATCTCTCGTCCAAGGCGGAAAAGGAGATTTTCGACAACGAGCTAAAAAAGGAAGCCGAGTTCGTCGAGCAGGAGCCGTACCTGGCGCAGGAGGGTCTGCTCGAGTTTCTGCACCGCGAGGGGCTGAGCCGCGAGGCGGGCTATCGCATCGTCAAGCTCCTGCACCAGCAGAAGTCCGTGTTCGTGGCCACGTTTCAGGAAAAGGTGCTGGGGCTGGGCGGCGCGGACATCAACAACCCCCTCAAGGCGGCGCTGGTGATGGCGCTTTCCTTCGTCATCGGCGGCGCCATTCCGCTCGCGCCGTTCCTGTTGTTGCCGCTGGATGTGGCGCTGCTGGTGGCGGCGGCGCTCACGGGCGCGGTGCTTTTCGGCGTCGGCATGTTCAAGGGCCGGCTCGCCGGTCAGTCCATGGGGCGCTCGGGCCTGGAATTCCTGGCCATCGCCCTGGCCGCCACCGGCATCGGTTACGGCATCGGCAAGGCGGTTGAATATTTCGTCGGCGGCCCGCTGCCTGTCGGCTGACGCGGCGCGCCGGTCACGCGGCCGAGGTGAGCCGGGGGATGATCAGGCCGTAAAAACTTTCGCCCGCGGCCTCGAACAACCATCCCAGGTGCGTCCGGCAGTCGGCGCAGGCCGCTATGCTCCAGGCGTAGCCCCTGAACCAGGTGTGCTCGCCCGTCGCCGCGCCGTCCACCGCGCAGCCCGCGGCGGTGCGGAAGCAGCCGATGTGAAACACGAAGCCGTGCGGATTGGTGAAGGTGTGCTCGTGTCCGCCATGCACCTGGATGCGCTCGCCCTGGGCCGTGATCGGATGGCGGCAGGCGGCGCAAAACAGGCGTTGCTCCGTTGCGGGTTTTTCAGCGCGCGCGGTCGCCGCCCCAGGCCGGCGCCCCGGGGCTTGCTGAGGATCTAAGAACAGCAGCGTGGCAAGGACGTGTTCCATGGAAACATCCGTGAGCCCCCGGGCCGCAAGACGCGGCGCTTCCATAAAAAGAAACGCATCGAGTAGTATACGTCGGAGGAATTTCTGATAAAAATGATTTTCACCGCAGAGGCGCGGAGACGCAGAGAAAAGGCGTTTATTCCGGATAAACACGGCGCAACCACGGATAAACACAGATGAACACAGATAATTAAGGATCAAAAGACAAGGCGTTATTCCGATCTGTGTTTATCCGTGTGCATCCGTGATTCCAACAGAATTAATTCACACATGCATCAACCAACCAGGCAAGGCCTGCTCAGATGGCTGCCGCTCGCGCTCGGCGGCGGCGGGGCGGTGCTGGCGCTGCTTTTATGGCAGGCGCTCGCGGCCCAGGAGGATGCGCATATCGCGCGCACGCTTCAGATGAAGACCGCGGCGGTGAGCGAGGACGTCGGGCACGCGCTGGATTCCCGCATCCAGGCGCTGGACCGCATGGTCCGGCGCTGGGAGATGCGCGGACGGCCGGGGCGGAAGGAATGGGAGAGCGACGCCGCGCTGTATCTCAAACATTATCCGGGTTACCGCGCCATCGCGTGGGCCGACCCCGCGCTCGATGTGCGCTGGGTCGTGCCGCGCGCGGGGAATGGGGCCGGCCCGGGGCTCGGTCTCGGGACCGAGGAGCGGCAGCGGACCGCGGCTCAGACGGCGCGGCGGTCGCGCGGCGCGACCATCACCCGCCCCCTCGGCGCCGGGGCGTTCGCCGCGTTCCTGCCGATCTATTCCGATAACGGCTTCGATGGTTTCATTGTCGGCGCCTTCCAGGGGCGCGAGCTGTTCGACGCGATCCTGCGCGCCGACGCCAAGCACGAAGGCTATGCCATCGCCATCGCCGACGGCGCCGAAGAGCTCTATCTGTCCGGCGACGGGCGCGGCGAGCTTAAGTGGGTGCGGGAGGCGGAGATCAAGTCTTACGGCGCCGCATGGCGCGTGCGGGTATGGCCGAACGCCGGTCATCTCGCGCAACTGCGGTCGCCGCTGCCCGAGGTGACGCTGACAATGGGTATCGTGATGGCGCTGTTGCTGGCGCTGGCGGCCTATTTCGCCATGAAGGCGTGGTTCAAGGAGCAGGAGGTCGAGGCGGTGAACCGCGAGCTGGTGCACGAAAACGCCGAGCGCCGGCGGGCGGAGGAGGCGGTGGCGCGGCACGCGGCCGACCTGGAGCGCTCCAACGCCGAGCTGCAACAGTTCGCCTATGTCGCCTCGCACGACTTGCAGGAGCCGCTGCGCATCGTGGCCGGGTACGTGCAGCTGCTCGCGCGGCGTTACCAGGGCCGGCTCGACGCCGAGGCGGATGAGTTCATCGCCTTCGCCGTGGACGGCGCCACCCGGATGCAGGGGCTGATCAGCGACCTGCTGACCTACTCCAGGGTGGGTTCGCGCGGCCGGGCCTTCGAGCCGGTCCGGTGCGAGGACGTCCTCAAGCAGAGCCTCGCCAGCCTCAAGCTGATGATCGAGGAGAGCCGCGCCACGGTGACGCACGATCCGCTGCCGACGGTGACGGCGGACGCCGGTCAGCTGCACCAGTTGTTCTTGAATCTCATCAGCAACGCCGTCAAATACCGTGGCGGCACGCCCCCGGCGATCCACATCGCCGCGGCGGACCGGGCCGACGCGTGGCAGTTCTCGGTGCGTGACAACGGCATCGGCATTGATCCGAAATACTTCGAGCGCATCTTCGTCATCTTCCAGCGCCTGCACGGCAAGGACGAATACCCGGGCACCGGCATCGGCCTGGCGATCAGCAAGAAGGTGGTGGAAAATCACGGCGGGCGCATCTGGGTGGAGTCGCAGGCGGGGAAGGGCGCGACGTTTTATTTTACAATCAGCAAGAACTTAGGAAGAAAGCAATGAAAGCAAGTACGAGCGGTAGCCTGATCGAGATCCTGATGGTGGAGGACAACCCCGCCGATGTGCGGTTGACGCGGGAGGCATTCAAGGACGCCAAGGTGCTCAATAAGATGAGCGTGGTCGGGGACGGCGAGGCGGCGCTCGCGTTCCTGCGGCGCCAGGGCCGGTACGCCGACGCTCCGCGACCGGACCTGATCCTGCTCGATCTCAACCTGCCCAAGAAGGACGGACGCGAGGTGCTGGAGGAGATCAAATCCGATCCGGACCTGAAGCGCATCCCCGTGGTGGTGCTGACGACCTCGGAGGACCAGCGCGACGTCCTCAAGGCCTACGACATGCACGTGAACGCCTATATCACCAAGCCGGTGAACCTGGACCAGTTCATGAAGATCGTGGAGGCGGTCGAGAATTTCTGGCTCTCGGTCGTGAAGCTGCCGCCGAAATAGCGCGGGC
>Ga0154927_1096_pt2 | contig 16905 bp, 18 predicted proteins | sample RifCSPhighO2_01_FD_105895 | JGI IMG/M metagenome (GOLD analysis project Ga0154927, IMG submission 105895) | Candidatus Muproteobacteria bacterium RIFCSPHIGHO2_01_FULL_65_16 | reverse complement strand
GGGGTGTCCTTCTCTTTGGCTACTTTCTCTTGGACAAGCAAGAGAAAGTAGCCCTGGGTGCGGGGCGGGAGCATCCCGCATTCATATAAACGCCGCCCGTAGGGCGGCTCGACAGAGACAAAAGTGCAAAGCAAAGTGAACAGCGTGGACTCGGCCTTCCCGCTTCCATTCGACGCCGGCGAACAGGTGCTCGGCCTCGCCGCCAAGGTGCGGCTGGTGCTGTTCGACGTTGACGGCGTCCTCACCGACGGGCGCCTGGTACTTGGCGACGACGGCCAGGAGTACAAGGCGTTCAATTCCAAGGACGGGCACGGGATAAAAATGCTCCAGCGCCACGGCGTGGCCACGGGCATCATCACCGGCCGCAGCTCGCGCGTCGTGGAGCATCGGGTGCTGGATCTCGGCATCCAGCACGTCTATCAGGGCCGCCAGGAGAAGCTGCCCGCCTACGAGGAGCTGCTCGCCAAGCTCGGCCTCGCGCACGAACAGGCCGCCTTTCTCGGCGACGACGTCGTGGACCTGCCGATCATGCTGCAGGTGGGGCTGGCGGCGGCGGTGCAGAACGCGCATCCGCTGGCGAAGCAACACGCCCACTGGGTCACGCCCAGCATCGGCGGCTACGGCGCGGCGCGCGAACTGTGCGAGCTGATCCTGTTCGCGCAGGGCGCGTACGGCGCGGAGATGCAGAAGTACCTGCGCTGACCCGCGGTGCACGTTGCCCATGGACGTCAAAAAAATCTCGATCGCGCTCACGCTGGCGCTGCTCGCCGCCGGCTCGTGGTGGCTGTCGGAGCGGATATCCGGGACGTCGGAGCGGTTCGGCGGCGCGCCGCGGCACGAGCCGGACTACATCGTCGAGAACTTTCACGCCACCGTGCTCGACAAGCAGGGGCGCCGGCGCTACGTGCTCTCGGCCCGGCGGCTCACGCACTACGCCGACGACGGCAGCTCCGAGCTGGAGCAGCCCGAGCTGGTGCAGTACGGGGACGGCGCCCCGGTACACGCGCGCGCCGCGAACGGCTGGCTGCCGAAGGACAGGAGCAACCTCGTGTTGAGCGGCGCCGTCCGGGTCACACGCGGGCGCGACGCGCGCGGCGCCGGGGGCGAGATCACGGCCGAGCGCATGAACATCAGGCTCGACAAATGAACCGCGAGCGGAAAGAGAAAAGAGCAAAGAGCAAAGGGGCGGAGGCGCCGTCGCCGGCGCTGCGCGCGCTCGTATTGCTTTGCTCTTTTCTCTTTGCTCTTTTCTCCGGCACAGCGTCCGCGCTGACGCCGGACCGGGACGAGCCGGTGCACATCAACGCCCGCGTCGTGGACATCAACCAGAAGACCGGCGCCGTCGTCTACCACGGCGCCGTCGCCATCCGCCAGGGCCGGATGCGGATAGACGCCGACCGCGTCGAGGTGCGCACGCGCGCGAACAAACCGCAGACGGCGCGCATCACCGGCAACCCGGCCGTGCTGCGGCGCGACGACGACTCCTTCAGCGCGCGGGTGATTGACTACGATTTCATCCAGAAGAGCTTCAGCGCCGCCGCGGACGCGAACAGGCGCGTGCACGCGGTCATCCAGCCGCGCCCGAAACCGCCGCGGGACGGGCACCGGAACCCATGAGCAAGATCGAGGCCGAAGGGCTGCGCAAGCAATACAAGGGACGCGAGGTCGTCAAGAACGTCTCGCTCGAGATCCGCGACGGCGAGATCGTCGGCCTGCTCGGTCCCAACGGCGCCGGCAAGACCACCTGCTTTTACATGATCGTCGGTCTCATCCCCGGCGACGGCGGCGACATCCGCCTCGACGGCGCCGACATCGGCCGCCTGCCGATGCACCAGCGCGCGCGCCTCGGGATCGGCTATCTGCCGCAGGAGCCGTCCGTGTTCCGCCAGCTCTCGGTGGCGGACAACATCGGCGCCATCCTCGAGACCCGCCCGGAGCTGGCGCCGGCGGACCGCGACCGGCTCCTGGAGGAGCTGCTGCGCGACCTCAACATCGCCGAGCGCCGCGACACGCTCGGGATCAGCCTCTCCGGCGGCGAGCGCCGGCGCGTGGAAATCGCGCGCGCGCTCGCGACCGCGCCGCGCTTCATGCTGCTCGACGAGCCGTTCGCGGGCGTGGACCCGATCTCGGTCCTGGAGATACAGCAGCTAATCAAACACTTACAAAAACGCGGGATCGGCGTGCTGATCACCGATCACAACGTGCGCGAAACCCTCAAAATCTGCGATCGCGCCTACATCCTGAACGAGGGCCGCGTCCTCGCCGCCGGCGCCCCGGCCGAGATTCTGAATAACGCGGATGTCAAGAGGGTTTACCTGGGCGCGGATTTCCGGCTGTAGCGGCCGCGCCCGCAGCGAAACGGCCGGCCCCTTCGCCGCGCCGGTACCCGGGAGTAAAATGGGCTAAACTTTCGGTTACAAGGACAGCCCGGGACCGGCGTGGAGAGAAATGCCGTTTCTGCAACCTGCCCGTTTCGTAGAAAACCTCTCTGGTATATGAAGCAGTCACTTGACCTGAGGTTTGGCCAGCATCTGACCATCACCCCCCAGCTGCAACAGGCGATCCGCCTGCTGCAACTGTCGTCCGTGGAGCTGCAGCAGGAGATCCAGGAGGCGCTCGAGAGCAACCCGCTGCTGGAGGAGGGCGAGGACGAGGCCGCCGAGGCGAAGACGGAGGACAACGCCGGGGAGACGGCGCCCGCGGACGAGACCGAGACCGCCGGCGCCGAGAACGACGACCCCGAAACGCCGGAGATAGAAATCGAAAATCCCTCCATGGCCGAGGACGAGGTCGCGGACGCGGACTGGGACGAAGGCTTTGAACCTCCGATCGCGAGCAGTGTCCGCTCCGGCAACGACGAGCTGCCCGACATAGACGCGCGCAACAGCCCGCCGCAGACGCTGCGCGACCATCTGCTGTGGCAGATGCAGATGACGCCGTTCTCGGACAGCGACAAGCAGATCGCGCAGGCCCTGATTGACGCCATCAACGAAGACGGATACCTCGGCTGCAAGCTCGATGAGATCCAGCAGCTCCTGGCCAAGCACGGGCCGGTGGAGCTCGACGAGATCGAGGCGGTGCTGCACCAGATCCAGAACTTCGATCCCCTGGGCGTGGGCGCGCGCGATCTCGCCGAATGCCTGCGGTTGCAACTCAAGGCGCTCGATCCGGCCACGCCCCTGATCGAGCACGCCGCGAGCCTGGCCACGCCGGCGAACCTGGCGCTGCTGGCCGCGCGCGATTACACCCAGCTGCGCCGCGATCTCAGGCTCGCGCCCCCGGAGCTGCAACAGGCGATCCAGCTAATTCAGCGGCTCAACCCGCGGCCGGGCGGGAACGTGCAGGCGACCCACGCCGGCTACGTCGTCCCGGACGTGATCGTGCGCAAGGTCAGGGGCGTCTGGCGCGCCGAGCTCAACGGCGAGGTCGCCCCCAGGCTGCGCATCAACCGTCTCTACGAACGGATGATCCATCGCGGCGATTCGAGCGCGGACAATCGCTACCTGCAAGACCAGCTGCAGCAGGCGCGCTGGCTCATCAAGAGCCTGGCCAGCCGCAACGAGACCCTGCTCAAGGTCGCGCGCACCATCGTTGACCGGCAGCGCGCGTTTTTCGACCACGGGCCGGAGGCGATGAAGCCGCTCGTGCTCCATGACGTCGCGGAAATCGTCGAAATGCACGAGTCCACCATCTCGCGCGTCACCACCAGCAAATACATGCTGACGCCGCGCGGGATCTTCGAGCTGAAATACTTCTTCTCCAGCCATGTCGCCACCGCCGACGGCGGCACCTGTTCGGCGACCGCGATTCGCTCGCTCATCAAGAAACTGGTGGAGGATGAATCGTCCGTCAAGCCGATCAGCGACAGCAAGATCGCCGAGATCCTGGAGCGGCAGGGGATAAACGTCGCGCGCCGGACGATCGCCAAGTACCGCGAGTCCATGAGCATCCCGCCATCGAGCCAGAGAAAATCAATCACCTGAAGAACCGGAGAACGAACCATGCACATCACGGTAAGCGGCCAGCAGATGGATGTCACCGACACGCTGCGCGACTACGCCTCGGAGAAGATCAGGCGCATCCAGAAGCACTTCGACCACGTGACCAACACCAACGTGGTGCTGCACGTGGAGAAGAACCGGCACCGAGCCGAGGCCACCATCCACGCCAGGGGCGCCACGCTGCACGCCGACGCCGCGGGCGCGGACATGTACGCCGCCATTGACGCGCTCGCCGACAAGCTCGACCGGCAGGTGCTCAAGCACAAGGAGAGGCTCGCCGACCACCAGCGTAACGGTGAATCACTGAAAAAAATGAGAACACTGTAATCCGGCCGGGAGCCGCGCACGGACGTCGCGGCGCCGCACCCGGCGGGAGGCCGGGACATTATTCCGTACGGGCCGGAACGGACCGAATCACTCATATGCGCATCCAAGAACTGATCTCCCCGCGGCGCGTCACGCATTCCCTGGAGGTCGCCAGCAAAAAACGCCTGCTCGAGAAACTCAGCGCACTGCTCGGGCGCGACGCGCCGGAGGTGAACGCGCAGGGCGCGTTCCAGGCGCTGATCGAGCGCGAGCGGCTGGGCTCGACCGCCATCGGCGAGGGCGTGGCCCTGCCCCACGGGCGCGTCAAGGGACTCAAGAAGGCGGTCGGCGCCTTCGCCACCCTGGAGCACGAGATGGACTTCGACGCCGTTGATCACAAACCGGTCACCATGGTGTTCGCGCTGCTGGTGCCGGAGGAGGCGACCGACGAACATCTGCGCATCCTGGCCGAGCTGGCCGGCGTCTTCAGCCGGAAGCAGGTGCGCCGCGAGCTGGCGCAGGCGAAGAACGCCGAAGACCTCTATCAACGCCTCACGCGCGCCACCGGTGTCTGACCCGACATGACCACGCCGCTGCTGACGACCAACGATCTGTTCGAGGCCCTGGAGGCCCAGCTGAAACTCAAGTGGGTCGCGGGCAGCTCCGGCAAGGAGCGGCTGCTCGAGCCCTCGACCGCGCGTTTCCCCGGCATGGCCCTCGTGGGGCACCTGAATTTCGTGCACCCCAACCGCGTCCAGGTGGTCGGCGAGGCCGAGATCCAGTATCTGCAACGGCTCGACAAAAAGGAGCGCCAGAAGGAGGTCCACGACCTGTTCGCCAGCAAACGAACCGCGGTGGTCGTGGTCGCGAACAAGATGCCGGCCACGCCGGACCTGGTGCAGGAGGCCGAGCGGGCGAAGCTCGCGCTCTTCACCTCGCCGCTCCCGAGCCCGGTGGTCATTGACCACATGCAATATTATCTGACGCGGGCGCTGGCCCTGCGCACCACCGTCCACGGCGTGTACATGGAGGTCATGGGCACGGGCGTGCTGATCACCGGGGAATCCGGCATCGGCAAGAGCGAGCTCGCGCTCGAGCTGCTGTCGCGCGGCCACCGCCTGATCGCGGACGACGCGGTCGAGCTGATCCGCGTCGGCCCGGACGTGCTGGTCGGGCAATGCCCGCGGGGGCTGTCCGATTACCTGGAGGTGCGCGGCCTCGGAATCCTCGACGTGCGCATGATGTTCGGCGAGACCGCGGTGCGGCACAAGAAGAAGCTGCACCTGGTCGTGCACCTGGAGCAGATCGAACCCCGGCGCATGAGCCAGATAGACCGGCTCCAGGCGCAGATGAAGACGCGCGCCATTCTCGATGTCGAGGTGCCGACGGTGATCCTCTACGTCGGACCGGGGCGCAACCTCGCGGTGCTGGTGGAGGCGGCCACGCGCTCGTACATCCTGCGGACCTGGGGCATCAATCAGGTGGAGGAGTTCATGAAGCGCCACCAGGAGCTGATCCACAGCAACTCGATGGAGACCAAGCCCGCGGCACGCCCGCGCCGGCGCAGAGGCGCGGAAAAAAGGCAACGGCGGAACCACAGATGAACACAGATAAACACAGATTTAAGAAACAAAAGAATGGAACCGCAGATAAACGCAGATGAAATAAAAAAGAGTGGAACCGGGGAAAAATAAGCTATCAGCGGTCAGCTAATAGCTACTAGCTATTATTGAAAATTACGTAAATGCATGACGAGGATTTCGTCATTCCGGCCAAGCGAGCATCGGCGAGCGCGAGCCGGAATCCAGGGATTTTCCCGATGAAAACAGCCGTCTGGATTCCAGCTTGCGCTGGAATGACTGCCTTGATGGTGCGTCAAGCATATAGGTAAATCTCAATAGCTATCAGCTATAAAGCAGGCGGTTCGACTCCCCCTGCGATCCATGCCTGCTCTGCGGTAAAATCGTTTTTCAAAACTCTTTGGACTCCCCGGAATGAGCTTTTTCATCGTCAGCGGCCTGTCGGGCTCGGGCAAGACCATCGCGCTCCAGGCCCTGGAAGACATCGGCTTCTACTGCATTGACAACCTGCCCGCGGCGCTGCTGCCGCACTTCGCCCAGCAGGTCATCAACAGCCGGGCCACGGGCATGCAGAACGCCGCCGTCGGCATTGACGCCCGCAACCGCGCCTTTCTGGCGGAGGCGCCGAAGGGCCTGAACCAGCTGCATTCCCTCGGGGTCCAGTACCGCATCATTTTTCTCGAGGCCGAGGAGGCGGTGCTGGTGAAGCGCTTCAAGGAGACGCGCCGGCCGCACCCCATGATTGACAAGGACACCTCGCTCCTGGAGGCGATCCGCCTGGAGCGGGAGCTGCTGGAGCCGCTGTCGTTCAGCGCCGCGCTGCGCATAGACACCACGCACACCACGCCGCACGAGCTGCGCCAGCAGATCAACAACTACGCGCGCGGGACGGATACCGCCGGCATCACGCTGTTGTTCGAGTCCTTCGGCTACAAGCACGGCACGCCGCTGGATGCGGACTACGTCTTCGATGTACGCTGTCTGCCGAACCCCTACTGGCAGCCCGAGCTGCGCCGCCACAGCGGGCTGGACGAGCCGGTCATCCGGTTCCTGGAACAGTACGACGAGGTGCGGAAAATGTTGGACGAATTGCGGGCGTTCCTGGAGCAATGGCTCCCGAGCTTCGAGCGCGAGGATCGCAACTACATGACCATCGCCATCGGCTGCACCGGCGGGCTGCACCGCTCGGTCTACCTGGCGCACCGGCTGGCCGGCTACTTCGCGGCCAAGGGCGTCAAGACCCAGATCCGCCACCGGGAGTTGAAATGATCGGCCTGCTGATCCTGGCGCAGAAGGATTTCGTCGCCGGCCTGATCGCGGCCGCGGCGCACACCCTCGGGGAGCGGCCGGCGCAGCTCGAGGGCGTGGGCGTGGACTTCAGCCAGACGCCGGAACCGATGGAAGACACCATCGCGCGCGCCGTCAAGAACGTGGATTGCGGCGACGGCGTCCTGATCCTGGCCGACGTCTACGGCGCGACCCACACCAACACCGCCTGCCGCCTCCTCGTCCGCGGCCGGATCGAGCTCGTCACCGGGGTAAACCTGCCGATGCTGCTGCGTGTGCTCAACTACCGCCGCCTCGGGATGGACGACCTCATTGACAAGGCCCTGAGCGGCGGCTGCGGCGGCATCGTCTGCGCCGCCAACATCCCGGCGCTGCGGGAGGCCGGTGGATGAGGTGCCAGAAGGTCGTCATCCGCAACAAGCTCGGGATGCACGCGCGCGCGTCGGCGAAATTCGTGAGCCTCGCCTCCGGATTCAAGAGCGAGATCACGCTCAAGCGCAACGGCCAGCAGGTCAACGGCAAGAGCATCATGGGCATCATGATGCTCGCCGCCGCCAAGGGCAGCGAGCTGGAACTGTGCGCCAAGGGTCAGGACGAGGCCAAGGCGGTGGCGACGCTGGCCGACCTGATCGCCGACCGCTTCGGCGAGGACGAGTAGATTAATGAAGCACTCGTCTTGCCATATGATTCCGCCCCACTCGCTTTTCTTAACGGAACATCAAGCTCACCGCGGAGGCGCGGAGGCGCGGAGTTACTGGAACAAAAACAGGTTTTTTCTCTGCGTGCTCTGCGTTCTCTGCGGTGAAAATCGCGCTTTCAGCGATTTTTCGAGGTTCCCATGCTAGCGCTCCATGGCACCGGGGTAAGCGACGGCGTCTCCATCGGCAAGGCCTTCGTGCTGCAGCAGGATCTGCCGGAGGTCCCCCAGTACGCGCTGACCGCGCCCCACATCGAGGCCGAGGTGGAGCGCTTCGCCGACGCCGTGGCGCAGGCGCGCCGGCAGCTGCGCTACATCCGCGACCACATCCCCGCGAGCGCCCCCACCGAGACCGCGAGCTTCCTCGACACCCATCTCCTGATCCTGGACGATCCCATGATCGCGCAGGCGCCGGTGGACGACATCCGCCGACACCGGTGCAACGCCGAGTGGGCGCTCAAGACCCAGGGCGAGCGCCTGAGCGCGCAGTTCGAACGCATGGACGATCCCTACCTGCGCAACAAGAAGACCGACGTGAACCAGGTGGTGGAGCGCATCCTGCGCAACCTGCTGCTGGCGGACCACAACGAGCACGAGAAGCTGGCCCCGGGTGAGATCGTGGTCGCCAACGACCTCACGCCCGCGGACACGGTGATTCTCAAGCACAAGCGCATCCGCGCGTTCGTGACCAACATGGGCGGACCGATCTCCCACACCGCGATCCTCGCCCGCAGCCTCGGGATACCGGCGATCGTCTCGGCGCACAGCGCCACGCGCTACGTGCGCCACGGCGAAGACCTGATCGTGGACGGCAAGCGCGGCGTGCTCATCGTCGGCCCGGACAAGCAGACCATCGCCGCCTACCGGCGACTGCAGCAAGACATCGGCGCGCGGCGCAAGCTGCTCGCCAAGCTGCGCGGCAGCCCGGCGGTCACGCGCGACGGGCGGCGCATCGCGCTGCTCGCCAACATCGAGCTGCCGGCCGACGTCAAGGCCGCGGCCCAGGCCGGCGCCGCCGGGATCGGGCTGTACCGCACCGAATTTCTGTTCATGAACCGCGCCGCCCCGCCGGGGGAGGAGGAGCAGTTCCGCGCCTACGTCAAGGTCGCCAAGGCGCTCGCCGGAAAACCGGTGACGATACGCACCGTGGACCTGGGCGCGGACAAGCAGGTGGACGGCGGGCGCGGCGCCGGCGCCGCCGTCTCGATCAATCCGGCGCTCGGGCTGCGCGCCGTGCGGCTGTGCCTGCGCGACACCACGCTGTTCCGCCCGCAGCTGCGCGCCATCCTGCGGGCCTCGGCCGCGGGCAAGGTGCGGCTGATGATCCCGATGCTGTCGAGCCAGGACGAGCTGTTCCGCGTGCTCGACCTGATCGGGGAGACCAAGTCCGAGCTCCGGCGCAAGCGCGTCAAGTTCAACCCGCGCATTCCCATCGGCGGCATGATCGAGGTGCCGGCGGCGGCGGTGTCCGCCGATCTGTTCGCGCCCTATCTCGATTTCTTCTCCATCGGCACCAACGACCTGATCCAGTACACGCTCGCCATAGACCGCGTGGACGACGCCGTCAACTACCTCTACGATCCGCTGCACCCGGCGGTGCTGCGGCTCATCCGGCTCACGATCCAGGCCGCGCGGGCGGCGCGGATACCGGTGGCCATGTGCGGGGAGATGGCGGGCGACGCGCGCTACACGCGCCTGCTGCTGGGCCTCGGGCTCACGGAGTTCAGCATGCACCCGGCGACGCTGCTCGCGGTCAAGAAGATCGTGCGCGCCAGCAACGCCGGCGCGCTCACAAAGTTCGCGCGCAAGATCCTCAAGCGCGCCGACACCGGGGAAGTACACCGGCTCGTGGACGGGCTGAACCGGGAGGATATTTAGAACAACAGGTACGAGATACGAGGGACGAGGGTAAAAGAAGGGGGCAGCCGGAATTATCAGCGCCGCAGCCCGTCCGGCAGCTGCGGCCCCATCTCCTCCTGGTTCTGGGCCGGATAGGCGAAGGCCGGCGCGCCGTCCTGCACGATCGCCACCAGTCCCTGGCGGTATTTCAGGCGCTCGGGGCTGAAGCCCTCGGCCACGCGCGGCGCGAACGTCTCCTTCAGCACCGACAGCGAGGCGATCTTCCGCAGGCGGAACGGGCGCCAGAACGGCGGCGGCCGGCCGGAAGAGGAATGCCCGCGCGTCTGATAGCCGTCCACGACCAGCTCGCCGCGCTCATCGGTATAGATGGCGTGCGGCTCGATCACGCGCACCTGGCGCTGGTCGTGGTAGCGGATGGCGACGCAGCATTTGTCCCTGATCGCCTGGGCCAGCGCCTGCTGGATGTTCGGTTGCATGGACGATGGAATCCGGAAGTGGCTCCTTGACAAAAATATGGCACGGCCGGCGCGGCGGCGGCAAAATCTCCGGACCAAAGGCGGTTTTCGGGGCGCGTACGGCGCGGGTCAAGTCAGAAACAGCGTCGCCAGACCGAGGAACGCGAAGAACCCCACGACGTCGGTCACCGTGGTGAGAATCACGCCGCTGGCGACCGCCGGGTCAACGCCGAACCTGCGCACCAGGATCGGGATCGTGACGCCGGAAAGCGCGGCGAACACGAGATTGATCACCATGGCGAGCGCGAGCGCGAGCGCCACGAGGTAATTCTGGCGCCACGCTATGATGACCAGCGCGACGGTCAGCGCCCACAGCACCCCGTTGAGCGCGCCGACCATCAGCTCCTTGAACAGCACCGTGCGCGCGTTGGCCTCGGTCACGATCCCGAGCGCCAGTCCGCGCACCACCACCGTCAACGTCTGCGTCCCGGCGTTGCCGCCCATGCCGGCCACGATCGGCAGCATCACCGCGAGCACCGCCACCTTCTCGATCGTGTGCTCGAACAGGCCCACGACCGCGGCGGCGATGAAGGCGGTGACGAGATTGATGCCGAGCCAGACGGCGCGCTTGCGGCTGGTGCGCACGACCGGCGCCAGGATGTCCTCCTCCTCGGACAACCCCGCCGGCGCCAGCACCGAGCGCTCGGCCTCGTCGCGGATGACGTCCATCACGTCGTCCACCGTGATGCGCCCGAGCAGGCGGTTGTTCCCGTCCACCACCGGGGCCGACACCAGGTCGTAGCGCTCGAACGCCGCCGCCACCTCCCGGTCCGGGGCGAGCGCCGTGAATCTCACCGCGTCGCGCTGCATCACCTGGGACACACGCAGCGCGGCGTCCGAGGTCAGCAGCCGGCCGATCGGCAGGGCCCCGACCAGGCTGTCGTTGCGGTCCACGACGAACAGCTGGTTGGTGTTCTCCGGCAGCTCGCCGCGGCGGCGCAGGTAGCGCAGCACGACCTCGAGATTGATGTTCTCCCGCACGGTGACGGCGTCCACGTTCATCAGGCCGCCGGCGGTGTCCTCGGCGTAGGACAGCACCGCGTCCAGGCGCTGGCGGTCCTGCTTGTCGAGCGCGAACAGGATCTCGGCGATGACCTCGTCCGAGAGGTCGGGGATCAGATCGGCGATGTCGTCCGTGTCCAGGCCCCGGGCCGCGGCCACCAGGGCCTTGTCGTCCATGAGCTTGACCAGGTCCGCGCGCACCGCCTCGGGCAGCTCGAGCAGGACCTCGCCCACGCGCTCGATGTCCACCTGCGCCCAGACCCCGGGGCGCCGCTCCGGCAAAAGACCCTCGATCAGGTTGGCGATGTCGGCGGGGTGCAGGCCGGCGAGGATCTCGCGGATCTTGGCGCTGTCGCCGGCCTCGAGGGCCGCGAGGACTCGCTTCAGACGATCGGGCTTCTTCGGTTTGCGCGCCATGGGTGCGATCTTTCTCGGCGCGCAAAGTTTAGTCGCGCGAAAGCGGTTCGGAAAGAGATTTTTATGAGTTTTTGACGCAAAGACGCAAAGGGAGACGGAGCGGCGCTTCGCGCCGAGAAACTCAGACCCAGTTCTTTCTTTGCGCCTTTGCGCCTTTGCGACAAAAGATCATATCAGCTCCCGGCGACGGTCATCGCCCCGAGCAGGATCGAGCCGGTGCGGATGTTGCCGCGGGTGTCCACATCGCTGCCGGCCGCGGCGATGGCGCGGTACATGTCCTTGAGGTTGCCGGCGATGGTGATCTCCTCGACCGGATACTGTATCTCGCCGCTTTCCACCCAGAACCCGGCCGCGCCGCGCGAATAATCGCCGGTGACGGTGTTGACGCCGAAGCCGATGAGCTCGGTGACCAGCAGCCCCGTGCCCATCTGCTTGAGCAGTCCGTCGAGGCCCTCCGGGCCGCTCGGATCGAGCGTGAGATTGTGCACGCCGCCCGCGTTGCCGGTGGTGGGGAGCTTGAGCTTGCGCCCCGAGTACGAATCGAGCACGTAACCCAGAAGTACGCCGCCCCGCACCAGGTCGCGCGCGGCCGTCGCCACACCCTCGCCGTCGAAGGCGGCGCTCCCGAGCGCGCCCCTGAGACGGGGCTGCTCGTGGACATGCACGAAATCCGAAAACACCTGTTTCCCCAGGTGATTCAGCAGGAACGACGCCTCCCGGTACAGGCTCGTGCCGCGCACGGCGGAGACGAGATGCGACAACAGGCTCGCGGCGACCGGGGCCTCGTACAGCACCGGGCAGCGGCGGGTGGAAAGCTTCCTGGCGCCGAGGCGATGGGCGGCGCGGCGCGCCGCCTCCTTGCCCACGGCCTCGGGCGGCGCGAGACCGGCGCCGTCCCGCGCCACGGTGTACCAGTAGTCGCGCTGCATGCCGCTCCCGTCCTGGGCGATGACGCTGACGGAGAGGCTGTGGCGCGTGGCCGCGACCGCGCCGACAAAACCGTGGGTGTTGGCGTAGACATCCAGACCCTCGTGGGTGGAAAGGCTCGCGCCCTCGGAGTTGGCGATGCGCGGCGTCGCGCGCGCCGCGTCCTCGCACGCGCGCGCGTGCTCGATGGCCTGCTCCACGCCCGGGCGCCAGGGATGGCAAAGGTCGAGATCGGGAACGTCCTTTGCCAGCCGTTCGGGATCGGCCAGGCCGGCGCAGTCGTCTTCCGCCGTGTGGCGCGCGATGGCGCAGGCGGCGCGCACGCTGTCGCGCACGGCCGCGGGGCCGAAATCGGTGGTGCTCGCCGAGCCGGTGCGCCGCCCGAAGTAGACCGTCACGCCCAGGCCGCGGTCGCGTGTGTGCTCGATCGTCTCGACCTCGCCCAGGCGCACATTGACGGCGAGCCCCTGGCTGACGTTCACCGCGGCCTCGGCGCTGCTCGCCCCCTGCTGCTTCGCCTCGGCCAGGACGCTCGCCACAAGCTCGCGCAGTTGTGAGTCGTCAGTCGTGAGTCTCGAACCAGGACTGAGGGCTGAGGACTGAGGACTGCTCTTATCTCGACTCACGACTGAGTCCCTCCCACCGTAAGCCCGTCAATGCGAAGCGTCGGCTGTCCGACACCAACGGGTACACTTTGGCCGTCCTTGCCGCAGGTGCCCACGCCCGGATCGAGCTTGAGATCGTTGCCGACCATGCTGACGCGCCGCAACACGTCCGGACCGTTGCCGATGAGCGTGGCCCCCTTCACCGGGCGCGTGACCTTGCCGTTCTCGATCAGGTAGGCCTCGGAGGCCGAGAACACGAACTTGCCGTTCGTGATGTCCACCTGCCCGCCGCCGAAATTGACGGCATACAGGCCTTTCGTCACGGAACGGATGATCTCTTCGGGATTGTGAGCACCCGCCAACATGTAGGTATTCGTCATGCGCGGCAGCGGCAGGTGCGCGTAGGATTCGCGCCGGCCGTTGCCGGTCGGGCGCACGCCCATCAGGCGTGCGTTGAGCATGTCCTGCATGTAACCCTTGAGGACGCCGTTTTCGATCAGCACCGTGCGCTGGGCCGGCGTGCCCTCATCGTCCACGTTGAGCGAGCCGCGGCGCTCCGGCAGCGTCCCGTCGTCCACCACGGTGCACAATCTCGAGGCCACCTGCTGCCCGACGCGCCCGGCGAAGGCCGAGGTGCCCTTGCGGTTGAAATCCCCCTCGAGCCCGTGGCCGATGGCCTCGTGCAGCAGGATCCCGGGCCAGCCGGGGCCGAGCACCACCGTCATCGTCCCGGCCGGCGCCTCGGTCGCCTCCAGATTCACCAGGGCCTGGCGCACGGCCTCGCGCGCGTAGGAAAGCCCCATGTCGCCGTCGAGAAAGTACTGGTAGCCGAAACGGCCGCCGCCGCCGGCGCCGCCCGATTCGCGGCGGCCGTTGTGCTCGGCGATCACGGTGACGTTGAGCCGCACCAGCGGGCGCACGTCGGCGGCAAGCAGGCCGTCGGCGCGCGCCACCAGCACCGCCTCGTGCGTCCCGCTCAGACTCGCCATCACCTGCCGCACGCGCGGATCCTGCGCCCGCGCCTCGCGCTCGACGCGCTCGAGCAGTTTGACCTTGGCGTCATCGGCGAGGCTGGCGAGCGGATCCAGCGGGGCGTACAGGGCCAGGGTCCGTGGCTCGTGGCTCGTGATTCGTGATTCGTGATTCGTGGCTCGTGGCTCGTGGCTCGTGCTTGAGCGCGCGATGGCGCGCGCCGCCTCGGCCGCCTGCAGCAGCGCGGGCAGCACGATCTCGTCGGAATAGGCGAAGCCGGTTTTTTCGCCCGCGACCGCGCGCACGCCCGCGCCCTGCTCGATGTTGTGGCTGCCCGACTTGACTATGCCCTCCTCGAGCGACCACGACTCGTAGCGGCTGTACTGAAAATAGAGATCGGCGTAATCAATGCGTGCAGCCATGAGCGCGGCGAACAACCGCTCGATCTCGCGCGCGCCGATCCCCGCGGGTTCCAGAAGCGTCTTTTTGGCCAGATCCAGCATAATCTTTGGTCGTGATCCGTGACTAGAACCTATCTCGAAATGGTTTCAATGTAGGTTGGGTTAGGCGCGAAGCGCCGTAACCCAACGATTTGTTGGGTTTCGCTTCGCTCAACCCAACCTACTTGGGCTAGTGATTCGTGATTCGTTGACCTCAGCCCTCAGTCCTAAGTTCTCGGTCCTCATCCCGACTTGATTCTGCGATGCTGGATGCTCGGCAGGCGCGTGCGCGCTTTCCGCAGTTGCTCCGGATCGCAGTCGGCGACGGCGACGCCCGCGCCCTTGCCGCAGCGCGCGAGGACCTCGCCCCACGGGCCGACGATCATGCTGTCGCCGTGGGTCTCGCGCCCGTTCTCGTGCCGGCCGCCCTGGTCCGGGGCGATGACGAAGGCGAGGTTTTCGATCGCCCGCGCGCGCACCAGGGTCTCCCAGTGCGCGCCGCCGGTGTAGGCGGTGAAGGCGGAGGGGACGGCGAAAATCTCGGCGCCCCGGTCGAGCAGGCGCCGGAACAGCTCCGGGAACCGCAGGTCGTAGCACACGGCGAGACCGAGACGGCCGAAGGGCGTGTCCGCGACCACGACCTCCGCGCCCGCCTCGAAACCGGCGGATTCCTGATAGCGCTCGGCGCCGTCGGGGCTGGCGTCGAACAGATGAATCTTGTCGTAACGCGCGACGCGCTCGCCCGCGTCGTTGAACAGCAGGCAGGACGCGCGCAGCTTTCCCGGCGCGCCGGCCGTGAGCGCAACGGTGCCGCCCACGAGCCAGACACGGTGCGTGCGCGCGGCCCGGGCGAGGAACTCCTGGATCGGCCCACGACCGTCGGCCTCGGCCGCCGCCCGGCGTTCGGACTCCGCCCGCGGCATGACGGCGAAATTCTCCGGCAGCGCGACGAGCCGCGCGCCCGCGGCCGCGGCCGCGGCGACGAGGGTGGCTGCGTGCGCCAGATTCTTCTCGACGTCCGCGCCGGAGACCATCTGCACCGCGGCCATCCGCGTCACGGCTCGCTCCCGCGCGCGCGCGCATCCAGCAGGACGTGCTCCGCCGTCGCCAGATCGGCCTGCAACCGGATGCGCGCCGCCGGCACGCCCAGGGCCACGAGCCAGGAACGCAGCTCCTCCACCCACAGCACGGCCTCGTCGTCGCCGCCGTGCCGGATCACAATCCGGCTGTCCGGGGCGCGCTCGAATTCCTCGAGCAGCGGACCCAGGCCCGGAAACGCCAGGACCGCCTCGGCTGTGCGCGGCCGCGCCCACTGCTCGGCCGTGATCGTGACGGTCTCGGCGGCCTGGGATGACAGGGGAAGCAAAAGAAGGACGGGCAAAAACAGGCGTTTCATCGAACGTAGAATAACATCGAAATCTGTTTTGAGCCGCCAGTGGATTAAGAAACCTTCGCCAGACCGGCTGATCGCTGATAGCTGATAGCTTATTTTTCTCCGCGCCTCTGCGCCTTTGCGGTGAAAATCATTCTTTCAGCAATTTCCGCGGTCATTCACCCGCCGGCGGCGTCGCTTCTTTCGGCGGAGCCTCGAGCTCGGATTTGGTCACGGTCGGATCGGCCCATGGCCCCTTGACCACATAGGTCACGCGGGTACCCGCGCTGATCTGCTTCTTGAAGATCTTCTGCATCGCCAGCACCCACGCCGCCACCTGCGGCCCCCACAGACCCCAGGTGGTGAGCGTCAGGCTGCTGGTCAGCCGCGGCTGGACCTCGATCACCAGATCGAAATCCTCCGCCACCAGGCCCACGCGCCCGACGACGCCGATCTGCGCCGACGGGCCGTTGATGGAAAGATCGCGGGTGTTGGCGTTGCCGCGATCAACGTCAATGCCGCCGGTGATCTTGTTGAACACGAAACCCTTGCCGAAGGCGGCGCTGAAATCGAGCATGAGGTAACGGCCAATGGAGCTCAGGTCCAGCAGGCCGAACATCCGGCCCGCGCCCTGTTTGAGCTGCAGGAACCGGCCGTCCTCGGCGGCGACGGCGATCCGGCCGCTGACGCCGGCGGGCCTGATGTTGGTGGGCGAGCCCGGCCACGAGAGGCGCGCGTTCAAGTCCACCTCGCCGCCGGACATCTGGCCCGGTATCCCCAGCGCCTCGAGCGTCTTGCCCATGTCGGAGTCCTTGAGGCCGATCTCGAATTCGCTCTCGTGCCGGTCGTCGAGGCGCCGCCACCGGCCGCTGGCGGTGAACTTCATCTCCGGCCGCGTGAGCTTGAGGCGCGCGATCCGCCAGC
>Ga0154927_1028_pt2 | contig 16963 bp, 19 predicted proteins | sample RifCSPhighO2_01_FD_105895 | JGI IMG/M metagenome (GOLD analysis project Ga0154927, IMG submission 105895) | Candidatus Muproteobacteria bacterium RIFCSPHIGHO2_01_FULL_65_16 | reverse complement strand
AGCAACGCTGTTGCAGCCCCCACCCGGGCGGCAGGAGCCGCTTTAACGTCGTTCATGACCTTCACAAGCACTTGGACTGCCTCATTGGTATGCTGGCGCGCAATCTCGCGGATCTCGCCGAGGCCACTCGGACGCCCGCCCGGATTGCCGCTTTGACCTTTTGCCCATTTCGCCATGACTGTATTTTTATCCATATCGCCAGAAAACGCAAAGCGGTGTTTCCAATCCACGGCCAGAAAAAATTTTCGCGCCGCCGCCGGAAAAACACGCATAAGGGGAGGTACATGTTTGGGGACCCCCGAGACACGGGTGGTCTGAAACCTGACTTCACCCCACCCCCTGGTAGGCTATTGAGTATGGCGACTGATGGCTTCCTCGCCGGCGTTTTTGCTTCGCCACATCGAGCGAGCGGCCAATGATTGGAGTGAGCATCAATCAGGCGGTGGGGGCACATTTGGGGGCACATGTCCTGCCACTTGATACAAAGAAAACCATAATCAATAAGTTAACTCATGGATGTGAGTGAGTCCCGGGAGCCATCTACCCATTAATCAATCCATTGATGTCCGCGACCGCGCGGCGGCCGTTTTCCCACGCCCGCCGGGTTCCGGCGCGCCCGTTCCTTGCAACTTCGGCGGCAAGATTGATAATTATTGCGGCGGCATGAATCCAATTGAACATGCCCGAGAGGCTGTCTGTGCGCCGGCGCTGGATCGAAGCGTTAATGCCGCCGCAATAATCGAAAACTCATATGATTTTCGTTATTGACCCGGCACGCCCGCGCCGTTACCGATGCCATAAGAGGCGCATCCGGCTTGCCTTCGTTCATGTACAATCGTGCCGGGTCAATAACCGGCGCACAACCCCGAACCCCCCGGACAACGAACGAAGGAGATCCCATGATCGGCAAGAAAAACATCGTTTTCGGTTTCTTCTATCTGGTCCTGACCGCGGCCCTCGGGCCGGTGATGATCGCCAAGCACTTCGACGCGCGCAAGGCCGCGGACACGGTCAAGCAGGAAAAACTGGGCGCGCTGCAGACCGCGGCGGAGAGCGGGTTTGAAGTAAACCTCAAGCCGATGAAGCCGATCGAGATTGACAAGGTCAACGCCGACGCGATCCTGGCGCTGTCCGCGCGGCTGAACGCCCAGGCCCCGATTGACGCCACCAAGGGCGGGCCGCACGCCCACGGCAACCTCGAGGCGCTGCTGAACATAGTCGTCGGCGTCGTGCTCATGTTCCTGGCCGTGCCCGCGGCCTTCAAGCAGGCGATCAGCTGGATCTTCATCGCCGGCGCGCTGCTGCATTCCGGGCTGCTGTATCTCACGATCGCGCTCGGACTGCCCTGGGCCGGCGCCATTCTCGGCAGTTGGTTCGGCCCCGTCGGGCCGATCCTGATCCTGCTCGGGCTGGCGCTCACCGGCGTCGCCGCCGTCATGGGCTTCAGGGGGCGGCTCGTCGAGGATTGAGGCCGGCTCCTGAAGATATTAAATCTTCACCGCAGAGAACGCAGAGACCGCAGAGAAATATTCGAATATTTTTTTCTCTGCGCCTCTGCGCCTCTGCGTCGAATAATCATATAAATCAGATTTGCTTAACCGGCTTCGAGGGTCACGAACGCCACGGCGTGATCCTGTTCGTCCGCCAGGCTGATGTGCGTCTTGGTGACGCCGTGATCGCGCAGATAGCGCAGGGCCTGGCCGTGGAACTCGAGCAGCGGCTTGCCGTTGGCGTCGTGCGTGACCTCGATGTTCGTGAGCAGCACGCCCTGGCTGAAGCCCGTGCCCATGGCCTTCGCCGCCGCCTCCTTGGCGGCGAAGCGCCGCGCCAGAAAATTGGCGCGGTTTGCGCTCGCATGGAACTCCTTCAACTCGCCCTCGGTCAGGATGCGCGCGGCGAATTTGTCGCCGAAGCGGTCGAGGTCCTGCTGCATGCGCACCACGCGCACGATGTCCGTGCCGATGCCGAAGATCACGGCGCGGCGGCCTCGCGCATGAGACGCTTCATCTCGCGCACCGCCTCCTGCAACCCGGTGAACAGCGCGCGCGCGACGATGGCGTGGCCGATGTTGAGCTCGGCGATCCCGGGGATGGCGGCGATCTCCTGAACATTGGTGTAGTTCAGGCCGTGGCCGGCGTTGACTTGCAGGCGCAGGTCGCGGCCCTGCTGCACCGCCTGTTCGATGCGCGCCAGCTCCCGCCGCCGCAGCGCCGGATCGGCGATCCCGGCGAAATGGCCGGTGTGGATCTCGATCGCGGGCGCGCCGGTCTCGGCCGCGGCCTCGATCTGCGCCGGCTCCGCGTCCACGAACAGCGACACCCGGATGCCGGCGTCGGCCAGGCGCGCGCAGGCGTCGGCGATCTTCTTGCGGCCGGCGACCACGTCCAGGCCGCCCTCGGTGGTCAGCTCCGCGCGCCGCTCCGGCACCAGGCAGCAGTCGTGCGGTCGCAGGCGCGTTGCGAGCGCCACGATGTCGTCGGCCACGGCCATTTCCAGATTCATGCGCGTCTGGACCGTGCGCCGGATGATCTCCACGTCGCGCTCCTGGATGTGGCGCCGGTCCTCGCGCAGGTGCAGAGTGACGGCGTCGGCGCCGGCCTGCTCCGCCTCGTGCGCCGCCTGCACCGGATCGGGATAGGGCGTGCCGCGCGCCTGGCGCAGGGTGGCGACGTGGTCTATGTTCACGCCGAGCCTGATCATGCCTTCCGCTCCCGGCCCACGGCCATGGCGCGCGGCGCGGCCGTTCCCTGAAGAAACAGCCGGCGGCTGTGCAGCGGCTTGTCGCCGAGCTGGCGCGCCAGCAGCGCGCGCATCAACATCTTGGTTTCGCGCAACGCCTGGGCGGATTCCAGTTGCTCGCCCGCCAGGGCCAGCAGGCTCGCGCCCTGGATGCGGATCCCGCGGGCGGGCGCGTTCGGCCCGGGATCGAGCCGCACCGGTCCGCGCTCCGGGATGTAGTCATAGATCGCCGCGCCAACGATCGGGGTCTTGTCCGCGATGTCGTGATCCAGCACCGGGCCGTAACCCAGCTCGCGCAACAGGCGTGTTTCGAACACGCGCATGGCCGCCTCGTGCGCGCCGCCGCGACCCAGCGCATCGAGCGCGATCCGGTACGCCGCGAACAGCGCCTCGTGCGGATCGTGCCGGTGCAGCAGGCGCAGCAGCAGCTCGTTCAGGTAGAAACCGCAGTACAGCGCGGCGCCCGCGAGCGCGGGCGCGCCCGCATCGGTCTCGGCGCCCGTCAACACGGCCAGCTCCCCTCTCCCGCTCCAGCCGATCAGCAGCGGCTGGAACGGCTTGAGCAGGCCGCGCAGCCGGCTGTTCTGGCGGCGCGCGCCCTTGGCGATGAGCCCGAGACGGCCGTGGTTCGGCGTGAACGCCTCGAGCAGCAGGCTGGTCTCGCCGTAGCCGCGGTGGTGCAGGATGAAAGCGGGCTGCTGTTGCTCGCGCATGGTTATTCCCGATCGTTGTAACCCAGGCTGCGCAACGCGCGCTCCTCCTGCGACCAGCCCTCCCGCACCTTGACCCACAGATCCAGGCGGACCTTCGAGCCGAAAAGCCTTTCCATGGCCAGGCGCGCGCCGCGCCCGATTTTTTTCATGCGTTCGCCGCCCTTGCCGATCAGGATCGCCTTCTGCCCTTCTTTCTCCACCCAGATCACCGCGCTGATATGCAGCATGCCTTTCACGCGCTGAAACCGCTCGACCTCCACGGCCGCGGCGTATGGCACCTCCTGTCCCGATATGCGAAACACCTGCTCGCGGATGAATTCCGCCGCCAGAAACCGCTCGCTGCGATCCGTCAGCTGCCCCGGCGGATAGAGCGGCGGCTGTTCGGGCAGGTGCTTGTGAATGGCGCTCTCCAGGGCTTCCATATTCTCGCCGTTTTTGGCGGACACCGGAACAATATCGCTGAACGCCAGCTTCGCGGCGGATTGCCCGATCAGGGGCAGCAGCGCGCGGCGATCCTTCAGCCGGTCTATCTTGTTGAGCGCGAGAATCACCGGGCAGCGCAGCGCGCGCGCCAGGGCGAGCGGGTGGTCGTCCTCTTCGCGCCAGCCGTCGGCGGTGATGACGAGGACAACGCAGTCCACGCCTTCCAGGCTGTCACGGGCGACGCGATTCATGTAACGGCTCATGGCGGTCTTGCCGCGCGGATGCAGACCGGGCGTGTCCACGTACACCGCCTGCGTCTGCGCGCCGGTGGCGATGCCCAGGATGCGGAAGCGCGTGGTCTGGGGCTTGGATGACGTGATGCTGATCTTGCTGCCCACGAGGCGGTTCAGCAAGCTGGATTTGCCCACGTTCGGCCGGCCGATGAACGTCACCAGGCCGCTGCGGAATGCCGTTCCCATCAGCGCCTGAACAGCAGCGCCAGCGCCTTGGCGGCAGCCTGCTGCTCGGCATTACGACGCGTGCCGCCTTCACCCCGCACCGGCGTATCCAGCCCGGAAACCCGGCATTCAATTACGAAATTCTGGGTGTGGGGCTCGCCGGTAACTTCAAGTACATTATAGATTGGCGTCGGAAGCGATTGTTTTTGAAGATATTCTTGGAGCTCGGTTTTTGGATCCTTGGGGATGACATTGGGATCGAGGCCGGCAAGCAGCTTGTGATACAAATTCAGTATGACCGCGGCGGCCTGGGGCAGGCCGCCGTCCTTGAAAACGGCGCCGAACAACGCCTCCAGCGCATCGGCCAGGATCGAGTCCCGCTCCTGGCCCCCGCTTTTGAGTTCGCCGCCGCCGAGCGCCAGGTGATCTCCCAGCTCCAGCTCGCGCGCGAGCCCGGCCAGGGTCTCCTTCCGCACCAGGTAGGCGCGCAGGCGCGTCAGCTCGCCTTCGGAGAGATCGGGATAACGGTCGTACAGCTCGGCGGAGACGGTGAGATTGAGGACGCTGTCGCCGAGAAACTCCAGCCGTTCGTAGTTGTTGCCGCCCTTGCTGCGATGGGTCAGGGCGCGTTCGAGCAGGGCGGGATCTTTGAACTCATGGCGCAACCGGCGGCAAAGCTCGCTGTGCCCCTTATTCAACCGTATTGACCTCTTTTTGGTGATTGAATTCGAGCAGCAACGAAATGTTGGCGACCATCGGTATGACCGTCTCGTAACTGATGCGGATGATCTTGGTGCGGCCCTTGTTCTCCACCGTCAGGTGCTGATCGGGTTTCACGGTGTCCACGTTGTCAATGTCGAACCGCTTGCTGAGCGCCGAGGCGATTTCGGCGCGGGTCATCGCGCCCGCGTTGTCCTGGCGCGCGATACCGTCGAGCGCGGCCCGCACCTTCATGTCCTCCACGTAGGGCGGCAACAGCTTGAAGATCAGAAGGATCACAAACGCGATGACGCCGAGCACGAACGCCAGGCTCCACATCGTCATGCCCTGTTGGCGCGATTTCAAGTTCATTTTCCCGTCCTCCTTAACTCTCAGCGGATGGTGTTGCCGATGCGATCCCACAGCACCCGGCCGCAGATCAGGGGCGTGGGGTCGGTCATGTCGCAGCTGAACCAGATCAGGAACGCCCGCCCGACCAGGTTCTCGTCCGGCACATAACCCCAGTAGCGGCTGTCGTTGCTGTGGTCGCGGTTGTCGCCCATGACGAAAAACTGGCCGGCCGGCACGACGAACTCGCTCGGACTGTAGTCCGCGCGATCCGTGGTCAGGATGTCGTGCCGCAGGCCGTCAATCTCCTCCACCTGGCGCAGCACCTCGCCCGCCGCCGTATTCGGCAGCGGCGGCGAGTAGGCCCCGGCCGCCGTCTGCTCCAGGACTTTTCCGTTGATATAGACCTTCTTGCCGCGGTATGCAACATGATCGCCGGGGAGGCCGATGACGCGCTTGATGTAGTTGACCGACGGATCGCCGGGGAAACGGAACACGGCGACGTCGCCGCGCCGCGGGGCGCCGGTATCCAGGGCCTTCACGTTCACTATCGGCAGCCGCACGCCGTAGGCGAATTTGTTCACGAGGATGAAGTCGCCGATGAACAGGCTCGGCAACATCGAGCCCGAGGGGATGCGGAACGGCTCGGCCACGAACGAGCGCAGCAGAAAGACGATCAGGATCACCGGAAAAAAGGCGCGCGCGTATTCGACGTAGACCGGCTCCTTGCGCGCCGTGTGCGCGCCCGCCTTGCGCGCGTGCGCCGGCGCCAGCAGCCACCGGTCCAGGCCCCAGATCAGGCCGGTGACGCAGAGGATGACGAACAGGATGAGCGAGAAGTCCACGGGCTATTTCCCGTCCACCCGCAGCACCGCGAGGAACGCCTCCTGCGGGATCTCCACGGAACCGAGCTGTTTCATGCGTTTCTTGCCCTCTTTTTGCCGATCCAGCAGCTTGCGCTTGCGCGACACGTCGCCGCCGTAGCACTTGGCGATGACGTTCTTGCGCAGCGCCTTCACCGTCTCGCGCGCGATGATCTTCGAGCCGATCGCGGCCTGGATCGCGACGTCGAACATCTGCCGCGGGATGAGCTCGCGCAGTTTCTTGACCAGCTCCCGCCCCCGATACAGGCTCTGCTCGCGGTGCACGATGGCGGAAAGCGCGTCCACTTTATCGCCGTTGATCAGCACGTCAAGCTTGACCACGTCCGACGGGCGGAATTCGACGAATTCGTAATCGAGCGAGGCGTAGCCGCGCGAGACCGACTTGAGCCGGTCGAAGAAATCGAGCACCACCTCGTTGAGCGGCAATTCGTAGATCAGCATCGCCTGCCGGCCGTGGTAGTGCATGTCCTTCTGGACGCCGCGCTTCTCGACGCACAGGCCGATGACGCCGCCGACGAACTCCTGCGGCACCAGGATGGTGGCGCGGATGACCGGCTCGCGGATCTCGGCGGTGGCCGACGGGTCCGGCATCTTCGCCGGGTTCTCCACCAGCAGCACCTCGTTCTTCGCCGTCAACACCTCGTAGACGACCGTGGGCGCGGTCGTGATCAGATTCAACCCGTACTCGCGTTCGAGCCGCTCCTGGATGATGTCCATGTGCAGCATGCCGAGGAAGCCGCAGCGGAAGCCGAAGCCCAGGGCCTGCGAGGTCTCCGGCTCGTAGCGCAGCGAGGCGTCGTTGAGTTGCAGCTTGCCGAGGGCGTCGCGGAAGGTGTCGTAGTCCTGGGCGTCCACCGGGTAGAGCCCGGCGAACACGCGCGGCTTGATCTCCTTGAAGCCCGGCAGCGGCGCGGCCGCCGGCCGGTGCGTGTGCGTGATGGTGTCGCCCACGCGGGCGCTGCGCACATCCTTGATGCCGGCGATGACATAGCCCACCTCGCCCGCGGCCAGCTCCTCCACCGGGCGTTTCTTGGGTGTGAACACGCCGATCTGCTCGACCAGGTAATCGTAGCCCGTGGCCATGAGCCGGATCTTGTCCTTGGGCCGGAGGCGGCCGTCCATCACGCGCACGAGCGAGACGGTGCCGAGGTAGTTGTCGAACCAGGAATCTATGATGAGCGCCGTGAGCGGCGCCTCGGGATCGCCCGTGGGCCGCGGGATCTGGCGGATGATGGCCTCGAGGATCTCGGGCACGCCGGCCCCGGTCTTGGCGCTGGCGCGGATCGCGTCGTGCGCGTCAATGCCGATGATGTCCTCGATCTCGGCCGCGACGCGCGCGGGGTCGGCCGCGGGCAGGTCAATCTTGTTCAGCACCGGCAGGATCGCGAGGTCGAGCTCGGCGGCGGTGTAGCAGTTGGCCACGGTCTGGGCCTGCACCCCCTGCGAGGCGTCCACCACGAGCAGCGCGCCTTCGCAGGCGGTGAGCGAGCGCGACACCTCGTACGAGAAGTCCACGTGGCCCGGGGTGTCAATCATGTTGAGGCGGTAGGTCCGGCCGTCGCGCGCCTTGTAGGCGAGCGCCACGCTCTGGGCCTTGATCGTGATGCCGCGCTCGCGCTCGAGATCCATCGAGTCGAGCACCTGCTCCTGCATCTCGCGCGCCTCGAGCGCCCCGCAAAGCTGGATGAAGCGATCGGCAAGCGTGGATTTGCCATGATCGATGTGCGCGATGATGGAAAAATTCCTGATCTGTTCCTGGTTCCAGCCGTTCATGTGCCGCGTTGTGCGGTTTGCCTCTTACCCTGCGTCCGGCATGAAAAAAGGCGCCCGGGGCGCCTTGGATCGAATATTGCCGGCCTGGACATCAGTGTGTGGCGCGTAGCATAACCCATTTCGGGCGCGGCCGGAACAGCGGCGCGTCAGCCCTCCACGCGCAGCGCCAGGTAGATGGCGGCGGCGGCGCGCCGCACCCGCAGCACCACCGGCCGCCCCTTGGGGGCGTGGGCGATGACGCGGTTGAAGCCCTCGGCGCTGTTGACCCGTTTGCCGTCCACCTCGAGGATGAGGTCGCCCGACCTGAGCCCGGCGTCCCGCGCCGGCCCGTCGTCCACGCCATCCACGCTCACGCCGTGATCCAGGTCTTCGCGCTTGCGCTGCTGCGCCGTGAGATCGCTCACCGCCAGGCCGAGCTGACCGCCCTCGCGCCGCGCCGGCTGCGCCGCCGGCTTGGCGCCGCCCTCCTCCTTGAGCTCGCCGACCACAACCTGGGCCGTCACCATCCCCTGGTCGCGCCGGAAGAGCGCGAGCCGGGCGCGGCTGCCCGGCGCCGAAAGCCCCACGAGCGGCGGCAGATCGGAGGAGAGGCCGATCGGCCGGCCCTCGTACTCGAGCACGATGTCCCCGCTCCGCAGCTCCGACTTGGACGCCGGCCCGCCGGGCAGGATGTCGGCGATGAGCGCGCCGCGCGGCGAGTTCATGCCGTAGGCGGCGGCCATGTCGCGCGAGACCTCTTGCAGGCTCACGCCGAGCCAGCCGCGGCGCACGCGCCCGCCGCCCTTGAGCTGCTCGACGATCTGCATCGCGGTGTTGATCGGGATCGCGAACGACACGCCCATGAAGCCGCCGGTGCGGCTGTAGATCTGCGAATTGACGCCGACCACCTCGCCCCTGAGGTTGAACAGCGGTCCGCCGGAGTTCCCGGGATTGATCGCGACGTCGGTCTGGATGAAGGAGATGTAGTTCTCGTTCGGCAGGCTCCGCCCCTTGGCCGAGACGATGCCGGAGGTGGCGGATGAATCGAACCCGAACGGCGAGCCGATCGCCAGCACCCACTCGCCCACGGCGAGGCGCGCGGGGTCGCCGATCGCCGCCTTGGGCAGCGCGCTGGCCTCGATCTTGAGCAGCGCGACGTCGCTGCGCCGGTCGAGGCCGATCAGGCGCGCGTTGAACTCGCGCCGGTCAATGAGGCGCACGATGATCTCGCTCGCGTGCTCGACCACGTGGGCGCAGGTGAGGATGTAGCCGTCGGAGGAGATGAAAAAGCCGGAGCCGAGCGAGGTCTCGTCCAGAAATTCCGGCGCGCCCTCGCCGAAGTAGCGGCGCAGGAGCTCGCCGTAGTCCTCCGTGTCTTCCTTGTCTCCCTGGTCCCCCGGGGCGGGCACTAACGGCGCGCGCTTGACGCGCTGCGCGGTGCTGATGTTCACCACCGTCGCGCCGTGCCGGGACACGAGCCGGGAGAAATCCGGCAGCTCGCGCGCGGCCGGGGGCGCCGCGACCGCGACCTGGCCGAGCAGGCCGAGGCCGGCCAGCAGCCCGCAGGCGATGCGGAGAGATGCGGGAAAGACCGGGGCCGGCACGCGCTACTCCAGCGGCGCCATCGAGCCGCCGATCAAGGCGACGGTGGCCGCCGGCACCTCTCCCACCGCCGTCACGTGGTGATCGTCCACGCGCGCGCCGAAGGCGTGCACCGCGCCCATGCGGCTCGGGCCCAGCATCTCCGGGCGCGCGCCCGGCTCCGGTTTCTCGATGAAGACGGACACCGTCGCCAGGCCGTCGGAGTAGACCAGGTGTTCCACCACCTTGTTCAGCGCCGGCACCTTGCGGACCAGGCGCTTGGACAGCCGGAAACCCTCCGGCAGGCGGCCGGCCTGCCATCTTTCCGGCTGGGTCGCCGCGGCGGAATCCTCGACCGCGCGCTCGCGGTGCCAGGTCAGGCCCTTGCCGGGGGTGGAAGGCGCGAGGGCGGAGGCCGGGATGGCGACGCCGATATTTATGTGCGCGAACATGAACTGCTCGATGGTTTTCTCATCGTCCGCCAGCAGGTCGGCCTTGAGCGGCAGGCCGGTTTCCTGGTCGGCCCACAGCCGGTAGCCATAGCGATAGCCGTCGCGCGCCAGGATGATCACCACCTGCGCCGGGCGGCCGGCGACGCGGCCGGTCTTGCCCAGGCGCATCTGATAGTACTTTTCCAGCTCCGGCAGTCGCTCGGGCCGGATGGCGGGAAAACCCAGGCTGTCGGCCTTGCGATGCTCCACCACCACCGAATTTTCATCCGGCAGATAGCACAGCACCTCGCGCTCGGTGCGGATGATCTCGCGCGCCGCGCCGTTGAGCGCCACCAGGCGCTCCCTTACCGACCCGTTCGCCACCTTGTGCACGATGCGCATAGCCTCGAGCCGATCGCCGTGCTGATAAACGAAGGCCCCCTCGTAGTTGAGCCGCCGGCCCGCCTGATCCATCTTCACCAGCCAGTCGTGCGCGCTGTCGCCCGCGACCGCGGGCGCGGCCAGTAACGCGCCGACCAGCGGCAACGCAGCGCCGACGCCGGTCCTAATGTTCATTTTTCCCTGTCATATCCGACCACCCGGGCATAGGGCGTCATCCCGCCCATGCCGGTGGGCGCAAATTCGTTGTGCTCGACGAGGTAGGCGTTGAGGGTGGTCTCGTGCTCCGGCCGGTCCGTGTTCCAGCGGGCGGTCTCGGCCCGCGGCGTCTTGCCGGCCGCCAGCTGCGCCGGCTGGCCCGGCTGGCGCAGGACCTGCAAGCCGAATATGGCGACGGCCGCCACCGCGGCGGCGAGGGCGAGGCCGGCGGCGGCCCGCAGCAGCGGCCGCGGGACGCGCGCGCCCGCCGCGGCGGGCGCGGCGTCCGGCAGTTGGCGCGCGACGCGCTCGGACAGGCCCGGCACGGGCGCCACGCCCTCCTCGCGGATCACGGCGCGCACGAGGTGATAACGCTCCCAGGTGACGCGCAGCTCGGCGTCGGTGGCGAGCTCCGCGAGCACGCGCCGCTCCTCGAGTTCGCCCAGCTCGTTGTCCATGAATGCCGACAGTTTCTCTTTCATCGCGCCCTCGCAGTGCAGGTAGTCAGCGTTGTCGTCATCGCTCCAACAGCGGTTTCAGATCCACGTCTATCGCCTCGCGCGCGCGGAAGATGCGCGAGCGCACCGTGCCGATGGGGCAGTCCATGGCCTGGGCGATCTCCTCGTAACTCATACCCTCGATCTCGCGCAGGGTGATCGCCGTGCGCAGGTCCTCCGGCAGTCGCTCGATCGCGCGGCGGATCACGGCGGCGATCTCGTCCGCGAGCAGGCGGTGCTCCGGCGTGGCCTGCTCGCGCAGGCCCTCCCCGCCCTCAGCCTGTTCCGCCCCCTCGACCTCGACGTCCGAGCTGGGCGGGCGGCGGCCGCTGGACTCCAGGTAGTTCTTCGCCGTGTTCACCGCGATCCGGTAGAGCCAAGTATAGAACGCGCTGTCGCCGCGGAACCCGCCGATGGCGCGGTAGGCCTTGATGAGCGCCTCCTGGGTGACATCCTCGACCTCGCCCCGGTCGCGCACATAGCGCGAAACCAGCTTGGCGACCTTGTGCTGGTATTTCCTGACCAGGAGATCGAAGGCGGCCTTGTCGCCCCGTTGCACCCGCTGCACGAGCTTCTGGTCCACGCCCCGTTCGGTCATCGGGACCATCCCTCTCCGGCCGGCCGGGTGGAGCTTACGACCCAATTAAAAGACACCGGCAACCCGATAAAGTTCGGTTCGCCGGGGCGCGCACGAGCGGGGGCGCGCCGCGGGTGGTCGCCGGAAGACGGTCTGGCCACGAGGGCGCGATCAAATCGGATAAGCGGCACGTGTGCTAGGATAACGCAAAATCGCCTCTCCGCTTAACCGGCGCGGCAACATCCCATGGCCAACCACGATTCCTCGGACGTCCTGATCGTCGGCGGCGGCGCCGCCGGCCTGAGTCTCGCCCTGCGCCTCGCCGCCGACGCCCGCGTCACGATCCTCGCCAAGGCGGCGCTGACCGAGGGCTCCAGCCTCTACGCCCAGGGCGGCGTGGCCGCGGTACTCAACGCCGAGGACTCGCTCGAGGCCCACATCGAGGACACCATCAGCGCCGGCGCCGGCCTGTGCCGTCGGGAAACGGTGGAGTACGTGGTCCGGCGCGGGCCGGAGGCGATCCGCTGGCTCATTGACCTAGGCGTGCCGTTCACCCGCGAGCCGCGGGACAACGGCGCCGACGACTATCACCTCACGCGCGAGGGCGGCCACAGCCACCGGCGCGTCATCCACGCCGCCGACGCCACCGGCCGGGCGCTCGAGACCACCCTCGAGGCCCGGGTCCGCGCGCATCCGAACATCCGCCTCCACGAGCACCACATCGCCATTGACCTGATCACCAGCCGCAAGCTCGGGCGGCGCGGGGAGAACCGCGTGCTCGGCGTCTACGCCCTGGACAAGGCCGCCGGGCGGGTCACGACCTTCGACGCGCGCTTTGTCGTCCTCGCCACCGGTGGGGCGTCGAAGGTGTATCTCTACACCAGCAATCCCGACACCTCCACCGGCGACGGCGTCGCCATGGCCTGGCGCGCCGGCTGCCGCGTGGCCAACATGGAGTTCGTCCAGTTCCATCCGACCTGCCTGTACCATCCGCGCGCCAAGTCGTTTCTCATCACCGAGGCCGTGCGCGGCGAGGGCGGAAGGCTGCTGTTGCCGAACGGCGAGCCGTTCATGCACGCGCACGACGCGCGCGCCGAGCTCGCGCCGCGCGACATCGTGGCGCGCGCCATTGACTACGAGATGAAGCGCCGCGGCCTCGACTGCGTTCATCTCGACATCAGCCACAAGCCGGCGGAATTCATCCGCACGCGCTTTCCGACGATCTACGCGCGCTGCCTCGAGTTCGGCTACGACATCACCCGCGCGCCGATCCCGGTGGTGCCGGCCGCGCACTACACCTGCGGCGGCGTCATGACCGATCTCGCGGGGCGCACCGACCTCGCCGGCCTCTACGCCGTCGGCGAGTGCGCCTGCACCGGGCTGCACGGGGCGAACCGGCTCGCCAGCAACTCGCTGCTCGAGTGCCTGGTCTTCGCCCAGGCGGCGGCCGCCGACATCGGCGCGCTCCTGCCGCAGGCCGCGCCGCCGACCGCGGATCTGCCGCCGTGGGACGAGAGCCGGGTGACGGACGCGGACGAGGCCGTGGTGGTGTCGCACAACTGGGACGAGCTGCGCCGCTTCATGTGGGACTATGTCGGCATCGTGCGCACGACGAAGCGCCTGCAGCGCGCCCAGCACCGCGTGGAGCTGCTCAAGGAGGAGATCCGCGAGTACTACCGGAACTTCAAGATCACCAACGACCTCGTGGAGCTGCGCAACCTGGTGCTGGTGGCCGAGCTCATCATCCGCTCGGCCCTGGAGCGCAAGGAGTCGCGCGGGCTGCACTACATGCGCGACTATCCCAACCCCTACCCGCAGCTCGCCCAGCGCGACACGGTGCTCACGCCGCCGCGGCCGGTTGTCGCAGGCGCGCGCGCAAGCGCCTGAAGAAATCGGCCTCGACCGCGTCGGCGACGATAACCAGCGCCAGCGGCCAGCGCCGGTCCGCGAGCGCCGCCGTCGCCAGCACGCACCGGGGATGGATAAAAACACCGGTGCAGCGGCATTCGCGCCAGGCCTCCGATCCGGCCAGGCGCACGGAACAGATCCCGTCCGGATCGAGCTCGAACTCCCGGATCGCGCCCGGTCCGCGCCGCAGCCCGTGCCGGCGCACCGAGCGATAGAGGCTCAGCCCGAGCATGGCCCACAGGGTCGCGCGCATGCCCCAGGCGAGCGGCACGATCCCCACCAGCACCATCCCGCCGAGATGCGCCACGGCCAGCACGGCGATGAGGATTCTGGAAACTTTTATGTTTAAAATCAGATTATTGTCGAATCTTTGCGACAATTTGCCTTAACTCCGTTTCTTGCGGCTGCTCCATCCCGTGCAGATACGCAAGCAGCGTGTTATCCGGCGCCTCCAGCAAGATCTCGAAGGCCCATTGCTCCGGTGGCGTCAACTGCGCGAACTGGCGGTCCAGAAAGGATTGAAGGGTCAGGTCCAACTCCAGAAGTCCGCGACGGCAGCGCCAGCGCAGCCGATTGAAGTGGCGCTCATCCAACTCCCCCGCTCCCAAAGTGAAAGAAGGCGCGCACCGCGCGCATCGGCTCGCCCCCTTCTCCCCTTGCGGGAGAAGGGATGGGGATGAGGGCCGACTTCCCTCACCCTTTGCCATCTCCCGGAGGGAGAGGGGCGATGGTGGCGGTGTTTCGTCCATCAGAGCACTCGCTTGGCAAGCATCTGCTTGATGAGCCCGATGGCACGGGTGGGGTTGAGTCCCTTGGGGCAAACCTCGGTGCAGTTCATGATGCTGTGGCAGCGGTAGAGCTTGTAGGGATCCTCCAGGCTGTCCAGGCGCTCGGCCTCGGCCTGGTCGCGGGAGTCCGCGAGGAAACGCCACGCCTGGAGCAGCGCCGCCGGTCCCAGGAACCGCTCCGGGTTCCACCAGAACGACGGGCAGGCCGTGGTGCAGCAGGCGCACAGGATGCATTCATACAGCCCGTCGAGCCTGTCGCGGTCCGGCGGCGCTTGCAGCCGCTCGATCTCCGGCTCCGGGTCGTGGTTGATGAGCCAGGGTTTGACCGCGCGGTACTGGTCGAAGAACTGGGTCAAGTCCACGATGAGGTCGCGGACCACGGGCAGCCCCGGTAGCGGCCGGATCGCGATCGGCTGCTTCAGTTCGCGCAGCGGCATGATGCACGCCAGCCCGTTGCGCCCGTTGATGTTCATCGCATCCGACCCACACACCCCCTCGCGGCAGGAGCGGCGGAACGAAAGACTGTCGTCCTGCTGCTTCAGCAGCAGCAGCGCATCGAGCAGCATCACCGCGCCGCAGTCGTCTGGCAATTCATACCCCTGCATCCGCGGCTTGGCATCGGTTTCGGGGTTAAAACGATATACTGAAAACTTCATGCTATGAGTGTAGCGCTTTGTGCCCGGTTGCCAAGACGTGTAATCACCCAACGCGTAAGACATTATGACTCACGCCACCGCCCACTCCTGCGACAGCAGCGCCGCCTGCTCCAGCACCGTCTGGGTTGCCTTTTCTTGTTTGTCGGGTGGGTATCCGTATTTGCGGAGAATGCGTTTCACGATGACGCGCAGTTGGGCGCGGACGGTCCAGTCGATGGTGACGTTCTTCTTCACGGTCTCCACCAGCTCGCGGGCGATGTGCACCAGCGTCGGTTCGCCGAGCACCTTGACGGCGCTGTCGTTGACTTCCAGCGCATCGTAGAAGGCGAGTTCGTCTTCGGTCAGCGTCGCCCAACCGTTCCCGCAAACACGCCGGATAGGCTCCGTTCAAGAGATCGACTATTGCAGCAGGCGACTGTTTGTGAACTGGGCTCATTCGGGATTCGTGGCGGCGAGAACGAGCCGGCGGAAGTGGGTATCAACTTCTTGTGGGGCATTTTGGATGTACTCCACGGCACGAGCTTTCATTTCTCCGGTCAAGCCGTTGAAATATCGGATGGCGGCTTCCGCAGAATATGGCTCTCCACACTTCTCGGAAAAATTGGAAATCAATGCGGTCCAAACAACCGCCTCCCAGTTTTGTGCTTGCGCCCACGCCTTTATGCGGTCACACGCGGTGGGGTGATGCTGCCGCGGCCAGCCTCACTCAGTATTGCTGACCAAGTTCACGAACCCAATCCGCTCCTTGGGCGGGTTGTTCTCCCGTTTCTGCAAGCTGGCGACGGCCTCGCTTAGGTTGACGCGCTCGCTGCGGGCGTAACGGGTTGTTACGTCAGCGCCGTTTTGCTCATCAATCACGAGAGTCAGCCGACCATCGCCCGAAACACGGGAAAACTCGATGGGGAGAACCGGGCCACCTGCCTGCCAATCGCCGACGATGGGCAGGTCGCGCTTGTCCCATATCAACGAACCCCAGCCGAGGATAGCAATGTTCACACGTTCGCGCCCTTTTGCTGGTTGTGATAACGGCAGAGAAGTTGCGCATTGGTGATGATGGTCTGACCGCCTATCGAATGGGGAATGACGTGGTCGGCGTCATATTCTGCCCACGGAACAATGCACTCCTTGTCGGGTTTGCCTTCAGCCACGCATTTTGAGCAGTGGCCATTTTCCTTCCGGTAGATGGCGATGCGTTCGCCTTCGCTGAAAGCCCGACGGGTGTCCTTGGTAGTCAAGACGTGAGCGTGGTTCTTGGCGTAATCGAAGAAGACTTGGCGGATGATTTGATGGCGCGCCTCGATTTCTGCCCCGCTCTGCTGTCGCTTGTTGGAAAACAATTGGATGTCGGCATCGTCGTTCTTGCTGGCATTCCAGCGCTCGTAAAAGTCGAGGGTGAACTGTCGGAACAACTCCCGCTCGCCCTTGTCCCAAACGTAGAATTTCAACAGGTGACGCAAGAGCAGGTAAAGGGAGATGATGAAATACTCTGTGCGCAGTTCCTTCATTCCACCATTGCCACCCAAGAGCATCGGGTCGTCTTTGAACACCTCATAAAAGGCGCGCATGCCGCGAAGTGTGTCTTTGGCGGCCTGGGTCTGCTCGAAGCTATAGTTTCCGATGCCATCGTCAACCTGATGGTTGTCGATATATTCCATCACGTCGGCATTCTGAATTTCCGCAGGTCCATCCTTCTCCTCGAAGATCAGGAATCGCGTCAAGAGCGCCAAGTGCTGCATCCGGTCGTTGCTGCGATCGATTACGCTGAAAAACACGTGTTTGTTCGGGTTCGAATCGATCGGCTCGTATTTCGCGAAGTCAAAGGTGATGTCGTCCGCGTATTTCTCAACGAAGTTACGGGTGAGACTCGCCAGCCGGGAATGGGCGATTTCCATATAAGTCAGCGTCTCGCCCT
>Ga0154927_1122_pt5 | contig 17217 bp, 16 predicted proteins | sample RifCSPhighO2_01_FD_105895 | JGI IMG/M metagenome (GOLD analysis project Ga0154927, IMG submission 105895) | Candidatus Muproteobacteria bacterium RIFCSPHIGHO2_01_FULL_65_16 | reverse complement strand
CGGTGAATAATCATATACGATTAAATCTAGCACATTTTTTCCGGAATCCATCACGTGGGCCGGCCGGCCCGGCCGCCGGGCAGGAGCGCGCGCAGGCGCAGGCGAATGAAGGAGCGGTACAGCCCCTGCGGATAAAAGCCGCGCACGAATAATTTCCATGCCACCATGCGCGCGATGCGCAGGACGTCGAGCACCGTGCGGAAGTGGCTGGCGCGCGCGCCCGGCTGATAGATCGCGGCGATCGGCACCGGTGCGCTGTGCACCCCGAGGCGCGCGGCCTCGATCAGGATCTCGCTCTCGAACACGAACCCGTGCGCATGGTCGTGCGGAACCACGATGCGTTGCAGCAGCGCCGCCGGATACAGCCGGAATCCCGACTGGCTGTCGCTGATCCGGTAACCGGAGGCCCACGAAATCCAGAAGTTCGCCGCCTGGTTGGCGACGAGCCGGCGGCGCGGGAAGGCCGATTTCTCCGCCATGCGCGAGCCGATGATGATCTCGCCGGGGCGGCGTTCGCTCATCTCGATCAGTTGCGGGATATCCTCGGGGCGATGCTGGCCGTCGGCGTCAAGCGTGATCACCGCCGCGGCGCCGTGCGCGAGCGCGCGCTGCATGCCGTCCCACAGGCTCGCGGCCTTGCCCTGGTTGGTTTCGTGGCGCAGCAGCGTCAGCGGCAGCCCGGCGACCGCGCCGGCCGTGCCGTCCGTGGAGCCGTCGTCCACCACGATCACATGCGGACATTGCGCCAGCGCGCGCGTCGCAACGTCGCGGATCGTGGCCGCCTCGTTGTAGGCCGGAATCACCACCGCGAACTTCATATCATCCCCCCGTTGATCGAGATCACCTGGCCAGCGCACATTCAGGCCCGGCCTGGGCTTGCTTGTTGTTCATGCTGGTATTATCGCACTTCCAGCAGCAGCGTGGCACGGCCGCTGACGAGGACCTGATCGCCGGCGCCCACGGAAAACTCGCACATGACGCTGTCTCCGCTGTGCGCCAGACGCCGGGCCCGGACCGTGAGCGCGCCCTCGATCTGGTCGAGGCGGTCGACCTTGAGCGACAGGTCGCGCAAGCTGACCAGATAACCGGCGCTCGGTTTGGACTTGCTCCGCGCCACCAATCGTCCGTGCACCCCCATCGCCTGCGCCGCGTATTCCACGCCGCACACGGCCGGCAGGATGCCGCGGCGGCGCAGCGGATTGTCCGGATCGCGGTGTGAATTCACGAGGCAGGTGATCTCTTCGTCGTTCCAGTCCTGCACCGTCTCCAGCAGACACATGTTTCCGGTATGCGGCAGGAGCGTGCAGATGTCGGCATGGCGGAGATGGGGGCGCCGCCCCGCGGCGCTTAGGGGGTAACCCAGCAGGTATGTGATCGGCACGGTGGATTTTTCCGCCGGTACCTCGCCGATTTCCCAGACATATATGCCTTCGGGGTCGGCCTGGGTGGTGAGTGCGCGCAATTCATCGGGCGTATAGGTGCGCAGGCAGGACACCAGGCTATCGAATAGCGCGATCACTGGCATCAGCGGCACAAGCCATGTCAGCAAGAATCGTGACCAGCGGAACGGGCGTAACCGCGGCGCCCAGAGCAGCACGAGCGGAAATATCGCCGAGGCGCGCAATATACCGCGGCGACTGCGTTGCGTGATTTCAAAGATGCCGATGCCCTGCCCGCGGCGCACCGCGTCGGCCAGGATGTCCCGGGCCGCATTCGGCGGGAAGTGGTGAAAGGCGCTGAAGAGCGTGCGGAAGCCGTGGAGCGATTCCGGCACGGCCATGGCGTCCACCGGTTCGGGAACAAAATCTCCCCGGCCCGGCAGTTGCGCGCACGCATGGGTCAGGGCCGCGCGATTGATGAACTTGTCGGTCATGCTCACCCGAATGTGGCTGCCCGCATCGGACAGGGCCGGCAAGAGGTGCGGCCAGGGGCCGGCGCCGCCGGAGCACAGATCGACAATCCGGGTTGCGCCGGTTCGCTCGAGCGCGCGATGCAACAGCGTGACGATGGCGAGATAGGGGCGGAAGGTATCCTGGGCGTAGCGCAGGTAATCGGTGAAGGCGTCGCGAATAATCGCGGGACACCCGGGCAAATCCCCGATTTCAAACAAATGAAAGCGACGCACGCCAGTCACGGCAGATTCAAATGGTTAAGTGGGATTTCCATTTTATCATTCCGATCACCCGGCCGCCCCGACCGGCATTTTCACCGGGCGGACGCGGGGTGCATACGGAATATTTCCAGGCCGGGCAGCTTAAATTGCCGCGGCACGGGACGCAAACGCCTCCCGGCGTTTGCGGGGCCGCCCCGGCCAAACACCTTAACCCATTCTCCCGCTGTTGGTCGAATCTGAGGAAATGCAAGCCGCAAGATGCTAAAGTGACGGTATCCGTAAGGTTCCCTCATAACCAACATTCAATTCAATGTAAGGGAGCCTCTAAAAATTCAGTAGAGTGGATTAAGCGCAGCGAATCCATCGAATAGCGCCAAACAATATGATTTTGTTGGGTTCGACGCTTGCGCGGCTTAACCCAACCTACATGAGAAGCAATTTTGAGAGGCAATTTTTGGAGGCTCCCGTAAGCAATCGCCGCCGGCGTCTGTATCCAGGCTCATTACCACCGGTCCGCTTTACCCGTCTATGATTCGTATCCTCGTCCTCCATTACTCGCAAACCGGCCAACTCACGCGTGCCGTAAAGTCGCTGCTGAGTCCGCTGGCCAACCGCCCGGACGTGGTGATCGTGTGGCAGAACCTGGAGCCGGTTGAACCGTTTCCGTTCCCGTGGGGATTTTTCCGGTTCTTCGATACCTTCCCGGAGTGCGTGCACCTCGACCCGCCGCCCATCCGGCCGGTGGCCTTCGGCCCGGCGGCGCGCTTCGACCTGGTGGTGCTGTCCTACCAGGTATGGTTCCTGTCGCCGTCGCTGCCGGTGACGGCGTTCCTCAAGTCCGAGGCGGCGCGGGTGCTGCGAGACACGCCGGTCATTACCTTCATCGCCTGCCGCAACATGTGGTTGTCGGCGCAAGAGAAGATGAAAGGCCTGCTCCGGGACCTCGGCGCGCGCCTCGTTGACAACGTGGTGCTGGTGGACCAGGGACCGCCGTGGGCGACTTTCATCACCACCCCCCGGTGGGTTCTGACCGGGAAAAAGAACGGCTTCTGGGGGATATTTCCCCCCGCCGGGGTGAGCGCGGCCGAGATCGCGGCCGCCGCGCGCTTCGGCCGGGCGTTGGCCGATGCGCTGCCTCTGCTACAATCCGCCCAGGGCCCACTGCTTTCCGGGCTCGGCGCCGTCAAGGTCATTCCCGGCTACATCACCGGCGAGAAAATTGCGCACCGCAGCTTCCGGCTGTGGGGAAAATTGTTGCGCGCCATCGGCAAGCCGGGGAACCCGCTGCGGCGGCTGGTGCTCGTGGTCTACATTGTGTTTCTCGTCGCCATGATCCTGACGGTCATGCCGTTGAGCATTATCATGCGCGCCCTGCTGCGACCGTTGTTACGGAAGCGGCTGGAGGCGGAGGTCGCGCGCCTGGAGGCGCCCTCCGGGTCGTCCACGGAGCGGCTGGCGCAGTACTCATAAAATTTTGACCGCCCCGGCGGCTGTGACTGACAGATTGAGGTAAGTGGACATGACGGCGAAAGCCTACATCACCGACATTGCGAGTTTCTTGCCGAATGCACCGGTGAGCAATGACGAAATCGAAAATGTATTGGGCCGGGTGAACGGCAAGCCGTCGCGCTCGCGCAAGATCGTCCTGCGCAACAACGGCATCCAGACCCGCTATTACGCCATAGATCCGGCCACCGGCCGCCACACCCACACCAACGCCCAGATGGGGGCCGAGGCGGTACGCGCACTGGCGCAGAAGAGCGGTTTCGATCTCAAGACCCTCGAGTGCCTGTGTGCCGGAACAGCGAGTCCCGACTCGACCCAGCCGGCGCATGGCTTCATGGTGCATGGCGAGTTGGGTACGCCGCCGTGCGAGGTGTTCACGGCTGCGGCGGTCTGCACTTCATCGGCCACCGCGCTGCGCTACGCCATGCTCAACGTCGAAGCCGGCCTGTACCGCAACGCCGTCAGTCTCGGTTCCGAGTTGCCCTCGCGCCACATGCGTGGGCGCAACTTCGGACCGGAGGTGGAGGGCCGGGTGACCGATCTCGAACACCATCCGGAACTGAGCTTCGAAAAGGACTTTCTGCGCTGGATGCTGTCGGACGGCGCCGGCGCCGCGCTGGTGCAACCGCAACCAAATCGCGACCGGCTGTCGCTGCGTATAGACTGGATTGACCTGATGTCGTTCGCCGGCGACATGCCGGTGTGCATGTATGGCGGCGGCGTCAACAAACGCCCCGACGGCAGCCTGCAGTACTGGAACGAGATCGAGGATCCGCTCGATATCGTGCGCCAGGGTTTTTATGCGCTCAAGCAGGATGCGCGCCTGCTCAACGAACATGTCCTGCCGGTCTGGGTTGATCGTGCGCTCATCCCGATCGCGCGCCGCCACGACCTCCGGCCCGAGGACGTCACCTGGTTCCTGCCGCATTATTCATCGGAGTATTTCCGCACGCGCCTGCACGACCGCATGGTGCAACAGGGCTTCGGGATTCCCGCCGATCGCTGGTTCAGCAACCTCACGCGCGTCGGCAACGTCGGCGCGGCCTCGATCTACCTGATCATGGAGGAGTTGCTGTATTCCGGACGGCTGAAGGCCGGCGACCGGCTGCTTTGCTCCATTCCCGAAAGCGCGCGGTTCTGTTTCTGTTACATGCATCTCACCGTGGTGTAACGCCAGAAGACCGCCGGCCCGGATGAAGACCACCGAGGTTCCCCAGGACGAATCCATGCTCGCGGGTCACCGCCGCGCCTGCTATGCCGTGGATGAGCACGGCCGCTACGTGGTGGTGCCGAGCAAGGGCTGGCAGGTGGAAAAGATCGTCAACGCCCAGGCGGTCGAGGAGATCCGCCGCGCGGTCGAGGCCGTGCGCGAGCGCGTCCATCAGGGGCGGGCGAGCCCGCTCGAATATCACATGGTGCGTTGTCAGATGACCCCCGGGCTGCTCGCCTCCCATACCGGCCTCTGGTCGTGGCGGGGACGCCGGCACCTGAAACCGGAAATCTTCGCCCGCCTCAAGCCCGCCCTGTTGACATGTTACGCCCAGGCCCTCGGGATCAGCGTGGAGGCCCTGGGTTCGGTGCCGGCGTCCACCGGCACCCCGCCATGACCGCCCCGGTCTTCGAACACCGCCATTCCGCGCACTGCGAAAGCGGCACCATCAGCGCCCTGCTGCGCCACGGTGGCCTGCGTTTGAGCGAACCGCTCGCCTTCGGTCTCGGTGGCGGCTTGTTCTTTCTGCATGTGCCGTTTCTCAGAATGGGCGGCATCCCGCTCACCGCCTACCGCGACGCGCCCGGCGCCATCATCAAGAACCTGTGCCGGCGCCTGGGCGTGCGCCTGCGCGCGCATCGCTACCGCGACCCCGACGCCGGCATGCGCGCGCTCGATGACTTCCTGGCGCACGGCCTGCCGGTGGGTTTGCAGACCAACGTCTTCTGGCTGACGTACTTCCCGCCGGACATGCGTTTTCAGTTCAACGCGCACAATCTGGTCGCCTACGGCAAACAGGGAGACGACTATCTGCTGAGCGATCCGGTCGGCGAGCATCCGGTGACCTGCAGCGCCGCGGACCTGAGGCGCGCGCGCTTCGCCAAGGGCCTGTTCGCGCCCAAGGGGCTAATCTATTACCCGGAATACATACCCGCCGCGCCGGATCTCCCGGCGGCGTTGCGCGACGCCATCCGCACTACCAGCAAGCGTATGCTGGACATCCCGATTCCGTTTATGGGGGTGCGCGGCATCCGCCGCCTCGCCGGTCAGATCGAACGCTGGCCGCGGAAATACGGTGTCGAGCGGGCGCGTCTCTGTGTCGGCAGCGTGGTGCGCATGCAGGAAGAGATCGGCACCGGCGGCGCCGGTTTCCGTTTCCTGTATGCCGCGTTCCTGCAGGAAGCCGCCGGGATACTGAACCAGCCGGCGCTCGCCGAAGTGTCGCAACGCCTGACCGAAACCGGCGATCGCTGGCGCGAGTTCGCGCTGCAGGGGGCACAACTGTGCAAGGGGCGCGGAGAAGGCGCCGCCGTTTACCGGGAACTGGCCGCGCTCCTGCACGACTGCGCGGGGCGCGAGGAAAAAATATTCCGGGCGCTGCGCGCGACGGTGTAGGAGTCAGCGCGCCGGCGTCCGAGGTTGTTGAAAAAGTCCATCCATGGCCTTTTTCAACGCGCAAAGCAAAAAGCGTGGTTTTTGCTTTGCTTCATTTTCAAACGCTTACCGCGTTTGAAAATGGCGGTACATCCCTGTACCGCGCCGCAGGCCGTTAAAAACTGGTTTTTTCAACAGCCTGCTGGACGGCGCACGCCGATCAGCCGCGTCTGACCGCGGCGGTCACGGTTGACGTGCAGCCAGAGTTGGGGCGCCGCAGGCGGGACATCGAACTGCATCGCCACACCAAAGGCCGCTGCGGTCGGATAACAGCCACAGTAATCCAGGTAGGGCGCGAGCATTACGCCGGGCAGCGCGCGGGTCAGCGCCTCGGTCTCTTCCGGCGCCAGCCCATACCCCGGCAACAACGACACGGGCGCCGTGGGTGTGAACTGCGCCCCCACAAACTGCCGCAGCGCCTGGGCCCAGGCCGTGCCGCCGAGGCCGTCGGTCTTGAGCGTCTCGACACACAGCACTTCCCCGATGGCGCCGTCCGGGTCGCCGTTAAGATACAGCCAGGCGCTGCCCTCGCCCATGACCTGATCGTCGCGCAACGACAGGAAGCGCAGATGATTCGCCCGCGGAAACGAGTTTTCGTCCACCCCGCCGACGAGCGCCGCGGGCACGGCCCCGTGCCGCAGGTCCTGCCACGCCAGATAGAGCGCCGCTTCGAACGAGAATTGCTCCAGCGTCAGCGTGAGGTTGCGGCTGACAAGTCCGGCGAGTCGCGCGACATAGAACGCCGCCATGTTGTTGGTGGCGTTGATGAAGTCAAACGGCGAGGCCAACCCCGGTCCGGGCGGCAATACCTGCTTGAACAGGGCCTCGCCCGCGCGCACCTCGGCCAACCCGGTGCCGAGATAGACCGCGGTCGCCGGTGGCGGCGCCTGGCCCGCACGTTCGAGGCACAGGCGCGCGCCGATGGCGGCGAGCTCGACAAAGTGGGAGGCCTGACGCAACGACTGACCGAGGACGCGCCTGGTGAGTTCGCGCAAATCCGACGGAGCGGGGTCGGCCGACAGACGCACACGCTGGGCCGGCAGGTAATCGCGATTCGGACCGAGGGCCGCGCTCGCATGGATATACACCACCGACGGTTCAGCCATGGCCGATCACCAGCGTGCCGTAGTTGCCGCCGAAACCGAAGAAGTTATAGAGATAGATTCCAGCCGGCGCGTCTTGCGCCGGTACCAGCGGCTGCACGCCGAGCGCCGGATCGAACGCCTCGAAGCCGGCGGTCGGCGGAATGAAGCCGGCGTCGAGGCAGGCGAGAAACGCCACGGTCTCGACCGCGCCGCAAGCGGCGAGCGTATGCCCGAGACCGCGCTTCAAACCGGTGAACGGCGGCACGCGCGCGCCGAACACGGTCTTCATCGCCGCGGCCTCGGCCAGATCGTTGTCGGCACTGCCGGTGCCGTGCGCCTTGATCGCCACGATCTCTTCGGCGGCGACGCCGGCCTGCGTCAGCGCCGCCTGCATGACGCGCGCCATGGCGCCGCCGTCGGGGCTGGCGCTGGTCATGTGATGCGTGTCGCACAGGTTGGCGCCGCCGTGGAAACGGTGGCGCCGGCCGGAATCAGCGTGACCCGCGGGGACCGGCTCCAGCCACAGCGCGCCCACGCCCTCGCCCAGTTGCAGCCCGCGACGCGCGGCATCGAACGGCCGGCAGCCCGCGGGGTCGAGCAGCAGCAGCGACTGAAATCCGCTCAGCGTGATCGCGCTCAGCCTCTCGGCGCCGATCACCAGCGCGCGGCGCGCCTGTCCACGCCGAATCAGGTCGCGCGCGACCAGCAGGGCATTCGCGCTCGAGGCGCAGGCGGTGGCGAGACAGAACACCGGGCCGTCGAGACCCAGCGTGGTCGCCAACTGGCGCGCCATGGCGCCGGCGCTGGTGACGGGAAGCGCCGTCGCCACGCCGGTGCGTTCCCAGACGCGGCGGATTTCGGCCTCGGCGATGGCGAGCGATCCGGTGCCACCCAGAACCAGGGCGCAATCGGTCAGGGCGTGCGTGCGGTCGAGTCCGGCCATGGTCAGCGCTTCGTGCGCCGCCGCGAGCATGGCGGCCTGGGTCCCGGCCATCCCCGCCGGATATCGCTGCGGATCCATCCGGTTGACCGGCAGCGCTTCCGGTAACGGCAGCTGCAGGCCTGTCAGCGGCGCGCTGCCGGGACGCCGCGCCCGCAGCGGTTCGACCACGGCCTGGGCGCCGGTGCCGTAGCACGACACCAGCCCATAGCCGCCCACACACACGGCGCTGTGAGGGCCGGCGCTCAACGTCCGGACTGGATGAACTCGGCCAGGCTGTTGATCGTCTTCATCACCCGGCGCGCGTGTTTGCCGTCCTCGATGCGGGCGCCGTAGTGGCGCTGAATCGCCATGTTGACCTGCAACACATCGAGCGAATCGAGCCCGAGCGCCGAGTCCGACCCGATCAACGCGGCGTCATCGGCGATGGTCTCCGGCGCCACGTCCCGGTTGCACGCCTGCACGATAAGCTGTTTCAGGTCGCGCTTGAGTTGCGTTGAGTCCAGAGTCGTCATGGGCCTAGCTTTAAGAGTCTCTAACAACATGAATATGATTTTGAACCGCCAAGGCGCCAAGGTCGCCAAGAAAGGCGTTTTTCAGCAACAAAAAACTTGGCGTTCCCCGGCTTACAGCCTGCCGGGGCAGGCCCGGCGTCTTGGCGGTTAATTTCTTGTTGGGGATTCTACGAAACATTGGCCATGCGGCGGGCAAATTGCCACACCGCGATTATCAGGCAGACGGCCGCGAACACCAGCAGCTGGCTGCATTCCGGCAGCACTTCGGCGACGCCGCCGCCGCGCACGAATATATCCAGAAATCCCTCCAGCCCCCAGGACATGGGCGAGAGATCGCCCAGGCGCTGCATCGCCGGCGGCATCACCAGCTTCGGCACCATGATCCCGCCCACGGCCGCCAGCACCAGCACCGAGGTCGCGCCGAAGGTCGTGGCCTGTTCCGGCGTGCGCGAGAACGAGGCGATCAGCAGGCCGAAGCCGATGGCGGCGAGACTCGCGGCCACCGACACCAGCGCGATCGCCACGGGGGCGTCGCCGATCGTGAGCACATCGCCGCCGAACAGCGGCAACACATACATCCCCTCGATCAGGATCAACACCAGTTGCACCTGGTTGATCACGAAATACGGCAGAATCTTGCCGGCCAGCAGCACCCACGCCGGCGCGCCCATGGATTGCAGCCGCGTCAGGCTGCCGACCTGGCGTTCCTTTATCAGGGTCACGGACAGCGGAATCACCAGGAAAAACATGGCGAGCATGGTCCACGCCGGGGCATTCTGCTGCACCGAGGTCGGGGTCTGTTCCTTGTACGGCTTGCCGGTTTCATCCGGGTCCTTGACCTCGGCGAAGGCATCGAGGGTCTTCGGCGCCCTGAGCGCGGGTACACCCGGCACGTTCGCGGCGAACGGCGCCAGACGCTTGCCGATGGCGGCGAATTGCTGGAGCAGCATGCCGGACTCCACGCCCTGGAGCGCGCGATTGAGCGCGGCCTGCACCAGCGCGCGCTGATCGCCGCGTACCGTCGGGTCGCTCAACAGCGTGAGCGCCACGGAGGCCTCCGGCACTTTGCCCGTGGGCTGGAGGCCGAGTTGTTGCTGCACCCGGCGCAGCGCGCGCTCGCTGGTTTTGGGTGGAATCCGAAAAGCGAACTTGTAACGACCGGCGCGCAGATCGGCGTCGAGCGCGGCCGCGCTCGGCACCGGTCCGTTGGCGGTGACAACCTCGGTCCTGAAGTTGGCGCTCTGGCTGAAGATCTCGACCAGCTTGTCGCCCACCGGGCCGCGGTCCTGGTTCACGATCAGCAGCGCGAAGCGCACGCCGGCGCGTTCGTGGAAGGAATCGCGCAGCGCCAGCGACAGGATCAGCACGAACACCATCGGCATGATGAACAGGATGATCAACGCCTCCTTGTCGCGCAGGATCAGGCGGATCTCCTTGATGACGGCGGCGGCGAGCCGATGGAAGATAGTCAGCATAGGTCCTTCAATTACGCAGCCTGGTGCCGGTAAGCGCGAGGAACACCTGCTCGAGGTGCATCGCCCCGAAAGACAACGAGGTCGTTTCCACTCCGTTTTCGTGCAACAGCCTCATGGCCGCGGGCGCCACCGTCTGCGGGGCAGCGCTCGTCAGCACGACGAACTTGCCGTCGAACTCCGCGGTATGCACGTGCGCCAGTGCGCGCAACGCCGCCTGCGCCGCGGGTGGCGGCGGCACGCTGGTGCGCAGCTCGATGGTCGCTTCGCGCGGCGCCGCGAGCAGCTCGTCCACCGACCCTTGAGCGATAATGCGACCGTGATCAATGATCGCCACCTCGTCGCACAACTGCTCGACCTCCTCCATGTAATGGCTGGTATAGATGATGCTCATGCCCTCGGCGTTCAGGCGTTTGAGATTTTCATGGATGAAGCGGCGCGACTGCGGGTCTATGCCCACGGTCGGCTCATCCAGGATCAGCAGCTCCGGCTCGTGCAGCAACGCGATCACCAGGTTGAGCCGGCGCTTGAGACCGCCGGAGAAGGTCTCGACGCGCCGGTCGGCGACATCGTTCAGGCCGGCCGTGTCGAGGCAATAATCGAGGCGCCGGCGCAGCGCGGCGCCGTGCAAGCCGAGCATGCCGCCGAAGTAAGCGAGGTTCTCGCGCGCGGTCAGGTAGGGATACAGCGCCAGATCCTGCGGCGCCAGCCCCAGCCGGCGCTTGATCGCGGCATCCTGGTGACGGACATCCTGTCCGCGAATGCGCAGGCTGCCCGAGCTCGGCGGCAGCAAGCCGCACAGCATGGACAACAGGGTCGTCTTGCCGGCGCCGTTGGGCCCGAGCAAACCGAAGATGCGCCCGTGGGCGATGGCCAGGTCAACGCCGTCCACGGCCGGGCGGCCGGCGCCCGGGTAGGTCTTGGAAAGCTGGCGGATCTCGACGATCGGGGATGCTGTCACGATGCGGTTGCCGGAAGGGTGCGCATTGGCCGGGCGAAATCATAACAGGTTTGCCGGCGTGCTGTCCGCGCGCCGGCGCCCTTGAATGCGGCACGTTTTTCAACAATAATCCGCGTCCCGGTGCGCCCCTTCGGTGCCGCCACCAGCACGCACCCTGACCATCCGAGAAATCCATGACGCGCACCACCACGCTCCTGAAAATCCCGGCCACTCACCCGTCACTGCCGGGACATTTCCCCGGCAACCCGGTAGTCCCGGGGGCGGTGATCCTGAGCGAAGTCGCGGCGGCCGGCATGGACTGCCTCGGCGCGGTGCGCGTCACCGGCTTCGCCGCGGTGAAATTCCTGAGCCCGCTGCTGCCGGAACAGGCCGCCGAGATCCGGTTCACCGACAAGGGCCCGGGTCTGTCGGCCTTCGACGTCGTCGCCAACGGCCAGCACATCGCCGGCGGCACCCTGCGCTATGAGCGTCCCTGACATCACCTCGAGCGAAAATCCCAGGCACCCGTCGTGGCTCGGCTATCGCGAACGCGGCAGCGTGTTCGCTTACTGGCTGATCGCGCGACTCGCGCTGTTGCTCGGCCGGCGGGTCACCCGCCTGTTGCTCTACCCGATCTGCGTTTATTACCTCCTCTTCTCACGCACCACGCCGCGGGCCTCGCGCGCGTATCTGACGCGCGTCCTCGGCCGACCGCCGCGCCTCGCCGAGGTGTTCCGGCACCATCTGTACTTCGCCACGGCTCTGCTCGACCGGGTGTACCTCTACTCCGGTCAGTACGACAAATTCGAGGTCGTCTGTCATAACACCGAGGTTCTGCAAGAGGTGTTCGCCAGCGGCCGCGGCGTGCTGATGCTCGGCGCCCACCTCGGCAGCTTCGAGTTCATGCGTGCCTCCGCCGCACATCGGAGGTACGGTTTCACCAGCAATATGATGATGTACGAAGACAACGCCCGAAAGATCGCGACCGTGCTCGATGGTCTGGACAAACACAAGGAGCGGCGCATCATCCCCATCGGCCGGGTGGATGCGCTGCTTATGGCCAGGGAACGGCTCGATCGCGGCGAGCTGGTCGGCATCCTCGGCGACCGCGCCGTGGGCAACGACCGGCTGGTGTGGGTGCCGTTCCTCGGCCGACCCGCACCGTTTCCGGCCGGGCCGTTCCTGGCGGCCGCGGCGTTGCAGACACCGGTGATTCTGTTTTACTGTCTCTACGACGGCGGCGATCGCTACGAGCTGCACTTCGAACGCCTGACCGAACGCATGACGATCACCCGGCGCAGTCCGGCCGAGCTCGAGGCCTGGGTCCGGCGCTATGCCGCGCGTCTCGAACATTACTGCCGGCTCTCGCCCTACAACTGGTTCAACTTCTACGATTTCTGGGGCGACCAAAACAGTAACGGCGGCACCCCGCCCGGAACCGGTTGACCACCGTCGCTATCTTTGGCAGTCTGCCGCACCCGAGGCCGGCCCCTGCCGGCCCGCGCCGGGATTCCGCGAGTCGAGCCGCCTAATCAGGAAACACCGCCCGTCGTGTCGCCTCTGGTACTGACCTCCTTCACCGGCGTTAACGCGCTCGGATACGGCGCCGCCGCCATCTTCGACGCGCTGCGCGCCGGCCGCTCCGGCCTCCACCGCTGCACTTTCGAGCACACCCCGCTCGAAACCTATTGCGGCATGGTCAGCGGTCTCGACGACGCGCCGATCACCGGCGCGCTCGCCCGCTTCGACTGCCGCAACAACCGGCTCGCCCTGGCCGGTCTCAGACAGGACGGCTTCGAACAGGTCATCGCGCGGGCGCGGGCGCGCTACGGCGCCGGCCGCATCGCCGTCTTCCTCGGCACCAGCACCTCGGGCATCCTCGAAACCGAACATGCCTACCGTCGCCGCGACCCGCAGACCGGCCGGCTTCCGGCGGATTACCGGTTTCAGCACACGCACAATCTCTTCTCCTGTACCGACTTCGTCCGGCGCTATCTCGGTCTTAGCGGCCCGGCCGCCACCGTATCCACCGCCTGTTCCTCCAGCGCCAAGGTCTTTGCCTCCGCCTGGCGGATGATGGAGCTCGGGTTCTGCGACGCCGCCGTGGTCGGCGGCGTGGACAGCCTGTGCCACAACACGCTCTATGGGTTTGCCTCGCTCGAACTGGTCTCACCCGAGCCCTGCCGCCCGTGCGCCGCCGACCGCTCCGGGATTTCCATCGGCGAGGCCGTCGGATTCGCCCTGCTCGAACGACCCGGACACGCCCCCGAACACAGCGGCGTAGCCCTGCTCGGCTTCGGCGAGAGTTCGGACGCCCACCACATGTCCTCACCCCATCCCGAGGGTGTGGGCGCGGCGCTCGCCATGAGCCGCGCCCTGGAGAGCGCCGGCCTCGGGCCGGAACAGATTGATTACATCAACATGCACGGCACCGCGAGCCTGGCGAATGACTCGATGGAGGATAAGGCGATAACCGCCGTGTTCGGGACGAAAACGGCGTGCAGCTCGACCAAGGGCTGGACCGGACATGCGCTCGGCGCGGCCGGCATCACCGAGGCGGTGATCTCGGCGCTCTGCATCCAGAAGGGCCTGATGCCGGCGAATCTCAACACCACCACGCTCGACCCGTCGCTCACGAGCAACCTGTTGCTCCAGAACCGCGCGCACAAGGTCACCCGTGTCGTCAGCAACTCCTTCGGCTTCGGCGGCAGCAACGCCAGTCTCGTCTTCGGAGCCTGCCAATGAGGCCGGTGTACATCGAGGGCATCGGTGTGTACGCCCCCGGCCTGAGGGGCTGGACCGAAGCCGCCGCGGTGCTCAGCGGCCTCAGCGCCTATGCGCCGACGCCGCTACCGCCGCTCAAACCGGCCCTGCTCGCCCCGGACGTGCGCCGGCGCACCTCGGAGCACATTCGTTTGGCCGTCGAGGTCGCCGGCGAGGCCGCCCGCATGGCCGGTACCGACGCCAAGGAGCTCGCCTCGGTCTTCGCCACCGCCGAAAGCGACGGCGGCATCACGCACGACATCTGTATCGAGGTAGCCAAGGAAAACCCGCAGGTCTCACCCACCAAGTTTCACAACTCCGTGACCAATGCGCCCGCCGGTTACTGGTGCATGGCGGTCGGCTCGCAGCAACCCTCGACCAGCGTGTCGGGCTGGGACGGGACCTGCGCCGTGGGCCTGATGGAAGCCGTCGCACAACTCCTGACCGACCAGCCGCGCGTGCTGCTGGTCGTCCACGACGCGCCCTTTCCCGAGCCGCTTCATGCGGTGCGCCCACTCTCCGCGATCTTCGGCATGGCGCTGGTGCTCGGGCGCGGGAAATCCAGCCGGAGTCTGGCGCAACTAACATTATCCGCCCCGGCCCCGCTCGCTGACGAGACCACGTGCGCCGACAACGCGCTCGAGGCCATGCGCGTCGGCAATCCGGCGGCACGCGCCCTGCCACTCCTGGCCGCGCTCGCGGCAAAACGCGCCACGACGATAGATCTGCCTTATGTCAGTGACCGGCAGGGTCTTCGCCTCCAGGTCGAGCCGTGCGTCTGAGACGCCTGCTTCGGCGCCTCGTCTATCTTGTCGTCGCGGTTCTATTGCTGGTCCCGGCCGGCAGCAGCGCACCGCCGCGACCGGAGCTGATCGGGCGCGGCGATCTCGCCGCCTTCGAGCGCTACTTCGAGTGGTATATTCCGCGGCAACTGCGCCGCCACGGCGTGCCCGGCGCGAGCGTCGCGCTCGTGGACGAGCACGGCGTCATCTGGGCCCGGGGCTTCGGTCATGCCGATCTTGCGCGCCGCGTGCGCGCGACCACGCAAACGGTCTATCAGGTCGGCTCCATCAGCAAGGTCGTGACCGCGACCGCGGTGATGCGCGAGATCGAGCGCGGGCGCTTGCAGCTCGATGCGCCGATTCAGAGGTACCTGCCCGAATTCTCCATCCAGTCGCGCTGGGGCGCGGCGCCGGCGCCGACACTGCGCGAGCTGCTGTCGCATCACGCCGGACTGCCGACCTATTACCTCAAAGGTTTTTTCTCGCACCAGTCACTCGCCGAACTGATGCAGGCGCTCAAGACCGAGCACCTCGCCTATCAGCCGCGCACCGTCTTCAACTACTCGAATCTCGGCCCCGATATCGCCGGCGCCGCGCTCGAGCGGCTGTCGCGCCGGGACTTCGCGGCCTACATGCAACAGGCGCTGCTCGACCCGCTGGGTATGGCGCACTCATCCTTTGCGCTCGATGCGCGGACGCGGCCGTTGCTGGCCCGCGGTTACGTGAAACAGACTCCGGCCGAGCCCGTGATCATCCGTGACGCGCCGGCGGGCGGGCTGTTCAGCAACGTCGAGGATCTGGCGCGCTTCATGCGTCTGGTGCTGCGCGGCGGCGAGCTCGACGGCCGCCGCCTGCTCCGGCCCGAGGCCGTCGCCGCCATGCTGACGCCGCAATACGCCGATGCGCCGCTCAACTTCGGCCAGCGCTTCGGGCTCGGCTGGATGTTGAGCGGGATTCCGGTGGAAAACGCCGGGCCCGTGGCCTGGCACAACGGCGGCACCAAGACGTTTCTGAGCCAGATGGTGCTGCTGCCTTCGATGCGACTGGGCGTGGTCGTGCTCGCCAACGCCGACACCGCGGGTCCGGTGGTGTATGAAACCGCCGAGGAAATATTGCGCCTGGCGCTTCAGGTACGCGATGGCGTCGCGCCGGCGCCGGCGCCAAAACGGCGGCCGGAGGTGGCGCTGCCGCCCGCCACGCTCGAGGCCTACGCCGGCGATTACAGCCTGATGGGGACACTGGCCCAACTCGAGCGTCACGGCAACCGCCTCACCTACCGCTTTCTCGGTTACCGGATCGAGCTCGTGCCGGTGAGCGCAACGGATTTCCGCGCCGAGTACCGCGTCCTCGGCCTGTTCTCGGTGCCGATTCAGTTTCCGCCGGTCGAGTTCGCGCGCGTCGGCCGCCGCACCCTGCTGCTGATGCGCGACCGCGGGGTCGCCGTCACCGGTGAGAAAATCCCGCCCTACACGGTGCCGGAGGCCTGGCGCCGGCGCACCGGCAGCTACCGCCTGATCAATCCCGACGCGCATTATCTGGAAAACGTGGAGCACGTGCGCCTGGTGATGGAGAACGGCCGGCTGCTGATGGAGGTCCGGATCTCGGGCCTGGAGGACCGCGAGGCCCAGGTGGTCTTCATGCCGCTGTCGGACGACGTCGCCTATGTCTTCGGGCTCGGACGCAACGTGGGCGACGTGACCTGGGTCGAGCGCCGCGGCGGCCGCGAGCTGCTGCGGTACTCGGGCTACTTCTTCGAACGCCAGCCTTAACGATGATCTCACCGCAGAGACGCAGAGGCGCGGAGAACAATAAGCTATCAGCTAAACAAGCTATCAGCGGTCAGCGGTCAGCGATCAGCTCAATGAGCGATCAGCGATCAGCTATCAGCTATCAGCTAACAGCTATTAGCTACTTCGGGTCCCAGTATGGCGCGCCCGCGCACCGCAAGGCTTTGGGAAAGCGCCCCGCAGGGGCGAGGCGGGGTATTCGCGGACACACTTAACGTGTGTCCGCGCCGCCGAGCGCCGCGCCACGGATGGCGCGGCCGGGGTGTCCCCAAGGCAGAAGAGCTGCGCCAGGGACGGCAGGAACGCCGCGTAAGATCGGCGCGGGCCCCAAAGCCCGAGGAGCGCAGGGTTGGGTTGCGCCATCCCCTGCCTGCCGGCAGGCAGGGGGGCGGCCTTTCTTTTGGTGACTTTTCTTTGGCCGTGCAAAGAAAAGTCACCTGCCGTGGGTCAGCCACCCACAAGTAACACGCCGCCTGAAGGGCGGCTCGACACAAACGGGGCACGGGTAGCACACTCGTTTTTTAACAGAAGCAATAATCGAGGCACAAAAGGACCGCGGGGACAATGCGGGATGTCCTCCAACAACCGGCAACGGTGCTCGTCAGGAGCCAACGTGCACGACCACGCTTGTAACCTCCGCACGACGGCGCGGGGCGTTCCGCCCCCGATC
>Ga0154927_1014_pt2 | contig 17222 bp, 15 predicted proteins | sample RifCSPhighO2_01_FD_105895 | JGI IMG/M metagenome (GOLD analysis project Ga0154927, IMG submission 105895) | Candidatus Muproteobacteria bacterium RIFCSPHIGHO2_01_FULL_65_16 | reverse complement strand
GTCCACGTCGGCGACCACGCCGTGCTCGGCGGTTTCACCCTGGTGCACCAGTACTGCCGCCTCGGCGCCCACTGCATGACGGCCGTGAACACGGTCATCTTCAAGGACGTGCCGCCGTTCCTGATCTGCTCCGGCTACAGCGCCGAGCCGCACGGCATCAACGTCCGCGGCCTCAAGCGCCGGAATTTTTCGGATGACGCCATCGAGTCCCTGCGCCGCGCCTATAAGATACTGTACCGATCCGGACACACGCTGGACGAGGCCCTGAAACAGCTGGACGCGCAGGCGCGGGCGGGCAGCGAGGTCGCCGAGCTCGTGGCCTTCATAAAAGGCTCGGAACGCGGGATCATCCGCTAGCGTGTCGGCGCCGACATCTCCGATCCGAATCGGCATCGTGGCCGGGGAGACCTCCGGCGATCTGCTCGGCGCCGGACTGATGCGCGCGCTCAAGGCGCGCCTGCCGCGCCTCGAGTTCGAGGGCATCGGCGGTCCGGCGATGCAGGCCGAGGGTTGCGTGAGCCTGTTCCCGATGGAGCCGTTGTCGCTGATCGGCTTCGAGGCCCTCGGGGAATATCCGGCCCTCGTGCGCCTGCGCCGCCGGCTCGCGCGCCATTTTCTCTCCCGCCCGCCGGACATCTACATCGGCGTGGATGTGCCGGACTTCAATCTGACGCTGGAGCAGAGGCTCAGGTCCGCCGGCGTCAGAACGGTCCACTACGTCAGCCCCACGGTCTGGGCCTGGCGCCGCTGGCGCATACGCAAGATTCGCCGCGCCGTGGACCACATGCTGGTGTTGTTTCCGTTCGAGGCCGAGTTCTACCGCCGCCAGGGCATACCGGTGACATTCGTCGGGCACCCATTGGCCGACCTGATCGAGGAAAACTACGATCCCGCGGCGGCGCGCGCCCGGCTCGGACTGCCGCGCGACCGCACCGTCGTGGCGCTGCTGCCGGGCAGCCGCAGCCGCGAGCTCATGCGCCACGCGGATTTATTCGTCGCCACCGCGCTCTGGCTGCGCCGCCGCCGTCCCGGCCTGCATTTCGTGGCGCCCTTCGTCAACGGCGAGACCATGGCCGTCTTCCAGGCGGCCCTGAATCGTCAGGGGGCGGGCGACCTGCCGGTGACGCTGCTGCGCGGGCGGTCGCGCGAGGCCATGGCGGCGGCGGATGTCGTGCTGCTGGCCTCCGGCACCGCCACGCTCGAGGCGGCGCTGCTGAAAAAGCCGATGGTCGTGACCTACAAGGTCTCGCTGTTTTCCTATCTGCTGATCCGGCTGTTTTCGCACGTGAGTCGCTATTCCCTGCCGAACAACCTGGCCGGGCGGGAGATCGTCCCCGAATTCCTGCAATACAACGCCACGCCGGAGAAGCTCGGCGCGGCGGTCGAGCATTACCTGGGTCACCCGGAGGAAACGACGCGTCTGCGCGAGCTGCTTTCGACGCTGCACCGCGATCTGCGCCAAAACGCCAGTGACACGGCGGCCGACGCCGTGCTCGGGTTGCTGCCAAAAACGACGACGGCCGGGAGCGCGGCCGCGAATGGATGACCGCCCACAACTGATCGCCGGCGTGGACGAGGCCGGGCGCGGGCCGCTCGCCGGTCCGGTGCTGGCGAGTGCGGTGATCTTCGTCCCCGGGCGGGCGGTGGCGGGCGTCGCCGATTCCAAGACCCTGAGCCCAAGCCGACGCGAGGCCCTGGCGGAACGCATCAGGGAACACGCCCTTTGCTGGGCCATCGGCCGGGCGGAGGTGGAGGAGATTGACCGCCTGAACATCCTGCGGGCGAGCCTGCTCGCCATGTCCCGCGCCGTGGCCGCCCTGGCGCAAGCCCCCGATATGGTGCTGGTGGACGGGCCGCATTCGCCGGCCGTGGACTATCAGGTGCGCGCCGTCATTGCCGGCGACGCCACCGTGCCGGCGATCTCCGCCGCGTCCATTCTGGCCAAGGTCGAACGTGACGCGCTTATGCGCGAGCTGGACCGGCTCTATCCGGTGTACGGCTTCGCCCGCCATAAGGGTTATCCGACCGCTGAGCACCTGCGCGCACTGGCGGAGCACGGCGTCAGCCCGGTGCACCGCCGGACGTTTGCCCCGGTCCGCCAGATACTTTACGCTGGGTAAACTTATTTCTGCAAATACAGGTAGTTATATACATTTATTCAGCCGTTACCTCAGGGTCAAACACGGCCCGGCCACATCTTTCACAGCGTCGGTTTTTGCGATCAAATTAAAAAATGAATTCCGTATTCGTGCATCTGCGGGTCCACTCCGAATATTCCCTGGCCGACGGCATCGTCCGCATCCCCGAGCTGATCGCCGGCGCGCGCGCGCAGGGCCTGCCGGCCGTGGCGCTGACCGATCGCGCCAACCTTTTCGGGGCGGTGAAGTTCTACCGCGAGGCCGTCGCCGCGGGCGTCAAGCCCCTGATCGGGGCGGACGTCTGGCTGGAAAACCCCGAAGACGCGCACAAGCCCTATCTCCTGTCGCTGCTGTGCCAGAACCTCGATGGCTACCATCATCTTTGCCGCCTGCTCACGCGGGCCTATACCGAAGGCCAGCATTCCGGCCGGCCCTGCATCGCCAGACGCTGGCTGGATGACTCAACCACGGGACTGATCGCGCTTTCCGGCGCCCAGGAGGGCGACATCGGTCAGGCCTTGCTCGCGGCGAACACGACGCACGCCGAGGAGCTGCTGGCCTCGTATCAAGCCCTGTTTCCGGGGCGCTTTTATCTTGAATTGCAGCGCACCGGCCAGCCGCTCCAGGAGGAATATAATCACGCCGCCGTCGCGCTCGCCGCGCGCCGCGGCGCGCCCGTGGTGGCCACCAATCCCGTGCTGTTCCTGCGGCCCGCGGATTTCGAGGCGCACGAGGTCAGGGTCTGCATCCAGGACGGCCGGGTGTTGACCGACGCCCGGCGCCCGAAGCGCCACACGCCGCAGCAGTATTTCCGCAGCGGCGCGGAGATGGCCGCCCTGTTCGAGGACATCCCCGAGGCGCTGGAAAACACGCGCGCGATCGCGCGCCGGTGCAATCTCAGGCTTGAGTTCGGGCGCTATTTCCTTCCGGATTATCCGGTGCCCGCGGGCGTGACGATAGACGAGCTGCTGCGCCGGCAGGCCGCCGAGGGCCTGGAGCGAAGGCTCTTGGTCGTTCCCGAGATCGAGCGCGCGGCGCGGCGCGCGGTCTACCGGCAGCGCCTGGAGCATGAGCTGGCGGTCATCATCAAGATGGGGTTCGCGGGGTATTTCCTGATCGTGGCCGATTTCATTCAATGGGCCAAGAACCACGGCATACCCGTGGGGCCGGGCCGCGGTTCCGGCGCCGGTTCGCTCGTGGCCTATTGCCTCGGGATCACCGAGCTCGATCCGATCAAATACGATCTGCTGTTCGAGCGTTTCCTCAACCCCGAGCGCGTGTCGCTGCCGGACTTCGACGTTGATTTCTGCATGGAGCGGCGCGACGAGGTGATCGAGTACGTCATCCGGCGCTACGGCCAGGACCGGGTGGCGCAGATCATCACTCACGGCACCATGGCGGCCAAGGCGGTGGTGCGCGACGTCGGGCGCGTCATGAACCACCCCTACGGCTATGTGGACAAGCTCGCCAAGCTGATCCCGTTCGAGCTGGGCATGACGCTCACGCGCGCGATCGAGATCGAGCCCATGCTGCGCGAGCGTTACGAGCAGGAGGAGGACGTGCGCGCGTTGTTCGATACCGCGCGCGCGCTCGAGGGCCTGGCGCGCAACGCCGGCAAGCACGCCGGCGGCGTGGTGATCGCGCCCACGGCCCTGACCGATTTCATGCCGCTCTACTGCGAGCAGGGCAGCGCGCAGACCGTGACCCAATTCGACATGGAGGACCTCGAGAAGCTCGGCCTGGTCAAATTCGATTTCCTGGGCCTGCGGACGCTGACCGTCATAGACAAGGCGGTCAAGATCATCAACGCCGAGCGGCGGCGGACGGGCGAACCGCCGCTGGCGATCGAGCTGATTCCCATTGACGATCCGGCCACCTTCGCGCTGCTGAAGACCTGCCGCACCACGGCGCTGTTCCAACTGGAATCACGCGGCATGAAGGATCTGATCCAGCGCCTGCAGCCGGACAAGTTCGAGGAGATCGTGGCGCTCGTGGCCCTGTTCCGGCCCGGACCGCTGCAGTCGGGCATGGTTGACGATTTCATCAACCGCAAGCACGGGCGCAGCCCGAGCAAGTACCTGCATCCAAGCATCGAGTCCATTCTCAAGCCGACCTACGGCGTGATCCTGTACCAGGAGCAGGTGATGCAGATCGCCCAGGTGCTCGCCGGCTATTCGCTCGGAAGCGCGGACCTGCTGCGCCGCGCCATGGGCAAGAAGAAGCCGGAGGAGATGGCGCTGCAGCGCGAAGGCTTTGTGCGCGGCGCGCGCGCACACGGCGTGAGCGAGAGCCTGGCGACGCATATCTTCGACATGATCGAGAAATTCGCCGGTTACGGCTTCAACCGCTCGCACTCGGCGGCGTACGCGCTGATCGCCTATCAGACCGCGTGGCTCAAGGCCCATCATCCCGCGGCGTTCATGGCGGCGGTGCTGTCCGCGGACATGGACAAGACCGACAAGGTGGTGACCATGATCGCCGAGTGCCGCGACATGCGGCTCGCGATCCTGCCGCCGGACATCAACCGCTGCGATTACGAATTCGTTCCGGTGGACGACGCCGCGCCGGGAGGCGCGCGCGCCGCCGGCGCCGCGGAACCGGAAGCGGCCAAGGTCATACTTTACGGCCTCGGGGCGATCAAGGGGCTGGGCCAGGCCGCGATCGAGGCCATCTTGCAGGCGCGCCGCGAGGCCGGACCGTTCCGGGACCTGTTCGACTTCTGCCGCCGCATAGACGCACGCAAGGTGAACCGGCGGGTGCTGGAATCGCTGATCAAGGCCGGCGCGCTGGACAATCTGGGCGCGCACCGCGCCACCCTCATGGCCTCGCTCGGCGCCGCGCTCGCGGCCGCGGAGCGGCACACACGCGACACGGCCGCGGGCCAGGTGGACCTTTTCGGCGCGACCGAGCGCCTGGCCGAGGCGCAGGTTTATACCGAGGCGCCGCTGTGGAGCGAGGAACAGCGGCTCGAGGGCGAGAAGGAAACGCTCGGGCTGTACCTGACGGGACATCCGATCGCGCGCCACGCCGAGGAGCTCGCGCGCATCACGGACACCACGATCGCCGAGCTCAAGCCGACGCAGAACCGCACCGTGGTCGTGGCCGGGCTGGTCGTGGCCCTGCGCGCCATGCAGACGCGCCGCGGCGACCGCATGGCCTTCGTCACGCTCGACGACCGCACCGGGCGCCTCGAGCTGGCGGTATTCTCCGATCTTTTCGCGAGCAGCCGGGAGCTGCTCGTGAAGGACAACCTGCTGGTGGTGGAGGGGCAGGTGAGCGTGGACGACTACACCGGCGGGTTCAAAATGGCGGCCGAAAAAGTCTATAATATGGAACAGGCGCGCGCCGCGTTCAGCACCCGTCTCGTTATTGACGTGAGCGCCGAACAGACGGGCAACGGTTTTGTGGATGAACTGAAACGGATCCTCGCGCCGGCGGCGCGGGGATCGTGCCCGGTCTATCTCCATTACGTCAACGGCGACGCGGAGGCGGAGATCGCGCTCGGCGAGGAGTGGAAGATCAGCCCGTCGCACGCGCTGCTGGAACACCTGTCACGCCTCGCCGGCGAGCGTAACGTCCATCTTGTTTATAGATGAAGAGAGGAACCACAGATGCACACAGATGGACACAGATCAAGGACACACATGAATTTATTTAATCCGCGCTCATCTGTGTTCATCCGTGGTTTCATTTCGTCTTTCTCATGAACCAAAACTATCTGGACTTCGAGCAGTCCATCGCCGATCTCGAGGCCAAGATCGAGGCGCTGCGCCACGCCGGCAAGGGCAACGATCTCAACATCAGCGACGAGATCAACCGCCTCCAGGCGAAGAGCCGCAAGCTGACCGAGACGATCTTCACCTCGCTCAGCGCCTGGCAGATCTCGCAGCTGGCGCGCCACCCGCAGCGCCCGTACACCCTGGATTACCTGACGCGCGTCTTCACCGATTTTCAGGAGTTGTGCGGCGACCGCGCGTTCGCCGACGACCCGGCTATCGTCGGCGGCCTCGCGCGCCTCGAGGGGCGCGCGGTCGTTGTGATCGGCCATCAGAAGGGCCGGGACACGCGCGAGAAGCTCAAGCGCAATTTCGGCATGCCGCGCCCCGAGGGCTATCGCAAGGCGTTGCGGCTGATGCGGCTCGCCGAGCGTTTCCGCCTTCCGGTCATCACCCTGATTGACACCCCCGGCGCCTATCCCGGCGTCGGCGCCGAGGAGCGCGGCCAGAGCGAGGCGATCGCGCGCAATCTGTACGTCATGGCGCGGCTGCACGCGCCCGTCGTCAGCGTCGTGATCGGCGAGGGCGGATCGGGCGGGGCGCTCGCGATCGGCGTCTGCGACCGGCTGCTCATGCTGCAATACGCCACCTACTCGGTCATCTCCCCCGAGGGCTGCGCCTCGATCCTGTGGCGCTCGGCGGACAAGGCCGCCGACGCCGCCGAGGCCATGGGCATCACCGCCGACCGGCTGAGCCGCATGGGGCTGGTGGACGAGATCGTGCCGGAGCCGCTGGGCGGCGCGCATCGCGACACCGACGCCACGGCCAGGGCGCTCAAGTTCTTCCTGGTCGCGGCCGTCAACGACATCTGCGGCACGCCCATCGAGCGCCTGCTCGAGCGCCGCTATGAGCGCCTGATGCAATACGGCGAGCTTGAAGAACACTGACGCCGCGCGGCCGGGAGCGGCGCCGGCCTTTTCTTCCGAGGCGCTGGCGGCGGTTCTGCGGCGCCTCGATCTTACCCCCGCGACGCCGCTGAAAATCGCCTACAGCGGCGGTCTCGACTCACATGTGTTGCTGCACGCCCTGTCCCGCCTGCGGGATGACGGCTGGCGCCTGTCCGCGCTGCATGTGGACCACGGCCTGCAGCCGGCCGCGGGCGCGTGGGCGCGGCACTGCGAGCAGGTGTGCCGGGAGCTCGCGCTCCCGATCACGATCGAGCGCATCGAGGTCCGTGGCATCCGCGAGCACGGCCTGGAGGCGGCGGCGCGGCGCGCGCGTTACGCCTGTCTCGCGCGCCATGTCGGACCGGGCGAGGTATTGTTGACGGCGCACCATCAGGACGACCAGGCGGAGACGCTGCTGTTGCAGCTGCTGCGCGGCTCCGGGGTGCACGGGCTCGCGGCCATGCCCGCCATCGCCGCCTTCACCGCCGGCCGGCACGCCCGGCCGCTGCTGGAGTTCCCGCGCCGCGCGCTGCTGGCCTACGCGACCGCGGCGGGATTGAAGTGGATCGAGGACGACAGCAACCGCGACGATCGGCTGGCGCGCAATTTCATCCGCAACCGCCTCACGCCGGTCATCGAGGAGCGCTGGCCCGGCGCCGCGCGCCGGCTCGGGCGCTCCGCCCGGCACGCGGCCGAGGCGGCGGCGCTGCTGGACGAGATCGCGCGCGCCGACCTCCGCGACTGCGCGGCCGGCGCCGGCGCCGTGTCGCTGCCGGCGCTGCTGCGGCTGGCGCCCGCGCGCCAGCGCAATCTCATCCGTCTCTGGATCCGCGCGCGCGGGCTGCGGCCGCCGGCGGAGATCGTACTGGAGCAGATCCTGGAGCAGGCGCGCCGGACGCCGCGCACGCGGCATGCGGCGGTCCGCTGGCCGGAGGCGGAGATCAGGCGTTATCGCGACACGCTGGTGCTGCTCGCCCCGCCCGCGGGCCCGGAATCGCCGCTGGCCCTGCCCTGGGACCCGGCGGCGCCGCTCGATATTCCCGCGCTCGGCGCGCGCCTGCGCGCGGTGCCGGCCGTGGGCGCGGGCCTGGCGCGCGCGCGCATTGGGCCGACGCTGACGGTGCGCCTGCGCCGCGGCGGCGAGAGCTGCCGCCTGCCGGGACGCGAACACCATCACAAGCTGAAAAAATTGTTCCAGGAGGCGGGCGTTCCTCCCTGGGAGCGGCGGCGCCTGCCGCTGATCTACGTGAACGACGATCTGGCCGCGATCGGCGATCGCTGGGTATGCGAGCCGTACGCCGCGCGCGCCGATGAGCCCGGGCTGGTGCTGATACTGGAAACCGCGGCGCGCGGCGCGTGAAATGTATGAGTTTTTGACGCTGAGGCGCGAAGACGCAGAGATTTGTCTGCTGATTATCCATTGGGTTTTCTCCGCGTCTCTGCGCCTCTGCGTTGAATAATCATATAAATCAGACCTTCCTTAGGTTGTGCAAAGCGCCGCCATCTGGTAGTTTGTGCCTCCGTTCCGGGCCGATGACCGGCCCCGGCGGAACGGGCTGAAATGACCAAATTTGTTTTCGTGACCGGCGGCGTGGTGTCTTCCCTGGGCAAGGGAATCGCCTCCGCCTCCCTCGGCGCCATCCTCGAAGCCCGCGGTCTCAAGGTCACCCTGCTCAAGCTCGACCCCTACATAAACGTGGATCCCGGCACCATGAGCCCGTATCAGCACGGCGAGGTGTACGTGACCCAGGACGGGGCCGAGACCGACCTCGATCTCGGACACTACGAGCGCTTCGTGCGCACGACCACGTCCAAGCGCAACAACTTCACCACCGGCAACATCTACGAAAGCGTCATCCGCAAGGAACGCCGCGGCGATTATCTCGGCGCCACGGTGCAGGTGATCCCGCACATCACCGACGAGATCAAGCGCCGCGTCATCCAGGGCGCCAACGACGCCGACGTGGCGCTGGTCGAGATCGGCGGCACCGTGGGCGACATCGAATCCCAGCCGTTCCTCGAGGCCATCCGCCAGATGGGCGTGGAGCACGGCCCGAGCAACGTCATCTACATCCACCTCACCCTGGTGCCGTACATCGCCGCCGCCGGCGAGCTCAAGACCAAGCCGACCCAGCACTCGGTCAAGGAGCTGCTGTCGCTCGGGATCCAGCCGGACATCCTGCTGTGTCGCGCCGACCGGCCGCTGCCGGACGACGAGCGCCGCAAGATCGCGCTGTTCACCAACGTGCCCACGCGCGCCGTCATCTCCGCCGTGGACGTGGACAACATCTACAAGATCCCGCGCCTGCTGCACGAGCAGGGGCTGGACGAGATCGTGGTCGAGAAGCTGCACCTGAACGCGCGCCGCGCCAACCTCGCGGAGTGGGACAAGGTGGTGTACGCCATGGAGCATCCGACCGCCGAGGTCACGGTGGCCATGGTCGGCAAATACGTCCATCTCACGGAGTCCTACAAGTCGCTGTCCGAGGCGCTCAAGCACGCCGGCATCCACGCACGCGCGCGCGTCAACATCCGCTACATAGACGCCGAGGCGGTGGACGCCCAGGGGACGGCGCAGCTGGAGGACGCGGACGCGATCCTGGTCCCGGGCGGTTTCGGCGAGCGTGGCATCGAGGGCATGATCAAGACCGCGGCCTACGCGCGCGCCAAGGGTGTGCCCTATCTCGGCATCTGCCTCGGCATGCAGGTCGCGACCATCGAATTCGCGCGCAACGTCGCCGGGCTCAAGGGCGCGCACAGCACCGAGTTCAATCCCAAGACGCCGCACCCGGTGATCGCCATGATCACGGAGTGGACCACGCCCGAGGGCGGCAAGGAGAAGCGCGCCGCCGGCGGCGATCTCGGCGGGACCATGCGCCTCGGCGGCCAGGAGTGCCGGCTGGTGGCGGGAACGCACGCGCACGAATACTACGGCAAGGATGCGGTCGTCGAGCGCCACCGGCACCGCTACGAGTTCAACAACGCCTACCGCGAGCCGCTGCAGGACAAGGGGCTGGCGATCGCCGGCACCTCCCCCGACGGCATGCTGGTCGAGATCGTCGAGTTCGCCGGCCATCCCTGGTTCATCGGCGTGCAGTTCCATCCGGAATTCACCTCGACCCCGCGCGACGGCCATCCGCTCTTCACGAGCTATATCCAGGCGGCGCTCGCGCGCCGCGCCGGCGCCGCCGCGAGGCCGCAGGTCGCGGTGCAATGAAGCTGTGCGGCTTTGACGTCGGCCTGGAGCGGCCGTTTTTCCTGATCGCCGGTCCGTGCGTGATCGAATCCGAGGCGCTCGCGCTCGACACCGCCGGCCGGCTCAAGGAGATCGCCGCCGGCCTCGGCATCCCCTTCATCTATAAATCGTCCTTCGACAAGGCCAATCGCAGCTCGCACGAATCTTTCCGCGGCCTCGGGATGGAACAGGGCCTGGAGATTCTGGCCAAGGTCAAGCGCGAGATCCGCGTGCCGGTGTTGACGGATGTGCACGACACATCCGAGATCGAGCCGGTCGCGGCCGTGGCCGATGTGCTGCAGACGCCGGCGTTTCTCTGCCGCCAGACCGACTTCATCCAGGCGGTGGTCGCGGCCGGCAAGCCGGTGAACATCAAGAAGGGCCAGTTCCTCGCGCCGGGGGACATGAAAAACGTGGTCGAGAAGGCCGCCGTCGCCGGCGGCCGCGGCCGCATCCTCGTGTGCGAACGCGGCGCGAGCTTCGGTTACAACAACCTGGTGTCGGACATGCGCGCGCTCGCGATCCTGCGCGCGACCGGCTGCCCGGTGGTGTTCGACGCCACGCATTCGGTGCAGCTTCCGGGCGGGGAGGGGACGCGGAGCGGCGGCCAGCGCGAATTCGTCCCGGTGCTGGCGCGCGCGGCGATCGCCGCCGGCGTTTCCGGGCTGTTCATGGAGACCCACCCGGACCCGGACCGGGCGCTGTCCGACGGCCCCAACGCCTGGCCGCTCGGGCGCATGCAGGAGCTGCTCGAGACCCTCAAGGAACTCGACGCCACCGTCAAGCGCCGCGGCTTCGCGGAAGCGGCGCTGGCGCCGAATTGAACGGGTATGAATTTCTGACGCAAAGACGCAAAGACGCAAAGAAATCAAGAAATGACGAACCAGCAAGGGTCACATAAAATCCGTCCCCTCTCTTCTTTGCGTCTTTGCGCCTTCGCGACAAAAACTCATAAAACAATATGCCTATCATTGCCGACATCCATGCGCGCGAAATCCTCGATTCGCGCGGCAACCCCACCGTCGAGGCCGACGTCGTCCTGAAGTCCGGCGCCCTGGGGCGCGCGGCCGTGCCCTCGGGCGCCTCGACCGGCAGCCGCGAGGCGCTGGAGTTGCGCGACGGCGATCGAAAACGCTACGGCGGCAAGGGCGTGGCCAAGGCGGTCGCCAACGTGAACGGCGCGCTGCGCGAACGGCTGCTCGGCCAGGACGCGCGCGACCAGTCCGGCGTGGACCGGATGATGATCGAGCTCGACGGCACGGACAACAAATCCAACCTCGGCGCCAACGCCATCCTCGCGGTGTCGCTCGCCTGCGCCCGCGCCGCCGCGGCCAACGACGGCGTGCCGCTGTACCGCCATCTGCACACCGGCGATCCGTTCCTGCTGCCGGTGCCGATGATGAACATCATCAACGGCGGCGCGCACGCCGACAACAACATTGATCTGCAGGAGTTCATGATCATCCCGGTGGGCGCGCCGAGCTTCTCCGAGGCCCTGCGCTGCGGGGCCGAGGTGTTCCACGCGCTGAAAAAGGTGTTGCAGGGCATGAAGCTCAACACCGCCGTGGGCGACGAGGGCGGCTTCGCCCCGGACCTCAAATCGAACGAGGAGGCCCTGCAAGTGATCATGCGGGGGATCGAGCAGGCCGGTTACAAGGCCGGGACGGACGTCGCGCTGGGGCTGGATGTCGCGAGTACCGAGTTCAACAAGAACGGCCGCTACGAGCTCGAATCGGAGCGCGCGAGCCTCACCGCCGCGCAGTTCGTCGAAAAGCTCGCCGGCTGGGTCGCGAAGTATCCGATCATCACCATCGAGGACGGCTGCGGCGAAAACGACTGGGACGGCTGGGCCCTGCTTACGAAAAAGCTGGGCAAACAGATCCAGCTCGTGGGCGACGACCTGTTCGTGACCAATACCAAAATCCTGCAACAGGGCATAAGCCGCGGCGTCGCCAATTCCATTCTCATCAAGGTCAACCAGATCGGCACGCTGACGGAGACGCTCGCGGCCATCGCGCTGGCGAAGCAGGCCGGTTACACCGCCGTCATCTCGCACCGCTCGGGCGAAACCGAAGACGCCTTCATCGCCGACCTCGCGGTCGCGACCGGCGCCGGCCAGATCAAGACCGGGTCGCTGTCACGCTCCGACCGGGTGGCGAAATACAATCAGCTGCTGCGCATCGAGGAGGAGCTCGGCCCCGAGGCGCGTTATCCCGGACGCGCGGCGTTCCCGATGTTGAAATGATGTCAAAAGACAAGGCAATGAATTTGAACCGCCAAGACGCCAAGATCGCCAAGAAAGGAAAAAAACAATAGCTTAAGCCTCAAAGGTTTTATAGATTCTTGGTTTCCTTGGCGCTCTTGGCGTCCTGGCGGTTCAATAGTTGTTTTTCCGAATCTGCGTCAATCTGCGAAATCTGCGGATAAGAGAGTTCATCCGCGTTCATCCGTGTTTATCTGTGGTTCCCAATTTATATCTTCTAAATCCGCGTTCATCTGCGGTTGCTTTTGTTTCCTGCTTCTGTCGTAATCTGTCGCTACCTGCGGTTTCTGGTATATTCCGGCCACGATGAGAATCGCCAAGATCGTCGCCTACGTCCTCCTCGGTCTGCTGCTCCTGCTGCAGTATCCGCTGTGGTTCGGCGACGGCGGCGTGGCCAGCGTGTGGCGGCTCAAGGACGAGGTCGGCGCGCAGAAGGCGGAGAACGCGCGCCTGCGGGAAAGAAACCGGGCGCTCGAGGCCGAGGTCGTGGACCTGAAACAAGGCCTGGCGGCGATCGAGGAGCGCGCCCGCAACGAGCTCGGGATGGTGAAAAAGGGCGAGACGTTCTATCAGGTTATAGATGCCCCGGCGAAGCCGCAGGCGGCAAAGCCCTGATTGTCAGGCGGTCAGCTAAATTAGCTATCAGCTATCAGCTATCAGCTATCAGCTATCAGCCATCAGCTAATAGCCAAGGAAGCTCTGAACAAGTAGTAAAGCCGTCATGCCAGCGAAAGCTGGCATCCAGAATCGGCCTTACGGCCGATGCTTTTTCAGAGCCTGGATTCCGGCCCCGGCTTCAATCATGCCGGGGCAGGCCCTCGCCGGAATGACGACTTAATCAGAGCTTCCCTAGCTGATTGCTGATCGCTGATAGCTGACTGCTATTTATTCTGCTCGATGACGTAGATCAGCAGCACGAACAGAAAAAAGAAAAACTCCGCCACCGTGATGAGATAGATCCACCACACGATCCGCCGCGCCGATGGCTTCATCGGGACCCACACGCGGCGCAGGTACCAGCGCCAGCCCGGCAGCCACGACCAGCGCTGGAGCCGCAGGAAATACGTCCGCAGCGCCTCGCCCCAGGCGCTCAGGCTCTTGTCCACTTCGGCGACGCGCTGGGCGCGCTCGGCCTCGGACAGCCGGTCATAATCGTCGGTGATGGTGAGCCGGCTGCCCTGGGGCGCGGGCTCGATGGTGAGCACCGTACGCTGCTTGAGGCCGCGCGAGTAGTGGACGGTCAGCCCCGGTCCGGGGCCGGCGATGACCCGAAGCTCGAGCGCCTGGCGGGTCCCGTTGCTCTGGTTCTCGATCTCGATTGCATACGCATCCGGCCCGTTCCGCCGCCAGCTCCCGAAGACGTAGTAGGGGTTAACGCGAAACAGCGCCTCGACGTCCCGGCACAGCCGCGCCAACACATCGGGCGGGAAGGGGGCCGGCAGGCTCACCCACGCGGCGTCGCCCGATGGAACCGGGGGGCCGGCGCGCGCCTCGGGGTTCATTTCGGATACGGCGCCACGATCACGGGCGCCCGCAGCGCGCGGAATAGCCGCTCATCGAGCATGCGCGAGCGCAGCCCGGTGCGGCCTTTCGGGCGCGGCGATCCCAGCACGATGAGGTCCACCGGGCCGTCGGCGGCGCGCGCGATCAGGCATTCGGTCGGTTTGCCCTGCACCAGCTCGTAGCGGTAGCGGATCCGGCGCTTCGCGGTCTCGCGCCGCATGCGCTTCACGTGCGCGCGGATCTCCCGCTCGAGCTCCGACTCGACGTAGCGGCCGAAGGTCGCGCGCGTCGAGGCATTGTTGAGCCAGTCGTCGCCCAGCATGCCCTTCCACAGGTCCGGGACCACGATCAGGTGGTGCAGCGCGGTGCCGTGGCGGCAGAAGGCGTAGGCGAGCTTCTCGGCCGCGCGCGCGCCGTCGGTGCCGTGGCTGGCGAGCAGGATGTGCTTGGGTTTCCACATGGTCTCGTTCCGCGATCCAAAAAAAGAAGCCCCGGTGGCCGTCGTGCAGGCCACCGGGGCTGCTGTTATACCGCTCACTCAGGCAAAGGTATAGACCAGGAAGGCAATGGCCAGCGACAGTACGAGTGCCGCGATGTCCTCCACCCGATCGTTGCGGAAGATGGTTAACGCCGTACCGCGATCGAATCTTTCTTTCATGGTATGCCTCGCTCGAGTTAGATGATTTCCTTGACAAACAGCCACACCACGATCAGCGCGCCGACCGCCTTGACCGTGCCCACGACCGAGCCGATGACGAGCGGCTGACCGCCGGCCTGCTTGATCGAAGCCATGGTGATCTGCATGCCGAGACCGACGAGACCGAAGGTGAAGAACCAGGCGATGAGATCGCGGAACTTCGAGATGCGCGGCGCGGGCTTATAGACCGCCTCGTGCATCTTCTTCAGGATCTTGTTGCCTTTCTTGTCCAGCACGCGCGAGTTGAGCAGCGCGCGCAGGTCGGCGTCATGCTCGAACGAAGCGGCCTTCTTGTCCTTGATCAGGCCGGCGAGCGCCGTCTTGTGAGCCGCGTCCGTGACCTGGTCCAGCTGGGCCTTGAGCACGTCGGCGTCCTTGTCCGCGAGCATCTTGCTTTCCTTGATGTTGCCCTCGGCGTCCTTCTTCACCAGGTGCTTCTCGCTGTTGTCGAAGTACTTGCCGGGTAGTTGTGCGCCCGGGGCGAACACGCCGGTCGAGCCGAGCACGAACATCAAGATGAAGCCGAGCACGAACAGCGGGAACTTGCCGAAGACCACCTGGCCCAGGTTCGTCCGCCCCCCGTTGCCCTCGCGCTTGACGTACCACACCGCGAGCCAGAGCACGATGATCGGCAGGAACAGGACGCGCGTGATGTTGAAGATCTCCGCCACCTTCAGGGTCTCGATCCCGTCCGGCTCGAAGGCGAGCGCCGCGCCCGCGACCTGCGCCGAATTGAGGATGCCGGTGCCGGCCCAGGCGCCGAACTGGGTCGGGTTCATGTCCATCGCCTTGCCCACGATCGGGAAGATGAACATCATCAGCACGCCCCAGAGCAGGATGGTGCCGATGGTGTAAGCGATCTCGGTGGACTTGGCGTTCACCACCGGCGCCGCCGCCACCGCGGCCGAAACGCCGCACACGCCCATGCCGGCCGAGAGCACGCCGCCCATGGAGTTCGGGATGTTGCGCTGCGCCCCCATCCACAACACGAGCCCCACCGAGCCCAGCACGAATATGGCGATCAGCACGATCGAGAGCCCGGCCAGGTTGGCGAGCTCCTGCCAACTGTAGAGCACGCCGAGCAGCACCACGCCGGTCTTCAGCCCCAGGCGCGACAGGCGCACGCCGTTCTCCGCCCAATCCGGAATGCGGAACACGTTCACCACGATGATGCCCGCGAGAATACCCATCACCACGTAGTTGAGGTTCATCACCTTGGCGAAGTCGAACGCCCAGTTGAGCTTCGCGTCCTTCATCGCGGCCTCGGCGGCCTTGCCCCAGACATGCATCAGCGGATCGAGGCCCCATTTGACGACGAAGGCCACCAGCAGAATGAACATCACGCCGCCGACAGCGGAGAGGTAGTAGTCGAGATGGCCTTCCTTCGGCCTCACGGCGTATTGCCACAGGCCCACCACGACTGTGATTAGGCCGCCGACAAACGGCAGGACGATTATCTCACCCGGCTGCCCGGGCTTACCGACGAACTTGCTGATCTTCAGGAATTCGATGAGGGGATCCAGGACGCCGGCCTGCACCAGGTAGCCGAAGGCCACCATGATGATGCCGATGATCAGCGTCCATGGAGTCTTTTTGGTATAGATCATGCTGACTCCTCCTAGGGTTGGTTGCCGTCGGAACCGTTGTCCGCCCTCCGGAGAAGGGCGCACATCTTCCAGGTGCGGCTTTATTGTTTGCGACGGGCCATTCAATCACAGCGGTTCAGTGGCTGACAAGGGCCGCGACCCGTCCGGCGCAGATGGCGCGCCATAACGGCGGCTTATTCCGCAGCCTATAAAAATTACTTCGCCAGCGATAAGAACTTTCGAGGTCAGGCGGCGGGGAGAGCAACCTGGTACGGGAGGCTACGAAACACAAGGAGCGGACCGTTGAGGCTGCCCAAGCGCACTCCGCCGCCATCCGCGCTAATGATCTGAATCACCGCGAGCAGGTCGTAACCGCCCTCGGGCGCAGACTGCGCATCAACGATGAGCCCCACGGACTGTTCGGAAAGAGCGGGGGCGTATAACGGGTCGCCGGGACGCGGAAGCGCAGGCGCTTGGACCTGCGCGCGGTACATGCGCTGCTTCAGTCGCCCGAGGTATTGCATGCGCGCGACAATCTCCTGCCCCGGGTAGCAACCCTTCTTGAAGTCTACGCCGCCGAGCAGCTCCAGGTTCGCCATCTGCGGGACGAATTCCTCGACCGTTCCGGGGAACACATTCGGGACGCCCGCCTGGATGTCGAGCCAGCGCCAGACGGGCGATCCCGTGCGCCGCACCTGTGACGCGAGGCGCTTCCACAGCGTCATCGCATCCGGCGTCGGCGCAATGAGCTCGAAGCGCGGCAAAGGCCCAGGCAGCCGCAGTGCCGTGACCTCGGACCGGGCGATACAGCCATCGCTGTCCGCGGGCGCCGCGCCGATGGCTTCGCGCACCAACTGTTCGGCGCGCGGGCCGGAGATCCCGATGCGTTGCAGCTCGTGATCCGCAATCTCGAGCGTCACCTTGGAGCGCATGACGTACATGCGCAGCCGCTTAAGAATCTCCTCGGCGAGCGCGGCCGGAAGTTGCAGCAGATAATCTTCGCCGCGGCGAAAAACCCGGAAGACCGCGAGCATGCGGCCCTTGGGGCCGTTATAAGAACTGAGCTGGCTGCGGCTATGGTCCAACAGCCGCAGGTCGTTGCTCAACTGCCCGTTCAGAAAACCCAGGGCGTCCGCG
>Ga0154927_1050_pt2 | contig 18341 bp, 13 predicted proteins | sample RifCSPhighO2_01_FD_105895 | JGI IMG/M metagenome (GOLD analysis project Ga0154927, IMG submission 105895) | Candidatus Muproteobacteria bacterium RIFCSPHIGHO2_01_FULL_65_16 | reverse complement strand
GAAGGCGACGCTGCCGCGCCTCAAGATCCTGCGCATCCTGGAGGAGTCCCGCGACCGCCACATGACCGCGGAGGACGTATACAAGCAACTGCTCGGGGGCGGGGAGGAGGTGGGGCTGGCGACGGTGTATCGGGTGCTGACCCAGTTCGAGGGCGCGGGCCTCGTGCTCAAGCACAACTTCGAGGGCGGCCGCTCGGTGTTCGAGATCAACCACGGCCGGCATCACGATCACATCGTGTGCATGGAGTGCGGCCTGGTGTTCGAGTTCCTGGACGACACCATCGAGGACCGCCAGCGCCGGATCGCGGACAAATTCGGCTTCGTCGTCGGCGACCATTCGCTCTATCTGTACGGCGTGTGCGAGGGGATGAAGCGGGACGGGAAATGTTCAAAAAAATAACGGCGAGTTTCAAGTAGCAAGTGGCAAGTGGCAAGTTACAAGTAACAAGTTGAGCTGATTTTTACTTGCTACTTGTCACTTGCAACTTGCTACTTCAGTTCTAATAACACCGCCGTCTCGTCGCAGTTGTTGAACTTGTAGCATTTGACGCACACGCTCCAGACCTTCTCCGGCAGTGTCTCCTTGGGCACGGTCGTGAAGCCGAGCTTGTGGAAAAATCCGGGCACGTAGGTGAGCGCCATGAGGCGTCGTAACCCGATTGCGCGCGCCTCCGCGGCGATGCGCTCGACCAGCGCCCGCCCGAAGCCGCGGCCCTTGAACTGATCGTCCACCACGAGCGAGCGCACCTCGCCCAGGTCCTCGGTGAAGATCTCGAGCGCGCCGCAGGCGGCGACCCGGCCCTGTATTTCGATCACGAAAAAATCGCGCAGGTGCCGGTAGATCTCGCTCAGGGTGCGCGGCAGCAGGTTCCCCTGCGCGGCGTAGATTTCGAGCAGGTGATGGATGTAGGGCGCGTCGCCGATCGCCGCCGGGCGGATCAGCGGCGCGGCCTGTGGCGCCGGGATGGGATCAGGCGGAGGCACGGGCGAGCATGTCCTCCGCGTGCGCGATGGTTGACTGGCTGATCTCGACGCCGCCGATCATGCGCGCGATCTCCTGCACGCGCTCGTCGCGCTCGAGCAGGCGCACGTCCACCAGGGTCGCGCCGTTTTGGTTGCGCTTGGCCACCTGCATGTGCCGGCCGCCGAGGGCGGCGACCTGGGCCAGGTGGGTGATGACGAACACCTGGCGCGAACGGCCGAGCGCGCGCAACTGCTGGCCCACGATCTCGGCCACGCGCCCGCCGACGCCGACGTCCACCTCGTCGAAGATGAGCGTCGGGATGCGCCCCAGGCTCGCGGTCTCCACTTGCAGCGCCAGGCTCACGCGCGACAGCTCGCCGCCGGAGGCGACCTTGTTGAGCGGCTTCACCGGCTGGCCCGGATTGGCGCTCACCAGGAAGTCCACGCGCTCCAGGCCGTGCGCGGTGGCCTCGCCATCCGGCAGCGGCGTAAGGCTGGCCTCGAAACGGCCGCCCGGCATGCCCAGCTCCTGCATGCGCGCGCTCACGGCCGCGGCCAGTTTCTTCGCCGCCGCCGCGCGCTTGCGCGCCACCTCGCGCGCGAGCGTGAAATAGCTTGCGCGCGCGTCCTTGAGCCCCGCCTCGATCTTGGCCAGGTTGCCATCGGCGTCCTCGATGTCGTTGAGCTCGATCTCGAGCCGCTCGGCCACGGCCGGCAACTCCTCCGGGCGCACTTTGTGCTTGCGCGCGAGATCCGTGGCCTCGGCCAGGCGGCTCTCGAGCCAGCCGAGGCGCTCGGGGTCGAGCTCGAGCGCGTCGAGATAGTGATGCAGCCGCGCCGCGGCCTCGTCCACCTGGATCGCGGCCTCGTTCAGCAGCGTTTGCATCTCGCCGAGCTTGGGATCGTAGCGGCTGAGCGCGTCGAGTTTATTGACGAGGCGGGCCAGTGTCCGCGCCACCGATGCCTCGTCATCGTCGTACAGGGTGTGGGCCGCCGCCTGCGCGCCCTCGAGCAGCTCGGCGCCGTTCGCCAGGCGCGCGTGCTCCTCCTCGAGCCGGGACATCTCGTCCGGCTTGAGCCCGAGCGCCTTGAGCTCCCGCACCTGGTGGCGCAAAAGCTCGAGCCGCGCCTCGCGGTCGGCCGTCTGGCGCGTGAGCGCCGCGAGCCGCTCCTCCAGCGCCTTCCACTCCCGCCAGCGGCCCGCGAGCGCGGTCACCGTTTCGCCCAGGCCGGCGTAGTCGTCGAGCACCTGGCGCTGGGCCTCGCGCTTCAGGAGCGACTGGTGCTCGTGCTGGCCGTGGATGTCCACCAGGTATTCGCCGAGCTCGCGCAGCATCTGGATCGGCGCCGGCCGGCCGTTGATGAAGCCGCGCGAGGGCTTGTCGGTCTCGACGATCCGGCGCAGCAGGCACTCGCCGTCGTCGGACAGGTCGTGATCCTTGAGCCAGCGGGTGGCCTCGTGCGCCGGCGGCAGGGCGAAGCCGGCCGCGATCTCGGCGCGCGTCGCGCCGTGGCGGATGACGCCGCTCTCGGCGCGCTCGCCGAGCGCGAGCGCGAGCGCGTCAATGACGATGGATTTGCCGGCGCCGGTCTCGCCGGTCAGCACCGTCAGCCCGGGCTCGAAGGCGAGCTCGAGCTTGGGCACGATGGCGAAGTCGCGGATGTAGAGGTGCGTGAGCATCAGAACTTCTCGCCCCAGTGGAGCTTGGTGCGCAGTACGTCGTAGTGGCTGCGCCCGGACGGGTGGATGAGCTCGACCGGGGTGTCGAGGCGGCGCACGTAGATGCGGTCGTTGTCGTCGAGCGCGAACGTGGACTGGCCGTCGAACGCCACGTTCGCATGGTTCGCCGCCAGGCCGGTCATGACGATCTCGATGACGCTGTCGCTCGACACCACGATCGGGCGGTTCGAGAGCGTGTGCGGGCAGATCGGCACGAGCACGATCGCCGGCAGCGCCGGGTGCAGGATCGGGCCGCCGGCGGACAGCGCGTAGGCGGTCGAGCCCGTGGGACTGGAGACGATGACGCCGTCGCCGCGGGTGCTGTTGACGAACTCGCCGTTTATATAGGTCTCGAACTCGATCAGGCGCGCGAGCTCGCCCTTGTTGACGATCACGTCGTTGAAGGCCCGCGCCGTGTGCACGATCCTGCCCTTGCGCATGATCTCGGCCGCGAGCAGCAGCCGCTGCTCGGTGTGGAAATCGCCGTCCAGGATCTTGCCGATCGCCTCGGGCATGTTGTCCGCCGCGATGTCGGTCAGGAATCCCAGGCGCCCCAGGTTCACGCCGATCAGCGGGACCCGGCTGTCGGCCAGGGCGCGCGCCACATTCAGCATCGTCCCGTCGCCGCCGATGACGATGGCGAGATCAATCTCCCGGCCGATCGCGGCCAGCGGTCGGCTCGGGGCGAAGGGGCGCTCGAGCATACCGCCGGTGTTCTCGTCCAGTAGCACGGAAAGCCCGCGCGCGCGCAGGAACTCGCCCAGCCGGACGATGTGCGGGACGATGGAGACGTCCTGGTATTTGCCGAACAGGCCGATGGTCTTGACGGTTTTTTTCATGGGCCGGATTTTACGCTGCCGCCGCTAAGCTAACATGCACCCGCATCCGGGCCAATCGGAATACCGCGGGGCGGACCCGCGCCGGCGCCGGTCGGCCGCAAGGCGGCGGGCTTGGCACTCTCCACGCAAGAGTGCTAAAGTCGAAAAATCAAGCGAATACGATCATGACCCTCAACGCGCGCGCGGAAATCCTGCTCAAGACGCTGATCGAGCGTTATATCGCCGACGGCCAGCCGGTGGGCTCGCGCACGCTGGCGCGCCAGGCGGGGCTCGAGCTCTCCCCGGCCACGGTGCGCAACGTGATGGCGGACCTCGAGGGGCTGGGGCTCATCGCCGCGCCGCATACCTCGGCCGGGCGCGTGCCGACCCAGCGCGGCTACCGCGTGTTCATTGACACCCTGCTCAAGGTCCGGCCGCTCGACTCCGCCGAGGTGCGCAAGCTCAAGCACGAGCTGCGCTCGAACCAGGACCCGAAACAGCTCATCGAGGCCGCCTCGCACATCCTGTCCGATGTGAGCAAGCTCGCCGGCATCGTCATGGTGCCCAGGCGCGAGGAGCAGGTGTCGTTCCGGCACATTGATTTCCTCGGTCTCGGGGCGCGCCGGGTGCTGGTGATCCTGGTCACGCACGACGGCCAGGTCCACAACCGCCTGATCTCCACCGACCGCGAGTATTCGGCCGCGGAGCTGGTGCAGGCGGCCAATTATTTCAACGCGACCTACGCCGGGGTGGACATGACCGGCGTCGCGCAGGCGCTGGTCGGGGACATGCAGCAGGCGAGCGAGGACATGCAGCGGATCATGCGCCTCGCCGTCGAGATGGCGCACCAGGCGTTCCAGCCGGAGCGCGAAAAGGGCGATGACATCGTGGTCAGCGGCGAGGCTAACCTCATGGACTTCCCGGAGCTCGGCGATATCCGCACCCTGCGCCGCCTGTTCGACGCCTTCAACGCCAAGCGCGACCTGCTGCACCTGCTCGACCGCTGCATGCGCACCGCCGGCGTGAAGATCTTCATCGGCGCCGAGTCCGGCTACAAGGCGCTGGAGGAGTGCAGCGTCGTCACCGCCCCCTACAGCGCGGACGGGCAGGTGGTGGGGACGCTCGGCGTGGTCGGCCCGACGCGCATGTCTTACGAGCACGTGATCCCGGTGGTGGACATCACCGCGAAGCTTCTGAGCGCCGCCCTGAGCGGCCCGGAGCCGGCGCGCGAGAGCCTTGAAAGCCGGGGCGGCTAGCCCCATGAATCCGGTTGTTTTCACCCGACCGTAGTTTGCGAACAACAATGAATCAGAAACAAGAACCGCTGCCCGAAAACCAGTCCGCCCCGGCCACCGGTCAGGGGCAACCGGCGGCGGCCGCGCCCGTGGACCGGGAGCCCGAGATCAAGCGGCTCCAGGCCGAGCTCGATGCCGCGCGCGTCGAGGCCGCCGCGAATCTGGATAAGTTCCTGCGCGCCAAGGCCGAAACCGAAAATATCCGCCGGCGCGCCGAGACGGATATGGCCGGCGCGCGCAAGTACGCCGTGGAGCGTTTTGCCTCCGAGATCCTCGCGGTCCGCGACAGCCTGGAACAGGCGCACAAAACCGGGCCGGCGCCGGACGGCGGGACCGCGACGCAACAGATGCGCGAGGGCCTGGAACTGACCTTGAAGCTCCTGGACAGCGTCTTGCAGAAATTTTCCATGACCATGCTTGATCCGCAGGGCGAGAAATTCGACCCGGACCGGCACATGGCCGTGAGCGTGGTGGAGTCGGAGAAGGTCGCGCCCAACCACGTCGTGAGCGTGGTGCAAAAGGGCTGCCTGCTGCACGACCGGGTGCTGCGCCCGGCCATGGTGGTGGTGGCGCGGGCCCCGGCGGAGGCCGCGGAAAGGCCGCCCGCGGCCCCTTGAAAAAGCGCCCGTCGGCCCCATCTCGTAAAACAACAAACACCTGAAAAGCAAGAGGATATAGCGATGGCGAAGATTATCGGCATTGACCTGGGCACCACCAACTCCTGCGTGGCGATCATGGAGGGGAACAAGGCGCGCGTCATTGAAAACAGCGAGGGCGACCGCACCACGCCGTCAGTGGTCGCGTACGCCGACGACAACGAGGTCCTGGTCGGCCAGTCGGCCAAGCGCCAGGCGATCACCAATCCGGCCAACACCCTGTACGCCGTCAAGCGTCTGATCGGGCGCAAGTACGCGGACGACGTCGTGCAGCGCGACGTCAAGATGGTGCCGTACAAGATCGTCAAGGCGAAGAACGGCGACGCCTGGGTCGAGGCCCGGGGCAAGCAGATGGCGCCGCCCGAGATCTCCGCGCGCGTGCTGCAGAAGATGAAGAAGACCGCTGAGGATTACCTCGGCGAAGAGGTGACCGAGGCGGTCATCACGGTGCCGGCCTACTTCAACGACTCCCAGCGCCAGGCGACCAAGGACGCCGGCAAGATCGCCGGCCTCGAGGTCAAGCGCATCATCAACGAGCCGACCGCCGCGGCGCTCGCCTTCGGCATGGACAAGAAGGAGGGCGATCGCAAGATCGCGGTCTACGACCTGGGCGGCGGCACGTTCGACATCTCCATCATCGAGATCGCCGAGGTGGACAAGGAGCACCAGTTCGAGGTGCTGTCCACGAACGGCGACACGTTCCTCGGCGGCGAGGACTTCGACAAGCGCATCATTGACTACCTCGCGGACGAATTCAAAAAAGACCAGGGCATAGACCTGCACAAGGACCCGCTCGCGCTCCAGCGCCTGAAGGACGCCGCGGAAAAGGCCAAGATCGAGCTGTCCTCCAGCCAGCAGACCGAGATCAACCTGCCGTACGTCACGGCGGACGCCTCCGGCCCCAAGCACCTCAATATCAAGATGACGCGCGCCAAGCTCGAATCCCTGGTCGAGGACCTGATCCAGAAGACCATCGAGCCGTGCAAGATCGCGCTCAAGGACGCCGGCCTCAAGGCCGCGGACGTCGCCGACGTGATCCTGGTCGGCGGCCAGACGCGCATGCCCAAGGTGCAGCAGGTGGTCAAGGACTTCTTCGGGCGCGAGCCGCGCCGGGACGTCAACCCGGACGAGGCCGTGGCCGTGGGCGCGGCGATCCAGGGCGGCGTGCTCGGCGGCGAGGTCAAGGACGTGCTGCTGCTCGACGTCACGCCCCTGAGTCTCGGCATCGAGACCATGGGCGGCGTCATGACCAAGCTGATCCAGAAGAACACCACGATCCCGACCAAGGCGGCGCAGGTGTTCTCGACCGCCGACGACAGCCAGGGCGCGGTCACGGTGCACGTGCTCCAGGGCGAGCGCGAGATGGCCGCCGGCAACAAATCGCTCGGGCGCTTCGATCTCACCGGCATCCCGCCCGCGCCGCGCGGCGTGCCGCAGATCGAGGTGGCGTTCGACATTGACGCCAACGGTATCCTGCACGTGTCGGCCAAGGACAAGGCGACGGGCAAGGAAAACAAGATCGAGATCAAGGCCGGCTCGGGTCTGAGCGAGGCCGAGATCGAGCGCATGGTCAAGGACGCCGAGGCGCACGCCGAGGAAGACCACAAGGCGCGCGAGCTCGCCGAGGCGCGCAATCACGCCGACGGCATGATCCACAGCGTGCGCAAGACGATGAAGGAGCAGGGCGACAAGCTCGACGCCGGCGAAAAGGACAAGATCGAGGCCGCGATCAAGGACCTGGAAGCGGTGGTGCGGAGCGACGATAAGGACGAGATTCGCAAGAAGACCGAGGCGCTCATGGAGGCCTCGCACAAGCTTGCCGAGCAGATATACGCCCAGGCCCAGGCCGCCGCGGGCGCCACGGCCGACGCCGAGGGCGCAAAGGGCGAAACCAAGGACAACGCCGTGGACGCCGAGTTCGAGGAAGTGAAGGACAATAAAAAGAAGTAGCAAGTGGCAAGTTGCAAGTAGCAAGTGGCAAGTGGCAAGTTGCAAGTAGCAAGTGGCAAGTGGCAAGTACTATTGTGTCTTTGTTGCTTACTTGAAACTTGCTACTTGTAACTGACTTTATAACTTGTAACTTGCTACTGGGTTTATGGCCAAAAAAGACTACTACGAAACCCTGGGCGTGGCGCGCAACGCCTCGGAGGCCGAGATCAAGAAGGCCTACCGCCGGCTGGCGATGAAGCTTCATCCCGACCGCAACCCGGACGACAAGACCGCCGAGGCCAAGTTCAAGGAGGCCAAGGAGGCCTACGAAATCCTGACCGACGCCCAGAAGCGCGCCGCCTACGACCAGTTCGGCCACGCCGGCGTGGATCCGTCCATGGCCGGCGCCGGGGCCGGCGGCTTCTACGGCGCCGGCGCCGGCAGCGCGAGCTTCGCCGACATCTTCGGTGACGTGTTCGGCGATATCTTCGGCGCCGGGCGCGCGCGCGGCGCCCAGGTCTTCCGCGGCGCCGACCTGCGCTACAGTCTGGAGCTGGCGCTCGAGGACGCGGTCAAGGGCACCGAGGTGCGCATCCGCGTCCCCACGCTCGCCGTCTGCGAGGCCTGTCACGGCAGCGGCGCCAAACCCGGCACTTCGCCCGCGCCCTGCCGCACCTGCGGCGGCCACGGCCAGGTGCGCATGCAACAGGGTTTCTTCTCCATCCAGCAGACCTGCCCGGCGTGTCACGGCAGCGGCAAGGTGATCACCGATCCGTGTCCGACGTGCCGCGGCGAAGGGCGCGTGCAACACACCAAGACCCTGTCGGTGAAGGTGCCCGCGGGCGTGGACGAGGGCGACCAGATAAGGCTCGCCGGCGAGGGTGAGGCGGGCGAGAGCGGCGGACCGCCGGGGGATCTGTACGTGCAGGTGCGGCTCAAGCCCCACCCGCTGTTCAAGCGCGAGCAGGACGATCTCTATTGCGAGATGCCGATAAGCTTCGCCACCGCCGCCCAGGGCGGCGAGCTCGAAATCCCCACGCTCGACGGGCGCGCCAGCATCAAGGTCCCGCCCGGCACGCAGAGCGAGAAGCTCTTCCGCCTGCGCGGCAAGGGCGTGAAGAACGTGCGCACCGGTCACGTGGGCGAACTCTACTGTCGCGTCAGCGTGGAGACTCCGGTCAATCTCACCGAGCGGCAGAAGGAGTTGTTGAAAGAGTTCGAGGCCTCGGTGCGCGCCGGCGGCGCGCGCCACAACCCGCGCGAGTCGTCGTGGCTGGACAAGATCAAGGGTATGTTTGGTTAGCAAGCTGTCAGCTATCAGCGGTCAGCGGCCAGCTTGTAGCTTTTAGGGAACCTCTGAACAAGTCACCCCGGCGAAAGCCGGGGTCCAGGAAGTTTATGAATTTTCTGGATTCCGGCTTGCGCCGGAATGACGAATCGGTACTTGATCAGAGGTTCCTTAGCTGATAGCTGAGCGCTGATAGCTGATAGCCGTTTTACTCCCCCCTTAGCCAAGGCGCGGCAAATCCTTTATCCTTTATCCTTAGCACGTCGCACGGGAGAGGATCACATGATTGACATCGCCGTCACGGGCGCCGCCGGGCGCATGGGCCGGACCCTGGTCGAGGCCTGCACCCGGGAGGAGGGCATGCGTCTGGTGGCCGCCGTCGAGCGGCCCGGGGGCGCCAGCATCGGCGCCGACGCCGGCGAGCTCGCCGGCGTCGGCAAGCTCGGCGTGGCGATCCGCGCCGGCCTGAACGGCCTCGATTTCGATGTCCTGATAGATTTCACCCAGCCTGAGAGCACGCTCGCCGTGCTCGAACACTGTCGCAAGCACAAGAAACGGATGATCATCGGCACCACCGGCATTGACGACGCCGGCCGGCAGCGCATCGCCGACGCCGCCCGGGACATGGCCATCGTGCACGCGCCGAACATGAGCGTGGGCGTGAATCTCTGCTTCCGTCTGCTCGAGACCGCGGCGCGCATCCTCGGGGACGAGGTGGACGTCGAGATCATCGAGGCCCACCACCGCTACAAGGCCGACGCGCCGTCCGGCACGGCGCTCAAGATGGGCGAGGTGGTGGCGCAGGCGCTCGGGCGCGACCTCAAGGAGTGGGGCGTCTACGGCCGGCGCGGCATCAGCGGCGAGCGCGCGCGCAAGGTGATCGGTTTCTCCAGCATCCGCGCCGGCGACATCGTCGGCGATCACACCGTGCTCTTCGCCGGCGGCGGCGAGCGCGTCGAGATCACCCACCGCGCCGAGTCGCGCGCGACCTTCGCCCACGGGGCGCTGCGCGCCGCGCGCTGGCTCATGGGCCGCAAGACCGGCCTCTACGACATGCAGGACGTCCTCGGCCTGCGCTGAACGCGTAAATAGTTGAGGAACATCTTATTTATATGATTTTTTGACGCAAAGACGCAAAGAACGCAAAGATTTTCTGTTGATTATTCAATATTTCTTTGCGCCTTCGCGCCTTTGCGTCGAATGATCATAATGAATTAGAGCATCCTTTAACTTAAGGGGCGCGACGCCTGGAGGACGGATGAAGCTGGCATTGATCGCGGCGCTGGCTGCGGCGCTGGCCGGATGCCAGACGACGGACAGGGCTTTCTCGACCGTGGACCGCACGCTCGCCGTCATCACCAGCCCGACCGCGCGCGTCCTGACCACGGTGGCGAAGGCGAGCGACCCCAAGAGCGCGCTCAAGGAGGGGCTCAGGAGTCGCAAGCAGGTCTACGCGCAGAATCCGTACGCGCTGGTGCAGGACATCCGCGCGGTCAAGCGCGATTACGACAACCTGACGTCGCTGCTGCGCGGGAATGTCGGGAAAAAATGGGGCCGCAAGGAGATCCGGCTGCCCTCGCGCACCCACTATATTAAGTACACCCAGAACTACAAGAGCCGCGCGATCGTGGACTTCGACGCCGGCCAGGTCACGGTCGAGACGGTGGACGAGAAGGACCCGCGCCTGAGCCTCGGCAACGCCATCGTCACCACGCTGCTCACGCCCAACGATCCGCGCGCGGTGGATCTCTTCAGCGACAGCGCCGTGACGCTCACGAGCGCGAAGGAGCCGTATCTATTCGGCCTGGTCGTGGACCAGAACGGCAAGCCCGTCGGCATGCCCGCGGAGGCCGAGAGCTTCGCCGCCTACCTGATCGAGAACCGCGCCGCGACCCGGGCCGTGGAGCTGGAGGACGGCCGGAAGAGCGCGCTGTACGTGAAATTCCCCCTGGTGGCCAACTTCGAGGACCGGCAGGCGGAGAAATATCGCGGGCTCGTCAACAAATACGCCGGCCGGTATCAGATCAGCCCGAGCCTGGTGTACGCCATCATCAGGACCGAGAGCAATTTCAATCCGTTCGCGGTGAGCTCGGCCCCGGCCTACGGCCTGATGCAGCTCGTGCCCGGAAGCGGCGGGCGCGAGGCCTACCGGCGCGCCAAGGGGGACGACGACATTCCCACGCGCCAGTACCTGTTTGACGCGGAAAACAACATCGAGCTCGGCACGGCCTATCTGAACGTGTTGACCTACAACCGGCTCGAGCGCGTCGGCAGCCCCGTGGCCCGGGAGTACTGCGTGATCTCGGCCTATAACACCGGTCCGAGCAACGTGCTGCGCGTGTTCTCCCGGGACCGGGCCGAGGCGGTGAACGCGATCAACCGCATGCAGCCCCCCGGAGTCTATGAAAAGCTGCGCGCCGGCCTGCCGTACGAGGAGACCCGGCAATATCTGGTCAAGGTCGTCAACGCCCGCCGGCAGTACGTCGCGCGCGCGGACTGAAGGCCGGGCCGCGGATTCACGGCGGGCGCGTTGATTTTGCGCCGGGGGTGACGTAAGATTCGCATCTAGCCAGAAGCCGTGTTTTGCCCTGGATTCTTAATAAAAGCGGGAGATGCCTCGAGCCTCTCCCGCTTTTGTATGTCCGCCTGACTGGTTTTAGAGGAAACCGCCGGTGACGCCCGCCCTGCTCGCGCTGGAAGACGGTTCCCTGTTCCACGGGGAGGCCATCGGCGTTTCGGGGCGGACGGCGGGCGAGGTGGTGTTCAACACCGCCATGACCGGCTACCAGGAGATCATCACCGATCCCTCGTACGCGCGCCAGATCGTCACGCTCACCTATCCCCACATCGGCAACACCGGGATCAATCCCGAGGACATGGAATCCGGCGGCGTTTACGCCGCGGGGCTCGTGATCCGCGATCTCCCGGCGCTGATGAGCAACTTCCGCGCGGCCGAATCGCTGCCCGAGTTCATGCGCCGCCACAAGCTCGTCGGCATCGCCGGCATTGACACCCGGCGCCTGACGCGCCTGCTGCGCGAGAAGGGCGCGCAGAACGGCTGCATCGTCGCGGCCGAGAAAGGCGGACGCATAGACAAGAAAGCGGCGCTCGCGGCGGCGCGCGCGTTTCCGGGGCTGAAGGGCATGGACCTCGCCCAGGTCGTAAGCACCAAAAAGCCCTACGCCTGGGACGAAGGCGGCTGGGTGTTGGGCCAGGGTTACATCCGGCAGGAGCAGCCGCGCTTCCATGTGGTCGTCTACGACTACGGCGTCAAGCGCAATATCCTGCGTATGCTCGCCGCGCGCGGTTGCCGGCTCACGGTGATCCCGGCCCGGACGCCGGCGGACGAGGTATTAAAGATGCGCCCCGACGGCGTGTTGCTGTCGAACGGCCCGGGCGACCCCGAACCCTGCGACTATGCGATCGCGGCGATCCGCGCGATCGTGGCGGCGGGGTTACCGGTGTTCGGCATCTGTCTCGGGCATCAGCTGCTCGGGCTCGCCTCCGGCGCGCGCACGGTGAAGATGAAATTCGGCCACCACGGCGCGAACCACCCGGTGCTGGAGATCGCCACCGGCCGCGTCACGATCACGAGCCAGAACCACGGCTTCGCCGTGGACGAGGCGGGCCTGCCGCCGACGCTGCGCGTCACGCACCGCTCGCTCTTCGACGGCTCCATCCAGGGGCTCGAGCGCACCGACAAGCCCGCGTTCTGCTTCCAGGGCCATCCCGAGGCGAGCCCCGGGCCGCACGATATCGCGCCGCTATTCGATAAGTTCATTGCCATGATGGAGAAGTGGCAAGTAGCAAGTGGCAAGTTGCAAGGAAAACCTGTTCAGGAGGTACACGCTTCATGACCAGCCACTTGCTACTTGAAACTTGCTACTTGCTACTGAAGTAAATGCCAAAACGCACCGACATAAGAAGTATCCTGATCATCGGCGCCGGGCCGATCATCATCGGCCAGGGCTGCGAGTTCGACTACTCCGGGGCGCAGGCGTGCAAGGCGCTCAAGGAGGAGGGCTATCGCGTCATCCTGGTCAACTCCAATCCGGCCACGATCATGACCGATCCGGAGATGGCCGACGCCACCTACATCGAGCCGATCGAGTGGCGGACCGTGGCCCGGATCATCGAGAAGGAGCGCCCGGACGCGCTGCTGCCCACCATGGGCGGGCAGACCGGGCTCAATTGCGCGCTCGACCTGGCGCGCGAGGGCGTGCTCGAGAAGTTCGGCGTCGAGATGATCGGCGCCACGCGCGCCGCGATTGACAAGGCCGAGGACCGCGAGCTGTTCAAGAAGGCGATGGAAGGGATCGGGCTCAAGTGCGTGAAGGGCGCCATCGCCCACAGCCTGGAGGAGGCGCACCAGGTCCAGGCCATGATCGGCTTCCCCGCCATCATCCGCCCGTCGTTCACGCTCGGCGGCTCGGGCGGCGGCATCGCCTACAATCGGGACGAGTTCATCACCATCTGCGAGCGCGGCCTCGATGCCTCGCCCACGCGCGAGCTCCTGATCGAGGAGTCCATCATCGGCTGGAAGGAGTTCGAGATGGAGGTGGTGCGCGACAAAAACGACAACTGCATCATCGTCTGCTCGATCGAGAACCTCGATCCCATGGGCGTGCACACCGGCGACTCGATCACGGTCGCCCCGGCGCAGACGCTCACCGACAAGGAATACCAGATCATGCGCGACGCCTCGATCGCCTGCCTGCGCGAGATCGGTGTGGACACCGGCGGCTCGAACGTGCAGTTCGCGATCAATCCGCGGGACGGGCGCATGGTCATCATCGAGATGAATCCGCGCGTGTCGCGCTCGTCGGCCCTGGCCTCGAAGGCCACGGGCTTTCCCATCGCCAAGGTCGCGGCCAAGCTCGCGGTCGGCTACACGCTGGACGAGCTGAAAAACGACATCACCGGCGGGGCGACCCCGGCCTCGTTCGAGCCGACCATAGATTATGTCGTGACCAAGGTGCCGCGCTTCACGTTCGAGAAATTCCCCAAGGCCGATCCCACGCTCACGACCCAGATGAAGTCGGTGGGCGAGGCCATGGCGATCGGAAGAACCTTTCAGGAGTCGTTGCAGAAGGCGCTCCGCAGCCTCGAGATCGGCAGCTTCGGCCTCGAGCCGCGGCTGGACCCCGGCCTCGACGCGGAGACCGCGCGCACGCGCCTGGCCCAGGCGCTGCGCGTGCCGGGCGCGGACCGCGTGTGGTACATCGCCGACGCCTATCGCTGCGGCATGACCACGGACGAGACCCACGCGCTCACGCACATAGACCCCTGGTTCCTGGCGCAGATCGGCGAGCTGGTGGAGATCGAACGGCAGATCGCAAAACGGCCGAAGCGCAAGCCGACGGTGGAGAACCTGCGCTCCTGGAAGCGCAAGGGCTTCTCCGACCGGCGCCTGGCGCAGCTCCTGAATGTCGGCGAACAGCAGGTGCGCAGATGGCGCCACGCCGCCGGGGTGCGCCCGGTGTTCAAGCGCGTTGATTCCTGCGCCGCCGAGTTCGGGACGATCACGGCCTACATGTACTCGACCTACGAGGAGGAATGCGAGGCCGCGCCCGAGAAGCGCAAGAAGATCATCGTGCTCGGCGGCGGGCCCAACCGCATCGGCCAGGGGATCGAATTCGATTACTGCTGCGTGCACGCCGCGCTCGCCCTGCGCGAGGACGGTTACCAGACCATCATGATCAACTGCAACCCGGAGACGGTCTCGACCGACTACGATACCTCCGACCGGCTGTACTTCGAGCCGCTCACGCTCGAGGACGTGCTCGAGATCATTCATCTCGAACAGCCCCTGGGCGTGATCGTGCAATACGGCGGCCAGACGCCGCTCAAGCTCGCCCAGGGCCTGCATGCGGCGGGCGCGCCCATCATCGGCACCACGCCGGACTCGATTGACGTCGCCGAGGACCGCGAACGGTTCCAGAAGCTGATTCACCGGCTCAAGCTCCTGCAGCCGCCGAACGCCGCCGCCCGCACCGCCCAGGAGGCGGTGCGGCTCGCCGAGAAGATCGGATATCCGCTGGTGGTGCGTCCTTCCTATGTGCTCGGCGGGCGCGCCATGGAGATCGTGCACGTGCGCGAGGACCTCGAGCGCTACATGCGCGAGGCGGTGCGCGTGTCCGAAGATTCGCCGGTGCTGCTCGACCGGTTCCTGAGCGACGCCACCGAGGTGGACGTGGACGCCGTCTCCGACGGCAGGGCGGTGGTGATCGGCGGCATCATGGAGCACATCGAGGAGGCCGGTGTCCATTCCGGCGATTCCGCCTGCTCGCTGCCGCCCTTCAGCCTGCCGAAAAAGATCCAGGACCAGCTGCGCTCGCAGACGGTGCGGCTCGCCAAGGCGCTCAAGGTCGTGGGCCTGATGAACATCCAGTTCGCCGTGAAGGACGGCGAGGTCTATGTGCTCGAGGTCAATCCGCGCGCCTCGCGCACCGTGCCCTACGTCTCCAAGGCCACCGGGCGGCCGCTGGCCAAGATCGCGGCGCGCTGCATGGTCGGCCAGGGCCTGGCCGCGCAGGGCGTGGCGTCCGAGATCATTCCTTCCTATTATTCCGTGAAGGAGGCGGTGTTCCCCTTCATCAAGTTCCCCGGGGTGGACACCGTGCTCGGCCCGGAGATGAAATCCACCGGCGAGGTCATGGGCATCGGCCGCAGCTTCGGCGAGGCGTTCGCGAAATCGCAGGCCGCCGCCGGCGCCGCGATCCCCCGCTCCGGGCGCGTTTTCATCAGCGTGCGCGACGCCGACCAGAAGGGCGTGGTCGAGGTCGCGCGCTACTTCGGCCGGAACGGCTTCGAGATCGTCGCCACGCGCGGCACCGCCGCGGTGCTCGCGGACGCGGGGGTGCAGGCCCGGCCGGTCAACAAGGTGTCCGAGGGCCGCCCCCATATAGTGGACATGATCATGAACGACGAGATTGATATAATCATCAACACCATTTCCGACAAGCAGAGCCTGGAGGATTCCTACGCCATCCGCCGCCAGGCGCTGCAACACAAGGTCACGAACTACACGACGCTGGCGGCCGCGCGCGCCGCCTGCGAGGCGCACCGTTTCGCGGCCGAATTCGAGGTCAATCGCCTGCAGGATCTGCAGCGGGAGATTCGCGCATGAAAAAGACTCCCATCACCGCCGCCGGCGCGGAAAAGCTCAAGCTGGAATTGCAGCGGCTGAAGACGGTCGAACGCCCGCGCATCATCCAGGCGATCGCCGAGGCGCGCTCGCACGGCGACATCTCCGAGAACGCCGAGTACCACGCCGCCAAGGAGCAGCAGGGCTTCGTCGAGGGCCGCATCGCCGAGCTCGAAATGCGGGTCGCCTCGGCCCAGATCATTGATCCGCAGGCCGTGAACGCCAACGGGCGCGTGGTGTTCGGCGCGACCCTGAGTCTCATGGACGAGCACGGCGGCAAGGAAGTGACCTATCAGATCGTCGGCGACTACGAGGCCGACATCGGCGCCGGCAAGATCTCGATAAGCTCCCCCATCGCCCGCGCCCTGATCGGCAAGGAGCAGGGCGACGTGGTCGAGGTCCAGGTCCCGGGCGGAGTGCGCTCGTACGAAATCCTCGAAATTCGTTACGTTTGAGCTTCAAGCGTCAAGCTGCAAGCTGCAAGCTCTGGGTCTTGCCGCCGTTGGCTTGTAGCTTGAAGCCTGTGGCTTGAAGCTATGCGTTCCAAAAGCAGTGACCGCTGGCTACAGCGCCATGTCACCGACGAGTTCGTCCGGCGCGCGCGCAAGCACGGCGCGCGCTCGCGCGCGGTCTTCAAGCTCAAGGAGATTGACGAGCGCGACCGCCTGTTCCGTCCCGGGATGACGGTCGTGGACCTGGGCGCCGCCCCGGGCGGCTGGTCCCAGTACGCCGCCGGGCGCGTCGGCCCGGCCGGCTACGTGCTGGCGGTTGACATGCTGCCGCTTGAACCACTGCAAGGGGTTGATTTCATTCAGGGCGATTTCACCCAGGGCCCGATGCTAGACTTGATGCTGGAGCGCCTGCACGGTCGGAAGGCCGATCTTGTAATCTCGGACATGGCCCCCAATATTACCGGTATCGCGGCCGCCGACCAGGCGCGCAGCCAGGAACTCGCGGAACTTGCCCTGGATTTCGCCGCCAAAACTCTATGTCCGGGAGGAAACCTGCTGCTAAAGGCCTTTCAGGGTGAAGGGTTTGAGGCGCTGCGTCGAGAGATGCAGCGGCGCTTCGCCAAGCTTCTGACGCGCAAGCCCAAGGCCTCGCGTCCCGAGAGCCGCGAGATCTACCTGCTGGGCAAGGGATTTAAGGACGGCGAATAGCAGGTTGCAGGTTGCTGAAAAAGTCCATCCGGGACTTTTTCAGCCGCGCAAGGCAAAAATGTCATTTTTGCCTTGCTTCATTTTTCAAACACTTGGGTGTTTGAAAAATGGCGGTCGGTCCCTCGACCGCACCGCAGGCTGCTGAAAAACGAGTTTTTCAGCAGCCTGCTGGCCGTAGTTGTGCCGCCGCCGGCGCCATAGGAGAATGCGAATATAATAATAGTAATTGGACTATTGATCGGCTTTTTAACGAGGTAAATTTGAACAATCTGACCAAAAACCTGCTGCTCTGGCTCGTCATCGCCATCGTGTTGATGTCGGTGTTCAACAACTTCGGCGGACGCCAGCCGGTGGACAAGCCGATCGAGTACTCGCAGTTCATCCAGAGGGTGAAACAGGGCGAGGTCGAGCGCGTCCTCATCCGGGATCACGAGGTCCTGGGCAAGCTCAAGGACGGCAAGGAGTTCATGACCTACGCGCCGGACGACCCCGGACTCATCGGCGACCTGCTCCAGAACGGCGTGGTCGTGTCGGTCAAGCCGCGCGAGGAACAGTCGCTGCTGCTCACGATCTTCATCAACTGGTTCCCGCTGCTGTTGCTGGTGGGGGTGTGGATTTTCTTCATGCGCCAGATGCAGGGCGGCGTCGGCGGCCGCGGCGCCATGAGCTTCGGCAAGAGCAAGGCCCGGATGCTCAGCGAGGAGCAGAACAAGACCACGTTCGACGACGTCGCCGGCGTCGAAGAGGCGAAGGAAGAGGTGCAGGAGCTGGTCGAGTTCCTGCGCGACCCGGCGAAATTCCAGAAGCTCGGCGGGCGCATCCCGCGCGGCGTGCTGATGACCGGCTCGCCCGGCACCGGCAAGACGCTGCTCGCCAAGGCCATCGCCGGCGAGGCCAAGGTGCCGTTCTTCTCCATCTCCGGCTCCGACTTCGTCGAGATGTTCGTCGGCGTCGGCGCCGCGCGCGTGCGCGACATGTTCGAACAGGCCAAGAAGCACGCGCCCTGCATCATCTTCATTGACGAGATAGACGCCGTCGGCCGCCAGCGCGGCGCGGGCCTGGGGGGAGGGCACGACGAGCGCGAGCAGACGCTGAATCAGTTGCTGGTCGAGATGGACGGCTTCGAGGGCACCGAGGGCGTGATCGTGATCGCCGCCACCAACCGTCCGGACGTGCTCGACCCGGCGCTGCTGCGCCCCGGCCGCTTCGATCGGCATGTGTACGTGCCGCTGCCCGACATCCGCGGGCGCGAGCAGATCATCAAGGTGCACATGCGCAAGGTGCCGGTGGCGGATAACGTGGACGCCAACATCATCGCCCGCGGCACGCCCGGCTTCTCCGGCGCCGATCTCGCCAACCTCGTGA
>Ga0154927_1112_pt1 | contig 18404 bp, 16 predicted proteins | sample RifCSPhighO2_01_FD_105895 | JGI IMG/M metagenome (GOLD analysis project Ga0154927, IMG submission 105895) | Candidatus Muproteobacteria bacterium RIFCSPHIGHO2_01_FULL_65_16 | reverse complement strand
GCCGATGGTCCTGGACACCGTCCTCGGGTCGTGCATCGCCGCCTGCATCTACGACCCCGACGCCGGCGTCGGCGGCATGAACCATTTCATGCTCCCCGAGGGCGTGGACCCCAATTATCCGACGACCGCGCGCTACGGCGTCCACGCCATGGAGCTCCTGATCAGCGAGGTCATGAAGCTCGGCGGCCAGCGCCGGCGGTTCCAGGCCAAGGTCTTCGGCGGCGGGCACGTCCTGAGGATCCGCGAATCCCTGGACGGAGTGCCGCAGCGCAACATCGAGTTCGTGCGCCGCTTCATGAACACGGAGCAGATACCGGTGGTGAGCGAGGACCTGGGCGGCTATCGCGCGCGGCGCGTGCTGTTCCACCCGCACAGCGGCAAGGCGTTCCTCAAGCGCCTCGGCCAGAGCGAGGCGGAGCTGACGGCGCAGGAGGAAATGGTGTACCTGATCAGCCTGAAGAAGCAGAAGCTCGAGGGCGACATCACGTTGTTCTGACGCGGCCGTGCGCCGCCGGCGCGGATGACATGACCGGACACGGGAAAATCAAGGTGCTGGTGGTGGACGACTCGGCGCTCATGCGCCAGTTGCTGTCCGCCATCCTCGCGGAGGATCCGGCCATCGAGGTGGTCGGCGCCGCCGTCAATCCGCTGATCGCGCGCGAGAAGATCAAGGCGCTCAAGCCCGACGTGCTGACGCTGGACGTGGAGATGCCCGGCATGGACGGCATCACCTTCCTCCAGAATCTGATGCGGCTGCGCCCGATGCCGGTCGTGATGGTCTCCTCGCTCACGGAGAAGGGGGCGGACGCGACGCTGCGCGCCCTGGCGCTCGGGGCCGTGGACTTCGTCACCAAGCCGCAGTCGGGGCTGCGCGAGGGGATGCAGGCGCTGGTGGATGAGATCTGCGGCAAGGTGCGGGCGGCGGCGCGGGCGCACGTGCGCTCCCTCCCGCCGATCGCCGCGCCGCCGGCGGCGACGCCCGCGGCGCTCGCCGGGACGCACATGCTGCGCGAGCAGGTGGTCGTGATGGGCGCCTCCACCGGCGGGACCCAGGCGATCACGGAGATCCTCACGATGCTCCCGGAACAATGCCCGGGCATCGCCATCGTGCAGCACATGCCGCCGAAATTCACCGCGCTCTTTGCCGGCCATCTCGACCAGCAATGCGCCCTGGAGGTGCGCGAGGCGCGCGACGGGGAGCGGCTCGGTTGGGGCGTGGCCCTGATCGCCCCCGGGGGGCGGCAGATGGAGCTGGTGAAAGATTCCGACGGTTACGCGGTCCGGGTCTACGACGGCGCGCCGGTCAACATGCACCGGCCGTCGGTGGACGTGCTGTTCGAATCCGCCGCCCGCTGCGCCGGGCGCAACGCCCTGGGGATCATCCTCACCGGCATGGGCGGCGACGGCGCACGCGGCCTGCGCGCCATGAAGGAGGCCGGGGCGCACACCATCGCCCAGGACGAAGCCACCAGCGTCATCTTCGGCATGCCGGAGCAGGCGATCCGCCTCGGCGGCGCGCGCGAAGTGGCGCGGCTGGAACGGATCGCCGGCAACATCGTGCGCTGGGTGGGAATTCCCGCGCAACACGAGCCGTCCTCCGGGACGGACGCGGCGCAGACGCCGGTGTCAGGATAACGGCCGGTGTATCTGCTCCAACAGGCGCTCGGTTACGTCAAGCTGCGCCCGCAGATCCCTCCTGGCCTCCTCCAGCTTGGCGATGCGCTCGCCGAGATCGTCCATGCCCGCGTGGATCGTCTTGAGCGTCTCCAGGTTGCGGTCAATGGCGGCCTTGTGCTGCTGAATCTGGGCGAACACCGGCATCACGATCGCCCGGAACCAGTTTTTTGTCGCCTCGTTGCACTCGCTGAATAGCTGCCGCGTCCGGCTCGCGAGGGTGACGAAGAATTTCTTGATGACGAAATGCTGTTCCGTCATCACCGTCGCGGGGCTGTCGCGGAAGCCGTTCGCCCGTTCCTCGAGCCGCTTGAACTCGACGAAAAAAGGCGCCAGGGACAGCGCCGTCGGCCTGATCTCCGCCAGGCCGTATTCGTCGTGCAGCCGGTGGTAGATGCGCTCCACCACCAGCCGGATCTGTTCCGCCTGCTTTGCGACCTTGTCCATGCGCGCGGCGGCGCCGCCGAAGAACGTCACCATGCCGGCCTTGAGGCCGTGCGTGGTCCAGCTCTCCTGCATGTCCCGGCGCGCCGCGGCGATCAGCTCGTCGAAGCTTTTCAGGCTCATGTGGCCGAACAGGATATTGGCCTGTTCCGTCAGGGCGGCGCGCGTCATCTGAAACCCCTCCAGTTCCTTGTCGTATTTTTGCCGATCCTGGCGCACGTGCGCGACCATCTTGTGGATGGCGTCCTGATTTTTTCCGCCGAGCTTGCGCAGGCCTTCCGCCTGACGCTCGAGCTCCGTCAGTTTTGACTCCAGCAGCGCGCGGCTGCTCTCGATCCGGCCGCTGATGTCGTACACGATCCGGTCGCGGATGATCGCATGCCGGGCCGGGATGACATCGCCCGCCAGGCTCGCCTCCAGCGCCGGCAGGCCGCTCCTTGCGAGCAGCGCCGCGTCTCCCTTCACCTTGCCGACCAGCCCCTTCGTCGCCGATACCGGGAAGATGTTGGATTTTTCGACGTGCAGCGTCATGGCGGTCTCGTCCACCTGGCGCGCGATGTTCCGGGCGACGGCGGCGTCGTCCTGCAGCTCGTCCCACATCACGTCAATCTTGTTCAGCGCCACGAACCGGCCGCCGCGCTTCGCCGCCTGCACGTGCCTGGTCCAGACCTCCATGTCGGTCTTGGTGACGCCGGCGTCGGCCGCCAGCACGAACAGCACGCCGTGCGCCTCCGGCAGCATGCTCAGGGTAAGCTCCGGCTCCACGCCGAGCGAGTTCAGCCCCGGCGTATCCAGCACCACCAGGCCCTGCTTGAGCAGGGGATGCGGGTAGTTGATGATGGCGTGGCGCCAGACCGGAATCTCGATCATGCCGTCGGCCGGCGCCGGACCGTCCCGGCGTTTGCGGTCGTAAAGCCCGAGCTCCTCGGCCTCGCGCACGTCCACCTTTTTGGTCCGGGTGGTTTCGAGGCACGCCTCGCGCACCTCCTCGACCGATTTTGGTTTCAGGATGTGGATGGTCGTCCAGTGGATCGGGGTGCGTTTGTACTCCGCTATGGTGAGCGCGGTCTTGCGCGTCTCGATCGGCAGCAGCTTGACGCAGGGCCCTTCCTTTTCGTCGTAGCGCAACTCCGTCGGGCACATGGTCGTGCGCCCCGCCGCCGACGGCAGCAGCCGCTCCCCGTGATCGGCGAAGAAGATGGCGTTCAGAAGTTCGGTCTTGCCGCGCGCCACCTCCGCCACCAGGGCGATGGTGAGCTTGTCCGATTTCAGTCCCTCGATCAGCTCGTATATCCGCAGGTCCTCGGCGCCGTCCGCCAGACCCTGTTGCTCCATCCACGTCCGGTAATCGCCGATCGCCTTGGCCAGCTCGTCGCGCCAGCGCTTGAATTCGGCCACGCGGCGCGCGAATTCGTGCGTCCGCCGGCCGGCGTTTGCGGGGTCCGGCGGCGCAACCGAGGCCTTGGCGGCGCCTTCGGCTGCTTTGTCGGCGCCGGCGCGCGCAGCGGAAGGCTGATTGAGGTGGACGATGCGACTCAAGTCGGGGGTTCCCAGGTTAATTCTTTAAATATAATGCATGCCCAGCGCCGGAAAGGAGGCGCGGCAAAATAAATTAAATCTAATATTCAATGGGTTAACCTAAATAATGTTGAAAGCGACGCGGCCTGGTGCGTTATCGGGGCCTTGGGGACATAAAGCATCAATCCGCCGCTGGCTCGCGCTCATGCGTAAGCACGTCATCAATCGAGTACCATGCGCCAACTTCAATCCACCGATACCTCCCATTGGCATTGGCAAACAACGACTCAAAACAATCCCTTGATCTGGTGATCGCCGGCCTTTTCGGACCGGCGCCCGCCACGAGCGCCGCCCTGACCGAGGGCGTCCGGCTGCCGGCGCTGGAAACCATGCTGGCGCGCTCGGATCATCCGGGCGACATCAGCCCCAGCGGCCTGGAGGCCGTGCTGTTCGCCCTGTTCGGGGTGGATATGGGGACGGACGAGGATCTGCCGGTGGCGGCGGTGACGCGCGTTCTCGACCTCGGCGTCATTGATAAGGGCTGGTGGCTGCGGGCCGACCCCGTGCATCTGCGCCCGGAGCACGACCGCCTGATCCTCTTCGACAACAAGCTGCTGCAGATCGCCCAGGCGGAGGCGGACGGCCTGGCGGCCGAGATCATGGAGGTCTACGCCGCCGACGGCTGGCTGCTCAAGGCGCCGCGGCCGTCGCGCTGGTATCTCAAGCCGCCGCGCGCCTCGCGGATCGGCACCACGCCCTTGCCGGATGTGATCGGGAAGGACATACACCCGTATCTCCCGCATGGCAAGGACGGCAAGACCTGGCATACCATACTCAACGAAATCCAGATCATGTTGCACACGGCCGGCGTCAACACCGAACGTGAGCGGCGCGGCAAACCGCCGGTCAACAGCCTCTGGTTCTGGGGCAGCGGACGGCTGCCGCGGATCCGGCCGGTGAGCTGGGCCCAGGTGTGGAGCCAGGAGCCGGTCAGCCTCGCCCTGGCGCGCCTGTCCGAGACCACGAGCGCCGGCGTCCCCGCCGGTTTCCCGGAGTGGGCGCGTCAGGCCGCGCGACCGGGCGCGCATCTGGTGGTGCTGGAGGAGAGCCGCGGCGCCGTGGCGTACGGCGAGGCCGGGGAGTGGCTCGAATTCATGCGAAAATTGGAGCGTGACTGGATGGCGCCGATGCTTGAGGCGCTGAAGGGGGGACAACTGGAGCGCGTGACGATTCATACCGATACCGGCCGGAGACTCACCATAACCCCCGTGGGCGCCCGCCGCTGGTGGCGCCGCAGCCGGTCGCTGGAAACCTTCCGCTGAATGTCCGCGAGCCCCGCGCCACCGGGAAAGATCGTGCTGCGCCGCCGCCAGCCGGGTTCGGCCGCGGGCGCGCTGCCGGCGGAGCTGCATCCCGTGCTCGCGCGCATCTACCGGGCGCGCAACCTGGCGTCGGCGGTCGAGCTCGACAACTCACTCGAGAATCTGATCCCCCCGGAGCGGCTGAAACAGATGGATCGCGCCGTGTCCCTGCTCGCGGAGGCGCTGCGCGCGGGCCGGCGGATCATGGTCGTGGCCGACTTCGACGCCGACGGGGCGACCGGCTGCGCGCTCGCCGTGCGCGCGCTCACGCAGATGGGCGCGCGCGACGTGCGTTATCTCGTGCCCAACCGCTTCGAGTACGGCTACGGCCTCACGCCCGAGATCGTCGCGCTCGCCGCGCGCCAGGAGCCGGATCTGCTGGTAACGGTGGACAACGGCATCGCGAGCGTCGCGGGCGTGCGCGCGGCGCGCGCGTGCGGCATGCGCGTGCTCATCACGGACCATCACCTGCCGGGCCCGGAGCTGCCGGAGGCCGACGCGATCGTCAACCCCAATCAGTCGGGCGACGAGTTTCCGAGCAAACACCTCGCGGGCGTCGGGGTGGCGTTTTACGTGATGCTCGCGTTGCGCGCGCACCTGCGCGCCGCCGGCTGGTTCGCCGAACGGGGGATCGCCGAGCCCAATCTCGCGCGCCTGCTCGACCTGGTCGCGCTCGGCACCGTGGCCGACGTCGTGCCGCTCGATCACAACAACCGCATCCTCGTGGCCCAGGGCCTCGCGCGCATCAACCACGGCCAGTGCGTGGAAGGGATCCGTGCCCTGGCGGAAGCGGCGGGGCGCAGGCCCGGAGCGCTGACCGCGACCGATCTCGGCTACTGCATCGCCCCGCGCCTGAACGCCGCCGGCAGGCTCGAGGACATGACGCTCGGGGTCGAGTGCCTGCTCACCGACGACCCGGCGGCGGCGACGGACATGGCGCAACGGCTCGATCGGCTGAATCGCGAGCGGCGCGCGATCGAGGCGGAAATGCAGGATCAGGCGCGCGCCGCGCTCGCGGCCCTGCGCCTGGACGCGACGCTGCCGCGCGGCCTGTGCCTGTTCGACGAGTCGTGGCACCAGGGCGTCATCGGCCTGGTCGCGGCCCGCGTCCGCGAGCGCGCGCACCGTCCGGTGATCGCCTTCGCCCCGGCCAACGAGCGCGAGCTCAAGGGCTCCGCCCGCTCCGTGCCCGGCCTGCACATCCGCGACGCGCTGGACGCCGTCGCCGCCCGTCACCCCGGGATGCTGCACAAATTCGGCGGCCACGCCATGGCCGCCGGCCTGACCCTGGAGCGGCGCCACCTCGACGCATTCAGCGCCGCCTTCGACGCGGAGATCAGCCGCCATCTGGCGGAAGAGGACCTGCACGGTGTGGTGTGGAGCGATGGCGAGCTCGAGCTGCGCGATTTCACGCTGACGCTCGCGGAGCTGCTGCGCTCCGCCGGCCCCTGGGGCGCGGGATTTCCCGAGCCCGTGTTCGAGGGCACGTTCGACGTGGGTGGGCGCAGGATCGTGGGTGACAAGCACCTGAAGCTCACTCTGCGTCCGCACGGCCATGAGCGCGCGCTCGACGCCATCGCCTTCAACGGCGCCGAGCGCGGCCTGCGCCAGGAATGGCCGCGGGTGCGCGCCGCCTACCGGCTGGATGTCAACGAGTATCAGGGCCGGCGCTCGTTGCAACTCGTGATTGAACATCTGGAGCCGGTCGCGTGAACCCGTTACCGACACGGTGACCGCCGGCGGCGAACAAGGTACCATTTCCCAATGAAGACGCTGGAAGACTTTGTCGGCAATACGCCGCTCGTGCGGCTCCAGCGCCTTCCCGGGAAGACCGGCAACATCATCCTCGCCAAGCTCGAAGGCAACAACCCCGCCGGCTCGGTCAAGGATCGGGCGGCGCTTTCGATGATCCGGCGCGCCGAGGAGCGCGGCGAGATCAAGCCGGGCGCCACCCTGGTCGAGGCCACCAGCGGCAACACCGGCATCGCGCTCGCCATGGCCGCCGCGATCAAGGGCTACCGCCTGATTCTCGTCATGCCCGAGCACATGAGCGCCGAGCGGCGCGCGACCATGAAGGCCTTCGGCGCCGAGATCGTGCTGGTGCCGAAGGACGCCGGCATGGAAGGGGCGCGCGACCTGGCGCAGCGGATGCAGGAACAGGGCCGGGGCCGGCTGCTGGACCAGTTCGCCAACCCCGACAACCCGCGCTCGCACTACGAGGGCACCGGCCCCGAGATCTGGCGCGACACCGAAGGAAAGGTCACCCATTTTGTGAGCGCCATGGGCACCACCGGCACCATCATGGGCGTGTCGCGTTTTCTGAGGGAGAAGAATCCCTCGATCCAGATCATCGGTGTACAACCGGCGGAGGGCGCCTGCATCCCCGGCATCCGCGCCTGGTCCAAGGAATACCTGCCCAAGATCTACGACCCCAGGCGCGTGGACCGCGTCATGGAGGTCTCGCAGCAGGAGGCGGAAGACATGACCCGCCGGCTCGCGCGCGCGGAGGGAATCTTCGCCGGCATCTCCTCCGGCGGCGCGGTGGCGGCGACGCTGCGCGTGTCACAGGAGGTCGAGCACGCCGTGATCGTCACCGTCATCTGCGACCGCGGCGATCGGTATCTTTCGACCGGCGTGTTCCCCGACTGATGTTAACAACCCAACGCAAAGACGCGAAGGTTTCTATGATTTTTAGATTATTTTTTAAGAATCTTTTCTTTGCGCCTTAGCGCCTTTGCGTCAGAAATTCATATGAACATACTCGCGTTCGACATCGAAACCATCCCCGACACCGAAACCGGCCGCCGGCTCTATGGCCTCGAGGGCCTCGACGACAAGGACGTGGCGCGGGCGATGTTCGCCAAGCGCCGCGAGCAGACGGGTGACTCCGAGTTCCTGCGCCATCACCTGCATCGCGTCGCCGCCATCTCCGCCGTGCTGCGGCAGGGGGAGAATCTGCGCGTGTGGTCGCTCGGCGAGCCGGATTCCAGCGAGGCCGAGCTGATCCGCCGCTTCTACGACGGCATCGAGAAATACACGCCGACGCTCGTGTCCTGGAACGGCGGCGGCTTCGATATGCCGGTGCTGCACTACCGCGCGCTCCGGCACGGCGTGAGCGCGCCGCGCTACTGGGAGACCGGCGCGGAGGACCAGGGCTTTCGCTGGAACAACTACCTCAGCCGCTACCACGAACGCCACACGGATTTGATGGACGTGCTCTCGGCCTACCAGCCGCGCGCCACCGCGCCGCTCGACGAGGTCGCGCTGCTGCTCGGGCTGCCCGGCAAGATGGGGCGCAGCGGCGCGGATGTATGGGACCAGTTCCAGGACGGCAGGATTGAGGAGATCCGCGACTACTGCGAAACGGACGCGCTCAACACCTATCTCATCTACCTGCGCTTCGAGCTCATGCGCGGCAACCTGGACGATGCCGGCTGGAAGCGCGAGACTCAGCGCGTGCGCGACACGCTCAAGGCCGCGAACCGGCCGCACCTCAACGCCTTCCTCGACGCCTGGAGGGAAGGGCGGTGATGAGAGAAAAGTGTAAAGTGAAAAGTGAAAAGTGCGGAGTCTCTTTCATTTTTCACTTTGGGAAACCTCGAAAAATTGCTTCTCATGTAGGTTGGGGTGAATAAAATGAACCCCAACAAAATGGCGGCGGCGCCGACACCCGACGCCGCCGCGACCACGGTGGAATCACTGAGTCATGACGGCCGCGGCGTGGCCCACGTCGGCGGCAAGGCCGTGTTCATCGAGGGCGCGCTGCCGGGCGAGGAGGTGCGGTTTCGTTACCTCAATCGGCGCCGCCGATACGACAACGGCGCGGCGCTCGAGATTCTGAGCCCGGGCCCCGATCGCGTACCGCCCCCATGCCCGCACTTCGGCGCCTGCGGCGGGTGCAGCCTGCAACACCTGCGGCCGGAGGCGCAGATCCGCGCCAAACAACAGGCGCTGGCGGAGCAGTTACGGGGCATCGGCAAGGTGCAGCCGGAATCCTGGCTCGCCCCCGTCACCGGCCCGGCCTGGGGTTACCGCCGCCGCGCGCGCCTGGGCGCGCGGTTTGTGCCCAAGAACGGCGGGGTGCTCGTGGGATTCCGCGCGCGCCGGCGCAGCTTCATCGCCAATCTGGACGCGTGTCCCGTGCTCGAGCCGCGTATCTCCGGCCTGCTGCCGCAGCTCCGCGCGCTGGTCGCGGCGCTGTCCTGCCCGGACCGCATCCCGCAGATCGAGGTGGCGGTCGGAGCCGACGCCGCGGCCCTGGTATTCCGGCATCTGGTCCCATTGGCGGACCGTGACCTGGAGTTGCTGCGCGCCTTCGGCGCGCGCCACACGGTGCAGATCCATCTCCAGGGCGGCGGCCCGGAATCCGTCCGCGCGCTGTGGCCGGATGAGGCGCCGGCGCTTTTCTACCGGCTGCCCGAACACGACATAAAAATATACTTCCGCCCGACGGATTTCATCCAGATAAACGACCAGGTCAACCGGCAGGCAGTCGCCCAGGCGATCGCCTTGCTCGACCCGGGGCCGCGGGACACCGCGCTCGACCTTTTCTGCGGCCTGGGCAACTTCACGCTGCCGCTCGCGCGCCGCGTCCAGGGCGTGCTCGGGATCGAGGCCGAGCCGGGCCTGGTCGAGGGCGCGCGCCGCAACGCCGCCGCGAACGGCGTCGCCAACGCCGAATTCCGCGCGGCGAATCTGTACGACGCCGTCTCCGCAGCCCCTCCCTGGGGCGATCTGCGCTTCGATAAACTCCTGCTCGATCCGCCGCGCAGCGGCGCCATTGAGGCCATAAAGCTGCTGCCGTCCCCGGGACCCGAAAGGATCGTTTATATCTCCTGCTATCCGGTCACGCTCGCGCGCGACAGCGAATACCTGGTGCATGCGCGCGGCTACCGCCTGGCCGCGGCCGGTGTGATGGATATGTTCCCGCACACGAGCCATGTCGAATCCATGGCCATGTTCGTCCGGGAGTGAGCATGGCGGCGGATTACTCCATCGAGGTTGACGTCCCGTCCCAGACGCTGACGCTGCTCCAGGGCCGCAAGCCGGTCATGAAAACGTCGGCCTCGACCGCGCGCAACGGCGTGGGGGAGGAGCAGGGGAGCGAGCGCACCCCGCGCGGGGCGCACTACATCCGCGCCAAGATCGGCGCGGGGCAGCCGGTGAACGCCGTGTTCGTCTCCCGCCGCCCGACGGGCGAGATCTACTCGCCGCAACTGCGCGCCGCCTTTCCGGGGCGCGACTGGATCCTGACGCGCATCCTGTGGCTCTCCGGGCTCGAGCCGGGCAAGAACCGACTCGGGAACGTGGACACCATGCGCCGCTACATCTACATCCACGGTTGCCCGGACGACGACCCCATGGGCGCGCCCGGCTCGCGCGGCTGCGTGAAGATGCGCAATCAGGACATCATCAAGCTCTTCGACCTCGTGCCCGCGGGCGCCCGGGTCCTGATAAAGGGCTGAGCGCCATGTCTCTCGGGCCGGTGATGCTGGACGTGGCGGGGCCGGGGCTCGACCCCGCGGAGCGCGAGCGCCTGCGGCATCCGCTGGTCGGCGGCGTCATCCTGTTCGCGCGCAACTACTCCACCCCCGAGCAGGTCGAGGCGCTGGTGCGCGACATCCACGGCCTGCGCGAGCCGCAACTGCTCGTGGCCGTGGACCACGAGGGCGGGCGGGTGCAGCGCTTCCACGACGGCTTCACCGCGCTGCCGGCGGCGCGCCGCCTGGGCGCGATCCACGATGAGAATCCCGGGCGCGCCAGGCGTCTGGCGCAGACCGCGGGCTGGCTGATGGCGGCGGAGCTGCGCGCCGTGGGCGTGGATTTCAGCTTCGCCCCGGTGCTCGATCTGGATCGCGGCCTGAGCCAGGTCATCGGCGACCGCGCGTTCCACTTCGATCCCGAGGTCGTGGCCGATCTGGCGCACGCCTGCATGACCGGCATGGCGCACGCCGGCATGGCCGCGGTCGGCAAACACTTCCCCGGTCACGGCGGCTGCGCCGCCGATTCCCACACGGCCCTGCCCGTGGACGATCGCCGCTACGAGGACATCTACGCCGAGGACGTCCTGCCGTTCGAGCGCATGATCCATTACGGCCTGGCCGGCGTCATGCCGGCGCACGTGCTGTACCCCAGGGTGGACGCACAGCCGGCGGGTTTTTCGCGCTTCTGGCTCAAGGAGGTGCTGCGCGGGCGGCTCGGTTTCCAGGGCGTGATATTCAGCGACGATCTCGCCATGGAGGGCGCCAAGGGCGCGGGCGACGTGGTGGCGCGGGGGCGGGCGGCGCTCGCGGCCGGCTGCGACATGGCGCTGATCTGCAACGACACCGCCGGCGCCGAGCGGTTGCTGGAAGGACTGGGCGCGCATGACGACCCGGTGTCGCATCTGCGCCTGGTGCGCATGCACGGCCGCGCCGCCACGACGCGCCGCGAGCTGATCGCGGGCGCCGACCATCGCGAGGCCGCGCGCGCGTTGCGTCAGCTCGCCTGAAAAAATCCTGAAAAAAATATTGATTCGCGCGCAGGATGTCCGATAATAAGGCTCAAGGGGACGTTCACAGCCGGGGGCATGAAAGAAATTGGATCTATTAAAACCGCTTAAAAAGCTGAGGCTCGAGAGTTTCAACAATCTCACCAAGACGCTGAGCTTCAACATCTACGATATTTGCTACGCCCAGAGCGAGCAGGCACAGAAGGAATACATCGCCTACATTGACGAGGCCTACAATGCCGAGCGCCTGACCGCCATCCTGACGGAGGTGGCGCAGATCATCGGCGCCAGCGTCCTCAACATCGCACACCAGGATTACGACCCCCAGGGGGCGAGCGTGACGATGCTGGTTTCCGAGCTGCCGCTCCAGGAGGAGCCGCTCAACCCCGAGGCGCCCGGCCCGCTGCCGGACGCGGCGCACAATCGCCAGACCCGCGCCGCCCAGGCCGGCCTGAGTCTGGAGAAGCCGTACAAGGAATCCGTGGTGGCGCACCTGGACAAGAGCCACATCACGGTCCATACCTATCCGGAGTCGCATCCGGACAGCGGCACCAGCACCTTCCGCGCCGACATAGACGTATCCACCTGCGGCAAGATCTCGCCGCTGCGCGCCCTGAACTACCTCATCCACAGCTTCGATTCCGATATCGTCATAATTGATTACCGCGTGCGCGGCTTCACCCGCGACGTCAAGGGCACGAAGCACTACATTGACCACAAGATCAACTCGATCCAGAACTTCGTGGACAAGAGCACGCTCGCGCGCTACCAGGCGATAGACGTGAACGTCTACCAGGAAAACATCTTCCACACCAAGATGCTGCTCAAGGACTTCAAGCTCGACAACTACCTGTTCGGCGTGCGCGAGACCGATCTGAACCCGCCGGAAACCAAGATCGTCAGCCAGCGGCTGAAACACGAAATGGCGGAGATCTTCTACGGCGCGAACATGGTGCGCATCACCTGAAGCGGCTTTCCCCACCCCTCGGTAGTCTTCCGTAGTCATAGGGAACCTCGAATTAAGTTCCGATTCGTCATTCTGGCGAGACCTGTCCCGGCATGCTTAAAGCCGGGAGCCGGAATCCAGGGTTTGAAAAAGACATCGGCCGATAGGCCGATTCTGGATGCCAGCTTTCGCCGGCATGACGGAGTTTTTGCTTGCGGGGTCTTCTAAATTTCCGCCCCGATTGTCGCGCGCCGGCGGTTCCAAGTTATAATCGAATTTTCAATAGGTTGTGAAGTTTTCCTGATCAGGTTTCTAGCCACGGTTAAACTCGGTTCCAGCGCCGCCGTCAAACCGGCAGGCCCGCGCCGGGTTTGAATGCGGTAGATTCGGTCGCGGCCCTGAAACTGGACGGGGCGAGCCTGCGCGCTGAAACAATGGACGCAAAAACTCTGGTGAAGTCGCTGCCCACGTTGCCGGGCGTCTACCGCATGCTGGACGCGGGCGGAGGCGTGCTGTACGTGGGCAAGGCCAATAACCTGCGCCAGCGGGTGCGGAGCTACTTTCGCGCCCGGGGGCTCGCGCCGCGCGTGCAATCCCTGGCGCGGCAGGTGGCGGCGGTGGATATAACGGTCACGCACACCGAAAACGAGGCGCTGCTGCTTGAGAACAACCTCATCAAGACGCTGCAGCCGCGCTACAACGTGCTGCTGCGCGACGACAAGAGCTACCCCTATATCTTCGTATCCGACGATGCGTTCCCGCGCCTGACGTTCCATCGCGGGGCGAAGCGCGAAAAGGGGCGCTACTTCGGCCCGTATCCTTCCGCCGTGGCGGTGCGCGAGAGCCTGAACCTGCTGCAAAAGGTGTTTCAGCTGCGCCAGTGCGAGAACAGCTTCTTTCAGAACCGCTCGCGCCCGTGCCTGCAATACCAGATCAAGCGCTGCACCGCGCCGTGCGTCGGGCTGATCGAGCGTGAGCGCTACGCCCTGGATGTGCGGCACGTGCTCATGTTTCTCGAAGGCCGCAGCCAGGCGGTGATCGGCGATCTGGTCGAAAAAATGGAGCAGGCCTCGGCGCGTCGGGACTACGAGGCCGCCGCCGCATACCGCGACCGCATCGCCGCGCTGAAGCACATCCAGCAGCGCCAGTACGTCGCCGGCGGGGGCGGGGACGTGGACGTGCTGGCCGCGGTGACGGCGCACGATACCGCCTGCGTCGTGGTCGGCTTCATCCGCGCCGGCATGAACCTGGGGAGCAAGGCCTTTTTTCTCAAGGCCGGCGCCGCCTCCCGGCCGGAGGAGGTCGCGGCGGCGTTTCTGCCGCAGTATTACCTGGGCAAGACCATCCCCGGGCGCATCTATCTCAACCGCCCGGTCGCGGACAAGGCCCTGCTCGAGGCCGCCTTCTCGCGCCAGGCGGGCAAAAAGATAGCCATCATCGGCGCCACGCGCGGCGCGCCGCGGCGCTGGGTCAGAATGGCCGAGATCAACGCCCGCGACGCCCTGCGCCGTCACCTGGCCGGCAAGGCCAACCTCGAGCAGCGTTTCGAGGCCGTGCGCGCGGCGCTCGCGCTCGACGCGGTTCCGGAGCGCATCGAATGCTTCGACGTCAGCCACACGCGCGGCGAGGCCGCCGTCGCCGCCTGCGTGGTATTCGACGTCAACGGCCCGGTCAAATCCGATTACCGGCGCTTCAACATCGAGGGCGTGACGCCGGGGGACGACTACGCGGCCCTGTCCCAGGCGCTGGCGCGCCGTTACCGCCGGGTCAAAGAAGGCGCCGGGCGGCTGCCGGATCTGCTGCTGATAGACGGCGGCAAGGGCCAGGTGGCGGCGGCCGCGTCCGTGATGGAAGAACTGCAGATCGAAGGCGTGCGCCCGGTGGGCGTGGCCAAGGGCCATGAGCGCAAGCCGGGGAACGAACGGCTTTTCTTGTCCGGGTCCGGGCGCGCCATTATACTGCCGTCGGACTCGGCCGCGCTGCACCTCATCCAGCAGATCCGGGACGAGGCGCATCGCTTCGCCATCGCCGGCCACCGCCGGCGGCGCGCGCGGGCGCGCCTCGCGTCGCCGCTGCAAGACATTCCCGGCGTCGGCGACCGCCGCCGCCAGGCGCTGCTGAAAAACCTCGGCGGGCTGCGCGAGGTGGCGCGCGCCGGCGTCGAGGATCTATGCCGCGTGCCCGGCATCAGCCCGGCGCTGGCGCAGCGCATATACGACAACCTTCATGAACCGGACCGCTGAATCATGCCGCTGAACGCGCCGAACGCGCTCACCCTGCTGCGGATCGCGCTGATCCCGCTGTTCGTGGTGATCTACGCCCTGGCCGAGCCGTGGGCGCTGAAGCTGGCCACGGCTCTCTTCGTGCTCGCCGGCATCACCGACTGGCTCGACGGCTATCTCGCCCGGCGCCTGCAGCAGTTCTCGCCCTTCGGCGCGTTCCTCGACCCGGTGGCGGACAAGCTCATGGTGGCGGCGGCGCTGGTGATGCTGCTCTCCGATCCGCAGGTGCTGGCGCGCGTGCTCGACATGCGCCTGTTCGCGCTCGTGGTCCTGGTCATACTCGGGCGCGAGATCGCCGTGTCCGCGCTGCGCGAGTGGATGGCGGGGCTCGGGCGGCGCGAGCACGTCGCGGTCTCGGTCGTCGGCAAGGTCAAGACCGGTTCTCAGATGGTGGCGATCCCGTTTCTGATCTGGCGCGAGCCGCTGTGGGGCCTGCCCACGTTCAAGACCGGCGAGGTCCTGCTTTACATCGCCGCCGGCCTGACCCTGTGGTCCATGGTGGCCTATCTCAAGATCGCCTGGCCGAACCTGGTCAACCCCGGCGCCGGAACGCGTCCGTAACTCCGCCGCGCGCGGCCGTCAGGCTTGACAGCCCCCCGGCGGTGCATACAATGTTGCATCCCACCGCGGGAATAGCTCAGTTGGTAGAGCGTAACCTTGCCAAGGTTAAGGTCGGGAGTTCGAGCCTCCTTTCCCGCTCCAGATACCCGAAGGGGAGGCGCTGACCTCCCCTTTTTTGTTTTTTTGTTCCCCCCGATCACGGCTGGGTGGCAGAGTGGTCATGCAGCGGCCTGCAAAGCCGTGTACGCCGGTTCGATTCCGACCCCAGCCTCCATTTCCCTTCACTAACAGTTTGTTGAAAAAGTCCTTCCGTGGTCTTTTTCAACACGCAAAGCAAAAAGCGTGGTTTTTGCTTTGCTTCATTTATCAAACACTTAACGTGTTTGATAAATGGCGGCACGTCCCTGTGCCGCACCGCAGTTTGTTGAAAAACGAGTTTTTCAACAAACTGCTAACTTTGCTCAAAACTTCGGATTCGCCTATATAATCGCCAAGCCTTCCCGATGCCCGGGTGGCGAAACTGGTAGACGCAAGGGACTTAAACAATTTTGAGCACCCAGGCGGGAAACCCCTGGCGTGAATGGAGTCAAATTCGGGGAAACCTCAGCGCATATCACGGCGGTGGCAACCCCGAGCTAAGTCTTGGACCGCTTTTTAGAGCGGTATGTTGGAGTCTGTGCGTGGCAATTAGGGCACATAAGACGCAGGTTTTTCAGCCTGTTGTCCTTGTTGTTCCCGTTGATGTGGTCAAGCTCTAGAGGGATGGGCTGATTAAGCCATCGCGTATTCTGGCAACTGGCGCAGCGAGGCTCAAGGATGCCCTCTCGTAAAAGTCTGGTTCTGAGCTTATGAGACTGAAGGGGCAGGGAGTTGCTAAGATATTTCTCGATCGGCTGTTTCGGAGGAAGTATCTTGCCCTTGTTCCATGCCTGACCAACAAAATGCGACGTGTCGAGATTAAAATGCCGGATTGCTTTTCTCAGCACATCGTAATTGCCACCGTAAGGAGCAACGTTAAGTATCTGTAAAACCTGTCTCATGGAAGCGGCATTTTTCACCGCCTCCCGGAGCTGTTTATCAGAATACTTCCGTAGTCTCATGTTGCGCCCCTTAAGGACTCCAGCGCCAAGGAAAGTGTAGAGACTTGACGGCTCCTACCTACGGCCTGCAATTTAGGCTATGGTAAAGGTAAAGTCCAGACCACAAATGCGTTTTAAGTCAGAACGCAGCAGCGAAAGCTGTGGCTGGTATGAAAATCCCTTGGTGGCGACACCGTGCCGGTTCGAGTCCGGCCCCGGGCACCAAGTTTTCCACAGACACATTTCCAGACGCCGCCGAGCCCGGCTCGCCGAATCGGTGCGGCAACGACTGCTGAACCTCGCGCGGCATAAGGGCGAGGATTTTCAGATCACGCTCAACAATTATTTCCTTGAGCGCTTCCTGTATCGCCTGAGTCGTTCGACGGTCCACAACCGTTTCGTGCTGAAGGGCGCTTTGCTGCTGCGCCTGCGGGCGGGCCCTGGCGGCCGGATTGAGATAACGGATTAGCGAATAAGAATATCCATGCGCCAGAGCCCGCGGGGCGCCAAGACTGATTCCGGCGAGTTCACGCTCTCCCAGCTGGAGCGCGCCTGCCCCGGCGTCAGCCGGGACATGGTGCGGCGCGTGCTCCGGGAGCTGAAAAAAGCGAAGAAAATCGAGTGCATCGGCCGCGGCCCCGGTGCGCTGTGGCGGAAAAGGGGTAATACCTCAAAAAGAGGGTAAGAGAAAGGGTAATATGAATTCGGAACGACCAACGGGTGCGAGCCCGTAGCTTTATGATTGGACGCTGACGCATACCCCAACTCGAACACATCAACGAACACATCAAAGCCATCGAAGAGCGCCCGTGGAGCGCGCTGGATAGGGGTCGGAGTGATTTAAAATTAATCAACCTGCGTTTTTTCTAAACCGGGCTAACCAACTCCGCCACGCCCGCACTTCCATTATCGAGGATTAGCTATGACACTCCTGTTTACTGAAACTGTTCTGGGGCCGCTGAAATTGCAGAATCGCCTGGCCATGTGTCCGATGACGCGCAACCGCGCCACCGACAACACTCCCAACGCGCTCATGGCGCAGTACTACGCCCAGCGGGCCTCCGTCGGACTCATCATCACCGAAGGCACGTCGCCGTCCCCGAACGGGTTGGGTTACCCGCGGATTCCGGGGATATTCTCCCCGGCGCAGGTGGCGGGGTGGAAGCCTATTACCGACGCGGTGCACGCGAAGGGAGCGATGATGTTCGTGCAGCTCATGCACTGCGGGCGCATCGCCCATCCGCTCAATCTGCCCGCGGGGGCGCGCCTGCTGGCGCCGTCGGCGGTGGCGGCCGCCGGCGAGATGTACACGGATGCCGCGGGCCTGAAGCCGCACCCCGTGCCGCAGGCGATGACCGAGGCGGACACCAAGGCCGCCATCGCCGAATTTGTCCAGGCCGCGAAAAACGCCGTGACGGCGGGATTTGACGGTGTCGAGCTGCACAGCGCGAACGGGTACCTGCTGGAGCAGTTCATCCGCCCGAACTCGAATCAGCGCACGGATCGTTACGGCGGTTCGATCGAGAACCGCGCGCGCTTTATGCTTGAGGTGGCCGATGCGGTGATCGGCGCGATCGGCAAGGACCGGGTCGGCATACGGCTCTCGCCGTTTGGGGTGTTCAACGACATGCCGCAGTACCAGGCGATGGCAGCGGATTACACCTATCTGGCGCAACAGCTCAACGCCCGCGGGCTGGTCTATATCCACCTCGTGGATCACTCGCCGATGGGTGCGCCGCCGGTGCCCGCTTCAATGAAGGCGACCTTCCGCAAGACGTTCACGCGCACGCTGATTCTCTCCGGCGGCTACGATGCCGCACGCGCCGAGAGCGACCTGGCCGCGGGCAAGTGCGATCTGATTGGCGTCGGGCGGCCGATCCTCGCCAACCCGGACCTGGCGGCGCGGTGGAAAACCGGCGCGGCGCTGAACGCCCCGGACATGGCTACGTTCTACACACCGGGCCCGAAGGGGTATACCGATTACCCGGCGCTGAAGGGATAGGGGAGGACAACGTCATAACACATTTAAGGAACCTCTAAAAATTGCCT
>Ga0154927_1017_pt1 | contig 19997 bp, 18 predicted proteins | sample RifCSPhighO2_01_FD_105895 | JGI IMG/M metagenome (GOLD analysis project Ga0154927, IMG submission 105895) | Candidatus Muproteobacteria bacterium RIFCSPHIGHO2_01_FULL_65_16 | reverse complement strand
TTTTCACTGTGATTACGATCGTTCTCGATTGCGGAGGAAGGTCACTCGACCTCTCCCGCCCCGCGGTGATGGGGATACTGAATGTCACCCCCGATTCCTTCTCGGACGGGGGTGTTTTTTTGGCCCCCGAAAGCGCGCTCGCGCGCGCCCGGCGCATGCTGGATGAGGGCGCGGCGATCATTGACGTCGGCGGCGAATCCACCCGTCCCGGCGCGCGCGCGGTCTCGGCGCGGGAGGAGCTCGACCGCGTGATCCCGGTGATCGAGGCGATCGCGCGCGCGCTTCCCGTTCCCGTCTCCGTGGATACTTCGAAGCCGGAGGTGATGCGCGCGGCGGTCGCGGCCGGCGCGGGATTGATCAACGACGTTACGGCCCTGCGCGCCCCCGGCGCGCTGGAAACGGTGGCGGCGCTCAAGGTGCCGGTCTGTCTCATGCACATGCAGGGCGAGCCGCGCACCATGCAGGAGAACCCGCATTACGCTGATGTCGTGCACGACGTCCGCGCTTTTCTGGAGGCGCGTATCGCGGCCTGCGTCGCGGCCGGTATCCCGAGGGAACGGATCCTGGTTGATCCAGGCTTCGGCTTCGGCAAGACCCTGGAGCACAATCTCGAGTTGCTGCGCAGGCTCGGGGAATTCGCGGGGCTCGGCGCGCCGGTGCTCGCGGGGCTATCGCGCAAATCAATGATCGGCAAGGCCCTGGGGCTGCCGGTCGAGCAGCGGTTGCACGCGAGTGTGGCGCTGGCGCTCCTGGCGGTGCAAAATGGAGCGCGCATCGTCCGGGTGCACGACGTGGGACCGACGGTGGAGGCGCTGCGGATGTACGCGGCGGTTTACCCAGGCGCAAAGGAATAGAAAGGAATAGACAGGATTAACAGGATTAGAACAGGATTAACAAGATTAAAGAATTCTCGAAATAATCCTGTAAATCCTGAGAAATCCTGTTAATCCTGTCCATTCTTGTTTTCGCGTTCTCTGCGGTGAATGCAGGCTGTAGGTTGGGGTGAGCGCAGCGAACCCCAACGAGTTGCGCCTTCTTCTGTAGGTGATGTTGGGTATCGCTGCGCTCAGCTCATTAACCTACGATCTTTATTTATCTTTAAAGATGGATATGGCAACGAACAAACGACACTACTTCGGCACCGACGGTATCCGCGGCCGGGTCGGCGATGAGCCCATCACGCCCGAGACGGTGCTGAAGCTCGGCTGGGCCGCGGGCATGGTGCTGGGCGGCAAGGACGGCGATCCGGGAAAGATCCTGATCGGCAAGGACACGCGCGTCTCGGGCTACATGCTGGAGTCGGCGCTCGAATCGGGGCTGTCGGCCGCGGGCGTGGACATCCGCCTGCTCGGGCCGATGCCGACGCCGGGGATCGCGTATCTCACGCGCACCGCCCGGGCGCGCGCCGGCATCGTGATCTCCGCCTCGCACAATCCCTATGAGGACAACGGCATCAAGTTTTTCTCCTCCGAGGGCGCGAAGCTTCCCGATGAGGTCGAGGCCGCGATCGAGGAGATGATGGCCCGACCGCTCGCGACCGTGGCGTCCGCGCGCCTGGGCAAGGCGAAGCGCTACGACGACGCCGCCGGCCGCTACATCGAGTATTGCAAGAGCACCTTCCCGCACCGCCAGAGCCTCGCCGGCCTCAAGCTCGTGGTGGATTGCGCCAACGGCGCCGCCTACCAGATCGCGCCGCACGTGTTCGAGGAACTCGGCGCCGAGGTCATCGCCATCGCCAACGACCCGGACGGCTTCAACATCAACCGCGACTGCGGCTCGACCAGCCCGAAGCTGTTGCAGAAGACCGTGACCGAGAAGGGCGCCGACGCCGGCATCGCCCTCGACGGCGACGGCGACCGCGTCATCCTGGTGGACGCGGGCGGCCAGTGCGTTGACGGCGATCAGATACTTTATATTGTCGGTAGCGCGCGCCACGCCGCGGGCCGCCTGCGCGGCGGCATCGCCGGCACTCTCATGAGCAATCTCGGGCTGGAGCACGCCTGCCGCGAGCGCGGCATCCCGTTCAAGCGCGCGGCCGTCGGCGATCGGTATGTCCTGAGTCTGTTGCAGCAGGAGGGCTGGGAGCTCGGCGGGGAATCATCGGGCCACGTCCTCTGCCTCGACAAGAGCACCACCGGCGACGGCATCATAACCGCGCTCGAGGCGCTGGCGGTGATGGTGGGCGCCGGCAAGACCCTGGCGCAGCTCAAGTCCGGCATGCAGATCTATCCGCAGACCATGATCAACGTCCGCATCGGCGCGCGCTTCGACGTCGGCGCCTCGCCCAAGATCAGACAGGCGGTGCGGCAGGCGGAGACGGAGCTGGCCGACCAGGGGCGCGTGCTGCTGCGCCCCTCCGGCACCGAGCCCGTGATCCGCGTCATGGTCGAGGGCCGCGACGCCTCCCAGGTCGAGCGCCTCTCGCGCCAGCTCGCCGACACCGTCCAGCGCGCCGCGGAAGAAGCGGCGTAGGAGACAGCTATCAGCTATCAGCGATCAGCCGTCAGCTACTGTAAACCTGCGCTGCTTCAAGCTGATAGCTGATCGCTGATTGCTTTCTTTTCCCCCCGCCGGTAACATCGCGCCCGTTTTTTAACAGAATCACGCGTGGGGGGGAAGGTACAATGTCCAAGCGCCGGCCGCTGGTGGCGGGGAACTGGAAGATGAATGGCAGCCGCGCCGAGTCCGCGGCTCTGGTGGACGCCGTCAGGCGCGGCGTGGGACCCGGCGCCAGGGTGGAAGTCGCGCTCTGCCCGCCGTTCATTCTGATCCCGCTCGTGGCCGAGAAGCTCGCCGGCGGTCCGGTCTCCTGGGGCGGTCAGAGTCTCGACACCCACAAGTCCGGCGCCTACACCGGCGAGGTGTCCGGGCCGATGCTCAAGGACTACGACTGCGCCTATGTCATCGTCGGGCACTCGGAGCGGCGCGCCCTGTACGGCGAGAACGATGGCGTCGTGGCCGAAAAGTTCGGCGCCGCGCAGGCCGCGGGCCTGGTCCCGATCCTGTGCGTGGGCGAGACGCTCGCGGAACGCGAGGCGAACCGGACCGAGGCGGTGGTGGCGCGCCAGCTGGACGCGGTGGTGAACAAGCACGGCATCGCGAGCCTCAAGAACGCCGTGCTCGCCTACGAGCCGGTGTGGGCCATCGGCACCGGCAAGACCGCCACGCCCCAGCAGGCGCAGGACGTGCACCGCTTCATCCGCGGCCGGCTGGCGGCGCGGGACCAGGCGGTGGCGGACGGGCTGCGCATCCTCTACGGCGGCAGCGTCAAGAGCGCGAACGCCAAAGAGCTGTTCGGCCAGCCGGACATAGACGGCGGCCTGATCGGCGGGGCGTCGTTGAATGCGGAGGAGTTTCTGCTGATCTGCCGCGCCGCCGACTGACGGCCGCGCCCGGCATATCACGACACTGGCACATGCCTAGGCAACGGAGGGGGCAATGAAAGAAGTGATCATGGTGATTGACATCGTGGCGGCCTTGGGGCTGGTCGGCCTGGTGTTGCTGCAGCAGGGCAAGGGCGCGGACATGGGCGCGGCCTTCGGCAGCGGCGCCTCGGCGACGCTGTTCGGCGCCCGCGGGTCGGCCAACTTCCTGACCCGCACCACCGCCGTCCTGGCCGCGGTGTTTTTCATCGCCAACCTGGCGCTCGCGTGGATGGCGACGCACCAGACCGGAACCGCGAGCGTGACGCAGAGCGTGACCCAGGAGCAGCCGGCGCCGCCCGCGACGCCCGCGGTGCCGGATGTCGCGGCGCCGCCCAAGGCGCCAGAGGTACCAAAATAGAAAACGAATAGACAGGATTAACAAGATTTCGCAGGATTAACAGGATTTTCTGGGTTCCGTATTTCGAGTGAGTTTTTGGCTATCGTCCGTTGGACTTAATCCTGTAAATCCTGAAAAATCCTGTTAATCCTGTCCCTCGTTTGTTCTTCCGCCGAAGTGGTGAAATTGGTAGACACGCCAGCTTGAGGGGCTGGTGGCGCAAGCCGTGTGGGTTCGAGTCCCACCTTCGGCACCATTCTTTAAGAATCTCTAACAAAAGAAATTAACCGCCAAGACGCCAAGAACGCCAAGTTTTTTGCCGTTGAAAAATTGCCTTTCTTGGCGACCTTGGCGTCTTGGCGGTTCAAAATCGTATTCATTTTGTTAAGGCTCTGATATTTCCATTTCCCTGACCGGGCCGTGCAATTTCTCCGGCGCTCGCTGCGGTCGGTCGCCTTCGATTCCGGAGGCGCTCATTACACCCGCAAAAAGTAATACAACTCCTTGAATCGAATCATTTGTCCGCCGGACGGCGGCTTGACTTTGATCGCGCCCGAAGCCTAGACTCGCCGACGCTAAAAAAACAGGGGGCGGTTTCACCACGGGCGTCGCCGGAACCCATGCTGCAAGGCTATATTCCCATCCTTATCTTCATGGCCGTCGCCTTCGGCATCGGCGGCGCCATGATCGTGGCCGGTCGCGTCCTCGGGCCGCACCGCCCGGACGCCGCGAAGCTCTCGCCTTATGAGTGCGGCTTCGAGGCGTTCGAGGATTCGCGCATGAAGTTCGACGTGCGCTACTATCTGGTGGCGATCCTGTTCATCATCTTCGATCTCGAGATCGCGTTCCTCTTTCCCTGGGCGGTGGCGCTCAACGAGATCGGCATGTTCGGCTTTCTCTCCATGATGTTGTTTCTCGGCATCCTGGTGGTCGGCTTCGTCTACGAGTGGAAGAAGGGGGCGCTGGAATGGGAATAGAGGGCATCCTCGAGCGCGGCTTCGTCACGACCCAGGCCGACAAGCTCATCAACGCCGTGCGCACCGGCTCGCTCTGGCCCATGACCTTCGGCCTCGCCTGCTGCGCGGTCGAGATGATGCACGCCGGCGCCGCGCGCTACGACCTCGACCGCTTCGGCGTCGTCTTCCGCCCGAGCCCGCGCCAGTCGGACGTCATGATCGTCGCCGGCACGCTCGTGAACAAGATGGCCCCGGCGCTGCGCCGGGTCTACGACCAGATGGCCGAGCCGCGCTGGGTGATCTCCATGGGCTCGTGCGCCAACGGCGGCGGCTACTACCATTACTCGTATGCCGTGGTCCGCGGCTGCGACCGCATCGTGCCGGTGGACGTCTACGTCCCGGGCTGTCCGCCCACGGCCGAGGCCCTGCTCTACGGCATCATCCAGCTGCAGAACAAGATCAAGCGCACCAACACCATCGCGCGCTGAACCGCTGGAAACCGCGCCCATGACTGACTCGCTTCAGGCCGTCGCCGCTCACGCCAAGGAAATCCTCGGCCCCGCGCTCGTGGACGCGCGCACGGACCGGGGGGAGCTGACCCTCGAGGTCCGGCGCGAGGACATCGTGACCGTCTGCCGCGCCCTGCGCGACGATCCCGCGCTCGCCTTCGAGCAGCTCATTGATCTGTGCGGCGTGGACTACCTCGACTACGGCCGGGAGTCGGCGTCGGGGGCGCGGCCGGGGCCGCGCTTCGCCGTGGTCTATCACCTGCTCTCGCTCGGGCACAACCGCCGGCTGCGGTTGCGCGCCCGGCTGGCGGACGAGGCGCCGCTGATCGCCTCGGTGACGGAGATCTGGAGCGCGGCCAACTGGTACGAGCGCGAGGCGTTCGATCTTTTCGGGATCATGTTCGACGGCCATCCGGACCTGCGCCGCATCCTCACCGACTACGGCTTCAGCGGCCATCCGTTCCGCAAGGACTTCCCGCTCATCGGCAACGTCGAGGTGCGCTACGACGCGGAGAAGCAGCGCGTGGTGTACGAGCCGGTCACCATCGAGCAGCGGGTGCTCACGCCGCGGGTGGTGCGCGAGGATGGTTTCGCCCGTGGCTGAGATTAGAAACTACACCATGAACTTCGGCCCCCAGCACCCGTCGGCGCACGGCGTGCTGCGGCTCGTGCTCGAGCTCGACGGCGAGGTGATCCAGCGCGCCGACCCGCACATCGGGTTGCTGCACCGCGCGACCGAGAAGCTCGCCGAGAGCCGGATCTACATCCAGTCGTTGCCGTACATGGACCGGCTCGACTATGTCTCCATGCTGTGCAACGAGCACGGCTACGTGCTCGCGATCGAGAGGCTCCTCGGGATCGCGCCGCCGATCCGCGCCCAGTACATCCGCGTCATGTTCGACGAGATCACGCGCGTCCTGAACCACCTCTTGTGGCTCGGGGCGCACGCGCTCGACATCGGCGCCATGACCGTGTTCCTCTACTGCTTCCGCGAGCGCGAGGACCTGTTCGATTGTTACGAGGCCGTCTCCGGCGCGCGCATGCACGCTGCCTATTACCGCCCCGGCGGCGTGTACCGCGACCTGCCGGACAGCATGCCGCACTATCAGCCGTCCAAGTGGCACAACGAGCGTGACGTCGCGCGCCGGAACGCCAACCGCCGGGGCAGCCTGCTCGACTTCATCTGGGACTTCACCGAGCGCTTCCCGAAATACGTGGACGAATACGAGACCCTGCTCACCGACAACCGCATCTGGAAGCAGCGCACCGTCGGCATCGGCGTCGTCACCCCCGAGCGCGCCCTGCAGCTCGGCTTCACCGGCCCGATGCTGCGCGGCAGCGGCGTCGAGTGGGACCTGCGCAAGAAGCAGCCCTACGAGGTCTATGACCGGCTCGACTTCGACATCCCGGTCGGCGTCAACGGCGACTGCTACGACCGTTACCTCGTGCGCGTCGAGGAGATGCACCAGAGCAACCGCATCATCCGCCAGTGCGTCGAGTGGCTGCGCCAGAACCCCGGTCCGGTGGCGCTCGCGGACAACAAGATCGTGCCGCCCGCGCGCGAGCGGATGAAGCGCGACATGGAGTCGCTGATCCATCACTTCAAGCTCTTCACCGAGGGTTTCTGCCTCCCGGAAGGTGAGGCCTACGCCGCGGTCGAGCACCCCAAGGGCGAGTTCGGCGTCTACCTGGTATCCGACGGCGCCAACAAGCCGTACCGGCTCAAGATCCGCGCCCCGGGATTCGCCCACCTCGCGGCGCTGGACGAGATGATCCGCGGCCACATGATCGCCGACGTGGTGGCGATCATCGGCACGCAGGACATCGTGTTCGGCGAGATTGACCGGTAGGCTATGAGTTTTTGACGCAAAGGCGCTAAGACGCAAAGGACACCCAGAGTGAAAGCCAAGAACACAAGAATATATGCGCACGGCCGGGTGACCGTGGGTCATCTCGGTTTTACTCGTACGTATATTTTCTTTGCGTCTTTGCGTCTTTGCGTCAAACATTAGTATGTTATCCAAACAATCACTCGCGGAGATTGATCGCTGGGTCGCCAAATACCCGCCCGACCGCCGCCAGTCGGCGGTGATGGCGGCGCTGTTCGTCGTCCAGGACGCCAACGGCGGCTGGCTCACGCCCGAGCTCATCAACGCGGTCGCGGAGTACCTGGAGATGCCGCCGATGGTGGCGCACGAGGTGGCGCGCTTCTATTCGATGTACGACCTCAAGCCCGTCGGCCGCCACAAGCTCTGCGTCTGCACCAACATCTCCTGCATGCTGTGCGGCTCCGACGACGTCGTGGCGCACCTGGAACAGCGGCTCGGCGTCAAGCTCGGCGAGACCACGGCCGACGGCCGGTTCACCCTGAAGGAGGTCGAGTGCCTCGGGGCCTGCGGCGGCGCGCCGGCGCTGGCGGCGGGCAAGGACTACCACGAGCGCCTCACGCCGGAGAAGATTGATCAGATACTGGAGACGTTGAAATGAATGGCGCCGCGGCGTTAGAGGTTTGGGCGCGCCATCCGGGAATGGAGAACACACCGTCGCTGCTGTTACGGCGTACCAATCCCCAGCACGGCCTGATGGGTTCTTTCTTATCCCCGTCGGAGCGAGCCGAGCACCGCAGCCGAGGCCGGGGGGTGTCGCGAGCCTCTGGTCGAGCCCGAGGCGCGTTGTCTGCGCCCGGCGAGTTAGGCGAGCGCCCGGCCGAGCGAGGAGCGCAGGGCACCGCGAGCGCCTTTTGCTCGCGGCGAGCGACCGGGGCGCGTTTCTTTCGTCCATTTCTTTGCGCGTACAAAGAAATGGACCCGCCGTGCGGGCGCGGGAGCCCGCTCATACACGCGGCCGCAGGCCGCTCGACCACATAACCATGGCCAACGAGGTCTGTTTCCGCAACCTGCACCGCGACCGCTCCTGGACGCTCGCGGCCTACGAGGCCGCCGGCGGCTACGAGGCGTGGAAAAAAATCCTCACGGAAAAAACACCGCCGGAGACCATCATCGAGACGCTCAAGAAATCCGCCCTGCGCGGGCGCGGCGGCGCCGGTTTCTCCACCGGCCTGAAATGGTCCTTCATGCCCCGGTCCGCGCCGGGCCAGAAATACCTCGTGTGCAACTCGGACGAGGGCGAGCCGGGCACGTTCAAGGACCGCGACATTCTGCGATTCAACCCGCACGCCGTGGTCGAGGGCATGGCCATCGCCGGCTATGCCATCGGCGCGACCGCGGGCTACAACTACATCCGGCGCGAGTTCTGGGAGCCGTACGAGCGCTTCGAGGGCGCGCTCAAGGAGGCGTACGCGGCCGGGCTGCTCGGTCGCAACATCCAGGACGCGGGCGTGGACCTCGATATCCACACGCACCTCGGCGCCGGGGCCTACATCTGCGGCGAGGAGACGGCGCTGCTCGAATCCATCGAGGGCAAGAAGGCGTTCCCGCGCTACAAGCCGCCGTTTCCAGCGACCTACGGCCTGTTCGGGCGGCCGACCACCATCAACAACACCGAGACCCTGGCGTCGGTGCCGGACATCATGCGCAACGGCGCGGACTGGTTCCTTAATATCGGCAAGCCCAACAACGGCGGGCCGAAGGTCTTCTCGGTCTCGGGCCACGTGAACAAGCCCGGAAACTACGAGGTCCCCCTGGGCACGCCGTTCGTGAAGCTGCTGGAGCTGGCCGGCGGCGTGCGCCACGGGCACCGGCTCAAGGCCGTGATCCCCGGCGGATCGTCCATGCCGGTGATGCCCGCGGACGTCATCATGGACTGCACCATGGACTACGACGCGCTCGCCAAGGCCGGTTCGGCGCTCGGTTCGGGCGCGGTGATCGTCATGGACGAGACCACCTGCATGGTGCGGGCCCTCGCGCGGCTGTCGCATTTCTATTACGAGGAGTCGTGCGGCCAGTGCACGCCCTGCCGCGAGGGCACCGGCTGGCTGGCGCGCGTGCTGCACCGCATCGAACACGGCCAGGGCCGGCCCGAGGACCTGGACCTGCTGACCGACGTCGCCTCCAACATCGAGGGCCGCACCATCTGCGCCCTGGGCGACGCCGCCGCCTGGCCGGTCAAGAGCTTCGTCAAACACTTCCGGAGCGAATTCGAATATCACATCGAGCGGCGCGCCTGTCTGCCGGAGACTATACGGAGGGCGGCATGAGCGCCAAGCCCGAGACCGTGAGCGCGGCCGCGCCGGCCGCCGACCAGGTCACCATCGTCGTTGACGGCAAGAAGATCCAGGTGCGCAAGGGCGCGATGCTGATCCAGGCCACCGACGCCGCCGGCGTCTACATCCCGCGCTTCTGCTATCACAAGAAGCTGTCCATCGCGGCCAGCTGCCGCATGTGCCTGGTCGAGGTGGAGAAGGCGCCCAAGCCGATGCCGGCGTGCGCCACGCCGGTGGCGGACGGCATGATCGTGCGCACGCGTTCGGACAAGGCGCGCGCCGCGCAGCAGGGCGTGATGGAGTTCCTGCTCATCAACCACCCGCTCGACTGCCCGGTCTGCGACCAGGGCGGCGAGTGCCAGTTGCAGGACCTGGCGCTCGGCTACGGCAAGGACGTCGCGCGCTTTACCGAGCCCAAGCGCGCGGTCGTGGACAAGGACATCGGCCCGCTGATCGCCACCGAGATGACGCGCTGCATCCACTGCACGCGCTGCGTGCGTTTTGGGAAAGAAATCGCCGGCGTCATGGAGTTCGGTGGCCTCGGGCGCGGCGACCGCACCGAGATCCGGACCTTCCTCGACGGCAGCGTGAACTCGGAGCTGTCCGGCAACGTCATTGACCTGTGCCCGGTGGGCGCGCTCACCTCCAAGCCCTACCGCTACAGCGCGCGCCCGTGGGAGCTGCGGGGCCGCGCCTCGGTCGCGCCGCACGACTGCGTCGGCAGCAACCTCACGGTGCAGACGCGCAACGGCCGGGTGCTGCGGGTGCTGCCGCGCGAGAATGAGGCGGTCAACGAGTGCTGGCTCTCCGACCGCGACCGCTTCAGCTACGAGGCGCTGAACAGCGAGGAGCGCCTGCGCGCGCCCATGATCCGCGTCAACGGCATGTGGGAGGAGACCGACTGGAACACCGCGATCGAGTTCACGGCGCAGGGGCTGAAGCAGGCCCTCAAGACGCACGGGCCGGACGGCGTCGGCGCGCTCGCCGCGCCGGGCGCGACGCTCGAGGAGTTTTACCTGTTGCAGAAGCTCGTGCGCGCGCTCGGCTCCGGCAACGTGGATCATCGCCTGCGCCAGTCGGATTTCAGCGACGACGCCGCGATGCCGCCGTTCCCGTGGCTCGGCCAGGCGCTCGCGGATCTGGAGCAGTTGGCCGCGGTCCTGCTCGTGGGCGCCGACCCGCGCCGCGAGGCGCCGCTGCTCAACCTGCGCCTGCGCAAGGCCGCCCTCCGGGGCGCGTGCGTCATGGCCGTCAACGCCGTGGACTACGACTTCAACTACAAGATCGCGCACAAGACGGTCACCGACCCGCTGAAGCTGCTGGAGCGGCTCGCCGGCGTGGCCAAGGCCCTGGGCGCGTTGAAGGGCGCCGAGCTGCCGGCGCCGTTCACGGCGCAGTACCGGGACGTCGCCCCGACCGAAACCGATCAGGCCATGGCGCGCGCGCTCGCGGAACGCCGGCCCGCCGCGGTGCTGCTCGGCGCGCTCGCCACGAGCCATCCGCTTTCGGCCAGCGTGCGCGCGCTGGCGCAGCTCGTCGCCGAGACCGCGGGCGCGCGCTTCGGCTTCATCCCCGAGGCCGACTCCGCCGCCGGCTGGCTCGCCGGCTGCGTGCCGCACCGCGGGCCGGCGGGAAAACCGGCGGCGCCGGCCGGGCGCAACGCCGCGGCCATGCTGCGCGAGCCGCGCCAGGCCTATCTGCTCCTCGGCGTCGAGCCGGAGCTCGACGGCATCAGCGGCGCGCGCGCGCTTGCGGCGATGCAGGCGGCGCAGTTCGTGGCCATGCTGACCACGTTCAAGCCGTCGCCGTTCCGCACCCGGGCGGTGGAGTACGCCGACGTGCTGCTGCCGCTGGCGCCGTTCACCGAGACCGCGGGCACGTTCGTCAACGCCGAGGGCCGGCGCCAGGAATTCAACGGCGCGGTCGCGCCGCTCGGCCAGGCGCGCCCCGGCTGGAAGATCCTGCGCGTGCTCGGCAACCTGCTCGGGCTCTCCGGCTTCGAGCAGGCGGACATCGAGGACGTGCGGCGCGAGATTGACACCGGCGCCGTCGCGCCCACGGCGCGGCTCGGCGCGTGGCAGCTCTCGGCGGTGCCGCCCGCGGGGCTGGCGGCGCCGAGCGGCCAGGTGCTGCGCATCGCCGAGGTGCCGATGTACGCGGTGGACGCGATCACGCGCCGCGCCGCCTCGCTGCAGAAGACCGCCGCCAACCCCGAGCCCGCGGCGTGCCTGAACGCGGCGCAGGCCGAGCGGCTCAAGCTCAAGGACGGCGACGGCGTGCTGGTGCGCATGATCGAGGGCGACGCGCGGCTCAAGGTCGTCGTGGACGCGCGCGTGCCGGACGGCTGCGTGCTGATTCCGGCGGGCTGTCCGGAAACCGCCACGCTCGGCGGGCACGGTCCGGCGACGATCGTCGGGGAGGGCGCATGACCGAGTTCCTGCTGGGCACCTGGAACGGGTTGCCGGCGTGGTCGCAGGGCGCGCTGCTCGACCTCGCCAAGATCCTGGCCATCGTGCTGCCGCTGATCCTGGCGGTCGCCTATCTCACCTTCGCCGAGCGCAAGATCATCGGCTACATCCAGGTGCGCATCGGCCCGAATCGCGTCGGCCCGCGCGGCTGGCTGCAGCCGCTCGCGGACGCGCTCAAGCTGATCCTGAAGGAGATCATCGTCCCGGCGAACGCCAACAAGTTCCTGTTCGTGATCGCGCCGCTGCTCGCCTTCGCCCCGGCGCTCGTGGCCTGGGCGGTGATCCCGTTCACCGACACGATGTGGGTGACGAACATTGACGCCGGGCTGCTGTTCATCCTGGCGCTGTCCTCGCTGGGCGTCTACGGCGTCATCGTCGCCGGCTGGGCGTCGAACTCGAAGTACGCCTTCCTCGGCGCGATGCGCTCGGCGGCCCAGATCGTCGCCTACGAGATCGCCATGGGGTTCGCGCTCGTGGGCGTGCTGATGGCGGCCGGGAGCCTCAACCTGCGCGAGATCGTGTTGCACCAGCAGGGCGGACTGCACCAGTGGTACCTGCTGCCGCTGCTGCCGCTGTTCCTGGTGTATTTCATCGCCGGCGTGGCCGAGACCAACCGCGCGCCGTTCGACGTCGCCGAGGGCGAGTCCGAGATCGTGGCCGGCTTCCACGTCGAGTATTCGGGCATGACGTTCGCGCTCTTCTTCCTCGCCGAGTACGCCAACATGATCCTGATCTCGGTCCTGACCGCGGTCATGTTCCTCGGCGGCTGGCTCTCGCCGCTGCCGCCGCAGTGGGTGCCGGAGGTGCCGCTGCTCGGGGCGCTGCTCGGCGGCGGCGTCCACTGGCTGCTGCTCAAGGTGAGCCTGCTGCTGTTCTGCTTCCTCTGGTTCCGCGCCACCTTCCCGCGCTACCGCTACGACCAGATCATGCGCCTCGGCTGGAAGGTGTTCATCCCGGTGACGCTCGTGTGGATCGGCGTCATCGGGGGCGCCACTTTTCTCACGCCGTGGGGCGGCGTCTTTCACTGAGATGCCGACGTGAACGCGCTCAAACGCTACATCAACAGCTTCCTGCTGTTCGAGCTGCTCCGGGGCCTGATGCTCACGGGCCGGCACCTGTTCGCGCGCAAGATCACCGTCCAGTATCCGGAGGAGCGCACGCCGATGAGCCCGCGCTTTCGCGGCCTGCACGCGCTGCGCCGCTACCCGAACGGCGAGGAGCGCTGCATCGCCTGCAAGCTGTGCGAGGCCATCTGCCCGGCGCTCGCCATCACCATCGAATCGGAACAGCGCGCCGACGGCACGCGCCGCACCACGCGCTACGACCTCGACCTCACCAAGTGTATCTTCTGCGGCTTCTGCGAGGAGGCCTGCCCGGTGGACTCGATCGTCGAGACGCACGTGATTGACTACCACGGCGAGCAGCGCGGCGACCTGGTCTACTCCAAGGACCGGCTGCTCGCCGTGGGCGACAAGTACGAAAAACTGATCGCCGCCGCGCGCGCCGCGGACGCGAAGTACCGATAATAATTTTTGACGCAAAGGCGCGAAGGCGCAAAGAAATCGTAAAATGAAGCTACTCCACAAGCCTTTCTTTGCGCCTTTGCGCCTTTGCGTCAAGAACTAATATATGGAATTCAAACAATTCATCTTTTATTTCTTTGCCGCGGTGCTGGTGTTCGCCGCGACCATGGTGATCACCGTGAAAAACCCGGTGAAGGCGGCGCTGTTCCTGGTGCTGGCCTTCTTCAACGCCGCCGGGCTGTGGCTGCTGCTGCAGGCGGAGTTCCTGGCCATCGTGCTGGTGCTGGTGTACGTCGGCGCGGTGATGGTGCTGTTCCTGTTCGTGGTGATGATGCTCGACATCAACATCGCCCGCCTGCGCGAGGGCTTCACCAGGTATCTTCCGCTCGGCGGGGCGGTGGCGGTGCTGCTGGCGGCCGAGATGGCCCTGGTCCTCGGCTCCGGGCGCTTCGGCCTCGAGCGCGTGCCGGAGCCGGCGGGACTGGCCGCGGACGCCAGCAACACGCGCGCCCTGGGGCGGCTGCTGTACACGACCTACGCCTATCCGTTCGAGCTCGCGGCGCTGGTGCTGCTGGTGGCCATCATCGCGGCGATCGTGCTCACGCTGCGCCGGCGCAAGGACACCAAGTACCAGGACCCGGGGCGGCAGGTACGGGTCGAGCGCAGCGAGCGCGTGCGCCTGGTCAAGATGCCAGCGGAAAAGAAAAGTTGATATGAATTTTCGACGCAAAGACGCAAAGGCGCGAAGAAAGATGAACGCAAAACAGATGTTGTTAAAAAACGATCTACCTTTGCGTCTTTGCGCCTTTGCGCCAAACGATCATAAGGAAATTCAGGGGAGGAAATGATACCGCTCAGCCATTACCTGATCCTCGGCGCGATATTGTTTTCGATCGCGGTCGTGGGCGTCTTCCTCAATCGCAAGAATCTGGTGATTCTGCTGATGGCGATCGAGCTCATGCTGCTGGCGGTGAACCTGAACTTCGTCGCCTTCGCGCATTATCTCGGCGACATCTCCGGCCAGGTGTTCGTGTTCTTCGTGCTCACGGTGGCCGCGGCCGAGTCGGCCATCGGCCTGGCGATCCTGGTGGTGGTGTTCCGCAACCGCCGCACGATCAACGTCGAAGACCTGGACACGCTGAAGGGTTAAGCCATGTTCGGCCTGGAAATGAAAACCGTCTATCTCCTGATCCCGCTCTCGTGCCTGGCGGGGGCGCTGATCGCCGGGCTGCTCGGCTGGAAGATCGGCCGGGCGGCGTCGCACACCGCGGCCATCCTCGGGGTCGCGGGCGCATTCGTGCTGTCGGCGTTCGTCGTGCTGCCGGACGTGCTCGCCGGCCACACCTACGACGGCGCGGTGTACACCTGGGGCGTGAGCGGCGGCGTCCCGCTCGAGATCGGCTTCCTCATTGACCCGCTGAGCGCGCTGATGATGACGGTGGTCACGTTCGTCTCGCTCATGGTGCACATCTACACCGTCGGCTACATGCGCGACGACCCGGGCTATCAGCGGTTCTTCAGCTACATCGCGCTCTTCACCTTCTCGATGCTGATGCTGGTGATGGCGAACAACTTCCTCCAGCTGTTCTTCGGCTGGGAGGCGGTCGGCCTGATGTCGTACCTCCTGATCGGCTTCTGGTTCACGCGCGCGTCCGCGACCCACGCCCAGCTCAAGGCCTTCATCGTCAACCGCGTCGGCGACTTCGGTTTCATCCTCGGCGTCGCCGCGGTGTATCTCTATTTCGGCACGCTCGATTACACCCCGGTGTTCGCCATCGCCCCGCAGCTGGCGGGCAAGACGGCGCAGATCATCCCGGGCGTGGACTGGAGCGTGCTCACGCTCGTCTGCATTCTGCTGTTCATCGGCGCCATGGGCAAATCGGCGCAGGTGCCGCTGCACGTGTGGCTGCCGGACTCGATGGAGGGTCCGACGCCGATCTCGGCCCTGATCCACGCCGCGACCATGGTGACCGCGGGCGTGTTCATGGTGGCGCGCATGTCGCCGCTCTATGAGTTGTCCGAGACCGCGCTGTCGGTGGTGCTCGTGATCGGCGCGATCACCGCGCTGTTCATGGCCTTCGTCGGCATCGTGCAGAACGACATCAAGCGCGTGGTCGCGTACTCGACCCTGTCGCAACTCGGCTACATGATGGTGGCGCTCGGGGCCTCGGCCTACGCCGCCGGCATCTTCCATCTCATGACCCACGCCTTCTTCAAGGCGCTGCTGTTCCTGGCCGCGGGCTCGGTGATCATCGCGCTGCACCACGAGCAGGACATGCGCAAGATGGGCGGGCTCAAGGACTACATGCCGTGGACCTTCCTCACGGCCTGGGCCGGATCGCTGGCGCTCGTCGGCATCCCGCCGTTCGCCGGCTTCTTCTCCAAGGACATGATCATCGAGGCGGTGCACGCCTCGCAGCTCCCCGGGAGCGGCTTCGCCTATGTCGCGGTGCTCTCCGGCGTGTTCGTCACCGCGCTCTACACCTTCCGCATGCTGTTCATGACGTTCTACGGCAAGCCGCGCATGGACGAGCACGCGCGTTCGCACCTCAAGGAGTCGCCGTGGGTGGTGACCGTGCCGCTGGTGCTGCTCGCGCTCCCGTCGGTTGTCATCGGGTTCTTGACCGTCGAGCCGCTCCTGTTCGGCGGCTATTTCGGCGCCGCGCTCAAGGTGCTGCCGGGACACGACGTGCTCGCGCGGCTCGGACAGGATTACCACGGCTGGGGGCCGTTCGTCGCCCACGGGCTGCAATCGGCGCCGTTCCTGCTGGCCGTCGGCGGCATCGGGCTCGCGTGGCTCCTGTACTACCGCTATCCGCAGCTGCCGGAGGAGCTGAGCCGGAAATTCCGGCTGCCCTACACCATCCTGGTGCGCAAATACGGCTTTGACGAGTTCAACGACACCGTCTTCGCCGGCGGCGCGCGCCGCTTCGGCGGACTGCTGTGGCGGATCGGCGACGTGAAACTCATAGACGGCCTGGCGGTGAACGGCACGGCGCGCGTGATCGGCTGGGTGGCGACGGTCGTGCGCCACGTCCAGTCGGGCTACGTGTACCACTACGCCTTCGCCATGATCCTCGGCCTGTTCCTGCTGATCACCGTTTTCCTCTACCGCTAGCCGCATGCTGAGCCAACACCTATTAAGCATCGCCACCTGGCTGCCGATACTGGGCGGCGTGGCCGTGCTCGCCACCGGCGGCGACCGCAACGCCAACCTCGCCCGCCGGCTGGGCCTGGGCTTCGCCGTCGCCGCGTTCCTCGCCACCATTCCGCTTTACATCGGGTTCGACGCGCGCACCCACGAGATGCAGTTCGGCGAGAACTATCCGTGGATCGAGGCCTTCAACATCCGCTACCGCCTGGGCATTGACGGCATCTCGCTGCTGCTGATCCTGCTCACCAGCTTCAGCACCGTGCTGGTGGTGATCTCGGCCTGGCTGGTGATTCAGCGGAAGGTGGCGCAGTACATGGCCGCGTTCCTCATCATGGAAGGGCTGATGATCGGGGTGTTCAGCGCGCTCGACGCGATCCTGTTCTACGTCTTCTGGGAAGGCATGCTGGTGCCGATGTTTCTCATCATCGGCCTGTGGGGCGGGCCGAACCGGGTCTACGCCACGATCAAGTTCTTCCTCTACACCTTCCTCGGCTCGGTGCTGATGCTGGTGGCGTTCATCTATCTCTACTATCGGTCCGGCGGCAGCTTCGACATCCTGGCCTGGCCGGCGGTGAAGCTCGGCCTGACCGAGCAGATCCTCATCTTCCTCGCGTTCTTCGCGGCGTTCGCGGTCAAGGTGCCGATGTGGCCGGTGCACACCTGGCTGCCGGACGCGCACGTCGAGGCGCCGACCGGGGGCTCGGTGATCCTCGCGGCCATCATGCTCAAGATGGGCGCCTACGGCTTCCTGCGCTTCAACCTGCCGATCCTGCCGGACGCCTCGCACGAGCTCGCCTGGTTCATGATCACGCTCTCGCTCATCGCCGTGGTGTACATCGGCCTGGTGGCGCTGGTGCAGGAGGACATGAAGAAGCTCATCGCCTATTCCTCGATCGCGCACATGGGCTTCGTCACGCTCGGCTTCTTCGTCTTCAACGCCCAGGGCATAGAGGGCGGGATCGCGCAGATGGTCTCGCACGGTTTCATCTCCGGCGCCCTGTTCCTGTGCGTCGGCGTGCTGTACGACCGGCTGCACTCGCGCATGATCAAGGACTACGGCGGCGTGGCCAACACCATGCCGGTGTTCGCCGCCTTCATGATGCTGTTCGCCATGGCCAACACCGGCCTGCCCGGCACTTCCGGCTTCGTCGGCGAGTTCCTGGTGATCCTCGGCGCCTTCCAGGTGAACGTCTGGTACGCCTTCCTCGCGGCCACGACGCTCGTGTTCGGCGCCGCCTATACGCTGTGGATGTACAAACGCGTGCTCTTCGGCGCGGTGGCCAACGACCACGTCGCCCAGCTCGCCGACGCGACGCCGCGCGAGATCGCGTATCTGGCGGCGCTCGCGCTCGCCGTGCTGGTCATGGGGCTGTGGCCGTTCCCATTCCTGGACGTGATGCACGCCTCGGTCGAGCACCTGCTGCAGCAGGTGTCGGTGTCGAAGCTGTAATATTGTTTGACGCAAAGGCGCAAAGGTTTAGAGATCAAGATGAACATAAATAACTCTTTGCGCCTTCGCGTCTTTGCGTCAAGAACTCATATATGAATATGCCGAACATTCTGCCCGCGGCCCCGGAGATCTTCGTGTCCTCCATGGCCTGCGTCATTCTGGTCGCCGACCTGTTCCTGACGGAGCGGCGGCGCGTGGCGTCCTACTGGCTGACGCAGCTGACGCTCGTCGGCGCCGCCCTGATCACGCTGCGGGGGTTGGACGCGGCGCCGGCGTTCGCGTTCCACAACATGTTCGTCCAGGATTACCTGGCGGACGTGCTGAAGCTGGCGACCTATGTCATCACCGCCTTCGTGTTCGCCTACTCGCGCGACTACCTGCGCGCGCGCGACCTGCTGCGCGGCGAGTATTTCGTGCTCGGCCTGCTCGGCGTCGTCGGCATGATGGTGATGGCCTCGGCCAGCCACTTCCTCACGCTCTATCTCGGGCTCGAGCTGCTCTCGCTTTCGCTCTACGCCATGGTCGCGTTCCAGCGCGACTCGACCGCGGCCACCGAGGCGGCCATGAAGTATTTCGTTCTCGGTGCGATCGCCACCGGCATACTGCTCTACGGCATGTCCATGCTCTACGGCGCGACCGGGAGCCTCGAGATCGCCGCCGTCCGCAAGGCGATCGCCGCCATGGGCGCGGACAACATGGTGCTGATATTCGGCCTGGTGTTCGTGGTCGTGGGGCTGGCGTTCAAGCTCGGCGCCGTGCCGTTTCACATGTGGGTCCCGGACGTGTATCACGGCGCGCCGACATCGGTGACGCTCTACATCGGCACCGCCCCCAAGCTCGCCGCGTTCGCCGTGATCATGCGGCTCCTGATCGGCGGGCTGGAGGACATGTCCGGATCGTGGCGCGACATGCTGGCGATCATCGCGGTGCTGTCCATGGGCCTCGGCAACGTCGTCGCCATCGCCCAGGACAACATCAAGCGCATGCTGGCGTACTCCTCGATCTCGCACATGGGGTTTTTCCTGCTCGGCATCCTGAGCGCCACGCCCAACGGCTACAGCTCGTCGCTGTTTTATGTCCTGATATATACGACCATGAGCCTGGGCGCCTTCGGCATGGTGATCCTGCTGTCGCGCGCCGGCTTCGAGGCCGAGCGGCTCGTGGACTTCAAGGGGCTCAACCAGCGCAATTCCTGGTATGCGTTTCTGATGCTGCTGCTGATGCTCTCCATGGCCGGCGTCCCGCCGACAATCGGGTTTTACGCCAAGCTGCTCGTGATCCAGGCGGTGATCGGGATCAACATGCTCTGGCTCGCGGTCGTCGCCGTGCTGTTCGCCGTCATCGGGGCCTATTATTACCTGCGCGTCATCAAGCTCATGTATTTCGACGAGCCCGATGATCAGGCGCCCATCACGGCCGGCCTGGACATGCGGGTGCTGATCGGCGTCAACGCCCTGGCCCTGCTCGCGGTGCTGCCGTGGACCGGGGCGGTCATAGACCTGTGCCTCAAGGCGATCAAGGGGTAAACGCCGGCATCCGGCGGGGGGATGAAAAACGCCCTTTTATCTACTAGACTTAATGGGGTGTTGACCGGTCCGGGCCATAAAGCTTTGTTCCGCAACAATACTTTCAACGGAGGAAGCCAAGATGGAAGAGACGTTAATGCAGGTAAAAAAGAAGCCGAACCCGATACTGCTGATTATTCTGTTACTGGCGATCGCGGCCGCCGTCCTGCAGTACCTGGGAGTATTCTGACCGCCGGCTGAAAATTATTACTCCAACTTGAAGCCCCCGACCGGGGGCTTTTTGTTGCCGGCGCTCCGGCGCCGATCAAGGTCGCATGTAGCCCCGGAAATTGCCGCAAGGATGACTCTCACCGCGGAGGCGCAGAGGCGCGGAGAAAATAAGCTGTCAGCTAAGTGAGCTATCAGCTAAACAAGCTATCAGCGATCAGCTATCAGCTTGAATCGTGCCCCAAGGGCTCGCCGAACACCGAAGGGCACCAGAAGCACA
>Ga0154927_1030_pt2 | contig 20337 bp, 15 predicted proteins | sample RifCSPhighO2_01_FD_105895 | JGI IMG/M metagenome (GOLD analysis project Ga0154927, IMG submission 105895) | Candidatus Muproteobacteria bacterium RIFCSPHIGHO2_01_FULL_65_16 | reverse complement strand
GCGCGAAGCGCCGTAACCCAACGATTTGTTGGGTTTCGCTTCGCTCAACCCAACCTACCTGGGCTATGTTTTTAATTTTGAGATAGGTTCTAACAACCATGTTGTCTCTGATTCGCGTTCATCTGCGGTTATGAATTCTAATTTAAACCTTTGCGTCTTTGCGCCTTTGCGTCAAAAACTCATATGATCATCGCCAAGAACGTCCCCGAGCTGCGCGCCTACCTCGCACAGCGCCGCGCCGGCAAGCGCCTCGCCTTCGTGCCCACGATGGGCAACCTGCACGCCGGGCATCTGAAACTCATCGAGGTGGCGCGCCGGCTGGCCGACATGGTGGTCGTGAGCATATACGTCAATCCCCTGCAATTCGGCGCGAACGAGGACCTCGATTCCTACCCGCGCACGCCGGTCGAGGACTGCACCGCCCTCGAGGCGCAGGGGGTGGAGCTGCTGTTCATGCCGGGCGACAAGGAGATGTCCCCGCGCGGGCGCGCGGCGCAGACGTTCGTGGAGGTACCGGTCTTGAGCGACGTTCTCTGCGGCGCGTCTCGTCCCGGACACTTCCGCGGCGTCGCCACGGTGGTCAACCGCCTGTTCAATCTGGTGCAGCCGGATCTCGCGCTCTTCGGCAAGAAAGACTACCAGCAGCTCCTGGTCATCCGGCTCATGGTGTCCGATCTCGGCATGCCCGTCGAGATTGTCGGCGTGGATACGGTGCGCGAAAGCGACGGCCTCGCCATGAGCTCGCGCAACAATTATTTGAGCCCACAGGAGCGTCAGGCCGCGCCGCGGCTGTACGCCGTTTTGGGCGCGGTGCGCGAGCGGATTCTCAAGGAGCGTGTGTCCCCGGCGGACGCGGAGCCGGAGGCGCGTGTGGCGCTCGAAGCGGCGGGGTTCAGGCCGGACTACGTGAGCGTGCGGCGCCGGGACGATCTCGGAGTTCCCGCGCCCGCGGACAAGCAGCTCGTCGTGCTGGCGGCGGCGTGGCTCGGACGCACCAGGTTGATAGATAACCTCGAGATTGATCTATAATTTTAGTGAATTGCATCCTGCGGTATTAGGCCGGATAATAATAGGCTCATTTCACGGAGGTTTTATGCGCCGAATCATGTTGCGGGCCAAGTTGCACCGGGTGCGCGTGACGCATTCCGAACCGGACTACGAGGGCTCGGTCGCAATTGACGGCAGGCTGCTGGACGCCGCCGACATCCGCGAGTACGAGCGCATCGAGGTCTACAATCTCAAAAACGGCGAGCGTTTTTCCACCTACGCCATCCGCGCCCAGGACGGCTCGGGGATCGTCTCGGTGAACGGCGCCGCCGCGCACCGCGCGGATCCGGGCGACATCGTTATCATCTGCGCCTATGCCGAGTTTGAGGAGAAGGAGCTGGCCGCGTTCAAGCCGCGCCTGGTGTACGTAGACGATAACAACCGTATCACCCATACGCGTAATTCCATTCCCGTCCAGGTCGCCTGACCGGCCCCTCGGGCGCCGGCCCGCTGTTTTATTCCCGTATGTCTGGATAGAATCTCCTGATCCGAGAAGGGCGGATTTTCCGCCGGCGCGGACGGCTCCGCGCGCATGGATGAAAGGAGATTTATGCCCGGCGTACAGAGACTCGATCCCGCGGTGCTCTGCTGGCGCGTGGATCCGGAGCAGTTTTCGTTCACGACCACGGCCGAGCTCGAGGACCTGACCCAGATCATCGGCCAGGCGCGCGCCACCGAGGCGATCCAGTTCGGCATCGGCATCCGGCGCGAGGGGTACAATCTTTTCGTCCTCGGCCCACCGGGCACCGGGCGCCACGCGATCGTGCGCCGATTTCTCGAAGAGCAGGCCGCCCGCGAGCAGCCTCCCACCGACTGGTGCTACGTCAACAACTTCGACCAACCGCACAAGCCGCGCGCGCTGCGGCTTCCGCCCGGGATCGGCGTCAAGCTGCGCCAGGACATGGAGCGGGTGCTGGAGGACCTCAAGGGCGCCATCCCGGCGGCGTTCGAGAGCGAGGAATACCGCGCGCGCCGCCAGGAGCTGGAGGAACGGCTCAAGGAGCGGCACGAGCAGGCCTTCGAGGAGCTGCGCAAGCAGGCCGAGGTGCACCACATCGCGCTCATCCGCACGCCCGCGGGCATGGCCTTCGCGCCCACGCGCAAGGGCGAGGTGCTGAGCCCGGAGGAGTTCCAGAAGCTGCCGGAGGCGGAGCAGAAACGCATCGAGGCTGTGATCGCCACCCTGCAGGAGAGCCTCGAGAAGATCATCCACCAGTTGCCGCAGTGGAAGCGGGAGAGCCAGCAGCGCACCCGCGATCTGGAGCGCGACGTGACCCTGGCCGCCGTCGGTCATCTTATCGCCGAGCTGCGCAAGGAGTACGCCGCGCTCCCGGAGGTGCTGGATTATCTCGACGCCGTGCAGCAGGCGGTGATCGAGAACGCCGACGACTTCAAGCACACGGAGGAGGGGCCGGAGCTTTCGCTCTTCGGCATCTCGATCTCGCGCGCAGGGCGGGCGCCGTCGCTGCGCCAATACCAGGTGAACGTGATCGTGGACCACGGCGCCACCAGGGGCGCGCCGGTGGTGTACGAGGACAGCCCCGCGTACCAAGAGCTGATCGGGCGCGTGGAGCACCAGGCGCAGATGGGCGCGCTCCTCACCGACTTCACGCTCATCAAGCCGGGTGCGCTGCACCGCGCGAACGGCGGCTATCTCGTGCTCGACGCGCGCAAGGTGCTGCTCCAGCCCTACGCCTGGGAAGGGCTCAAGCGCTGTCTCTCCGCGCGCGAGATCCGCATCGAGTCGCTCGGACAGATGCTCTCGCTCATCAGCACCGTTTCGCTCGAGCCCGTGCCGATCCCGCTCAACGTCAAGGTCGTGCTGCTCGGCGAGCGCATCCTGTATTACCTGCTTTATCATTTCGATCCCGATTTCCGCGAGCTCTTCAAGGTCGCGGCGGATTTCGAGGAATCCATGCACCGCGAGCCGGAGAGCCCGTTGCTCTACGCGCGCCTGATCGCCACGCTCGCGCGCCGGGACAACCTGTTGCCGCTCGACCGCGGCGCGTGCGCGCGGGTGATCGAACAGGCGGCGCGCCTGGTCGCGGACATGGAGCGGCTTTCCATCCGGGTGCAGGACATCACCGATCTGCTGCGCGAGGCGGACCACTGGGCGCGCGCGGCCGGCCGCGACGTGGTGACACGGGACGACGTGCAGCGCGCCGTGGACGCCAGGATCCGCCGTTCCGACCGCGTCCGCGAGCGCATGCAGGATGAGATCCGGCGCGCCACCATACTCATAGACACGGCGGGCGCCAGGACCGGGCAGGTCAACGGCCTGTCGGTGGTGCAGCTCGGCGAGCTCGCCTTCGGCCACCCCAGCCGCCTGACCGCGCGCGTGCGTCTGGGCAAGGGCGAGGTGCTCGACATCCAGCGCGAGGTCGAACTTTCCGGGCCGATCCACTCCAAGGGCGTGCTGATCCTCGCCGGCTTTCTCGGCGCGCGCTATTGCGCCGAGCGGCCGCTGGCGCTTTCGGCGAGCCTGGTGTTCGAGCAGACCTACGGCGCGGTCGAGGGCGATTCCGCCTCCTCGGCCGAGCTCTATGCGCTGCTCTCGGCGCTCGCGGAGGCGCCGATCAAGCAGGCGCTCGCGGTCACGGGCTCGGTGAACCAGCACGGCGAGGTGCAGGCGATCGGCGGCGTGAACGAGAAGATCGAGGGCTTCTTCGACATCTGCCGGAGCCGCGGGCTCACCGGCGAGCAGGGGGTATTGATCCCGGCCGCGAACGCAAAGCATCTGATGCTGCGGCAGGACGTGATCGAGGCCTGCGAGCAGGGAAAGTTTCATGTCTATCCGGTGACCACCGTGGACGAGGGTATCGAGCTGCTGACCGGCATCGCGGCGGGCGCGCGCGACGGCGACGGGCGCTTTCCCGAAGGCAGCATCAACCGGCGCGTGGAGGAGCGGCTGGCGATCCTGGCGGAGCTGGCGCGCGTCTACGCCGCCCCGCCGGAGGCCGTGGGACCGCCGTGAACGGGCACGTGCACATCCGCCGCATCCTGGTGGCGCTGGACGCCTCCGGCGCCAGCCAGGCCGCGCTCGAGGCGGCGGCCCAGCTCGCGGAGCAGATGGAAGCGGAACTGCTCGGGCTGTTCGTCGAGGATATAAATCTGCTGCGCCTGGCGGGACTGCCGTTCGCGCGCGAAGTGGGATTTCCCTCCGCCCGCACGCGGCGGCTGGAGAGCGAGGACATGGAGCGGGCGCTGCGGGCGCAGGCGGCGCGGGCGCAACAGGCGCTGGCTCAGGCGGCCGAGCGCGTGCGCGTGCGCTGGTCATTCCGCGTGGCGCGCGGGATGGTGGCGGCGGAGCTGCTGGCGGCGGCGGAGTCCGCCGATCTCGTGGCGCTCGGCATGACCGGTATGCAGGTGAGTCCGCGCCTGCGTTTGGGCGCCACCGCGCAGGCGGTCGTGAGCGGGGCGACCGGCGCCGTGCTTGTGGTGTCGCAAGGCGTCTGCCTGCGGTCGCCGGTGGTGGCGCTCTACGACGGATCGCCGGCGAGCGTGCAGGCGCTGGAACTCGCCGCCCGCCTCCTGCCGGACGAGGAGCAGCGCATCAGCGTGCTGGTCGTCGCCGACGATCCGCAACAGGCGCGCCGGCTCGAGGCGGAGGCGGCCGCGCGCCTGAAGAAAAACGGGGTGCAGGCGCGTTTTCGCCTGCTGGCCGAGGCCGACGGCGCGAGCCTGCGGCGCGCGATCCAGAGCGAAACGCCGGGTACGCTGGTGCTGGCCGCCGGCATGACGGCGCTGCGCGACGAAACAATCCAGGAGTTGCTCGAGGCGGGCGACTGCGCCGTGCTCCTGGTGCGGCAGGAAGGCGCGAAGAAAACCAAGTCCCGGGGCAAGCGCTCAAGACCCCAGGGAAGTTCTGATTAAGTATGATTATTTGCCGCAAAGACGGTCGCTCCTGCGCCTGTCATAAGGCAGGACGAACGAGCGAAGCGAGTAGGGCTACAGGTTCGCGCCCGCGACATTCGTGCGTCCTGCACAGCACAAAGGGCGCAAAGAAAAGCATCGGGCAATGAACAGAAGAATCTTTGCGTTCTCTGTGCTGTACAGGGACGTACGAATTTCCACGTCGCGCCGGGACGCGCGCTTGACGTGGATGCGGTACCGGGGCGTACGAATGTCGCGCGAGGCTGGGGGAAAATAAATCTGTCGCGTTTTTTTAAAGGCCATGGTCAACATACGAACCGCAACGATATCGGATATCCCGGCAATCGAAAGCGTCCTGCTCGCTTCTCAGTTGCCTTCTGATGGAGTGAAGGAGCATGTTGCCAATTTCCTCGTTGCCGAGGATGAAGGGAAACTCGCCGGTGTTGGTGGTTTTGAGAATTGCGGGGCAGGCGTTGGGCTGTTACGGTCTTTTGCAGTGTTGCCGGAACAGCGGAACCGGGGAATTGCAAAACAACTCTACCAACAGGTGATCACACATGCCCGCCGGTCTGGAATCTCCGGTCTATACCTCCTGACGACCACCGCCCAAGGGTATTTTGCGAAGCTTGGTTTTGCGTCTATAGCGCGGGCCAGGGCGCCAGAAGCAATACGAAACACACAACAGTTTCGTGAGTTATGTCCTGATTCAGCAGCGCTCATGTTTCGCTCGGTTGCCGCTGGCTGCGGCGGTTGTGCTACAGCGTCCGAGCCGTCTTCAACAGCAGATCCAGAAGGTAGCAGCAAGGCTCTTTTTGATTCCGGGTACTACTGCGCCGAAGCAGTATTGTTGGCCGTGGCAAAACACAATGGTATTGAATCCCCCTTGATACCGGCAATCGCCACCGGATTCTGTAGCGGCCTTTCGCGCACCTCGGGCATGTGCGGCGCCCTGACGGGCGGGATTCTCGGGCTCAATCTCGTATATGGAAGAGATCGTGAAGTTGAATCTGTCGAGCAAAATTATTTCGCGGTACAGCGCCTCGTTGCCGAGTTTGGGGCGGCCTGTGGTTCAACCAAGTGCAGTGAGTTGCTGGGCTGCGACCTGGGCACACCGGAAGGGCAACAAACCTTCCGCGAAAACAAGCTACATGAGCGGTGCCGTGAATACACGGCCATTGCTACAAAGATCGCGGTGTCGTTATCTGACGGCAAGGCGCAAGAAAAGGCGCCAGATTTATTCCCGGCTCCCGGCAAATGACCGGCAGGAATGCCCTTCACCACAAGGACGAAATGTATGAAAAGACTGGTGCTGTTATTGTGTGCCGCGCTGCTGGCGATCGGCGGCCCCGCCCTCGCGGAACCGCCGGCGGGTCGTGTCACGGGCGGGAAAGCCCATTCGTTGCCCGATTGGTTCAAGTCGAGCTTTCTCAATTTCCAGGACGAGGTTGACGAGGCCCGCCGGGCCGGCCGGCATATTCTCGTCTTCATGGACCTCAACGATTGTCCGTATTGCGCCCGCATGCTCGATGAGAATTTCCATCGGGGCGCGAACATGGAATACATCCGGAAGCATTTCGATGTCATCGCCGTCAATGTCCGCGGCGCACAGGAAGTGACGTGGATTGATGGGGCCACGTACACCGAACAGGACCTGGCGATCAGGCTGAAAGTCGTCGGCACGCCGACCCTGGTGTTCATCGCCCCGGACGGGAAAAAGGTCCTGCAGATGAACGGGTACCGCACGCCGCCGACGCTGCGCCACGCCCTCGAATACGTGCATGACAAGGAATACCGCAACCAATCGTTGTCGGCCTACATTGAAAAGAAACAACGGGCGCCTGTTTATACGTTGCGCGATCATCCGCGCTTTGAAGAGGTCACGGATTTCGCGCACTACCGCCAACCGCTGGCGGTGATCTTCGAGGACCGGAACTGCGCGGACTGCGCCGGGTTCCACGAAAAGGTGCTCAACCGTCAGGACGTGCTTGCCGAACTCAAAACCTTCCGGGTCGTGCGGCTGGACGCCTACGCCGACTCGCCGATCCTCGATATCTCCGGTGCGCGCACCACGCCGCGGGCCTGGGCCGCGTCACTCGGGCTGACCCACCGTCCCGGCGTCGTGCTGTTTGACGAAGGCAAGGAGGCCGCGCGCGTCGAGGGCCGCCTGTACCACTTCCACTTCAAGGAAATGCTGCGCTTCGTCGGCGGCCGGCACTACCAGCGCTACGACCGCTTCTCATCCTACCTGGCCGACCGCCAGCGGGACCTGTTGCGGCAGGGGGTCAGCATAGATTTCGGCGAGTAGCGGGGCGTAGAAGCTATCTCAAAAACGTCGCGGCTTGGAGGTTCCCCTAATTCTAAAATCCGCGTTCATCTGCCGATTACAAAAATAGAAAAGGGCCACATCGCCGTGGCCCTTTGATTTAATGGTACCGAGGGTCGGAATCGAACCGACACGGTGTCGCCACCACCGGATTTTGAGTCCGGCGCGTCTACCAGTTCCGCCACCCCGGCAAGGGGCTGGAAGTATAACAATCCTCCCTGCATGATAACAGCGTAACGGCCCGGTCCCGAAGGAGCGGAGGCGATCTTCATGCGCGTGCTGGCGGGCGACATCGGCGGAACCAAAACGCTGTTGCGTATCGCGGAATGCGATGCGGGCCGCTGGCGCTCCGTCCGGGAACAGCGCTTCGATAGCCGAGCCTACGACGGTCTGTCGCCCATCCTCCGTGAGTTTTTCGAAACGGGGCGGGACGACAGGATAGTTGCCGCCTGCCTTGGCATCGCCGGTCCGGTGAAGGAAACGGCGACAGGCCGGCACGTCAAGGTCACCAACCTGCCGTGGGAGATTCATGGCCATGATCTCGCGCGCGAGTTCGATTTTCCCGGAGTACGCCTGATAAACGATTTCCAGGCCGTCGGCTACGGCATCGAGGCGCTGGACGAAAAGGATTTTGTCGTGCTGCAAGAGGGTGAACCGGTGTTGCGCGGTCCGCGCGCCGTGATCGGCGCCGGCACGGGGTTGGGGCAGGGGGTACTCGTGTGGCAGAACGATCATTACGAAGCGATCGCCACCGAGGGCGGGCATGCCGATTTCGGCCCTACGGACGAGTTGCAGATCGAGCTCACGCGGTACTTGCTCAGAAACTTTGGGCGCGCTTCCTATGAGCTCATTCTTTCCGGTCCCGGGATCTTGCGCCTGTATGAATTTCTGCGCGCGCGTGGCGCGGCGCCTGAATCGGAATCGGTGGCCGTGGCCATCACCAGCGGCGATCCGGCCGCGGCCATTACGCGCGCGGCGCTGGCACAGAGTGACCCGCTGGCGGGCAGGACACTGGATCTGTTCGTGCGCATCTACGGCGCGCAGACGGGAAACCTGGCGCTGACGGCCGGCGCGACCGGAGGCGTCTACATCGCCGGCGGCATTGCACCGAAGATACTGCCGCGGCTCAGGGACGGCGGCTTCATCGCGGCCTTCCGCAACAAGGGCGACATGTCGGCGTTAGTCGCCGCCGTGCCGGTGCGGGTGGTGATGAATCCCGGGGTGGGCTTGGCGGGCGCAACGCTGGCGGCCTGCCGGCTGGCATCGGCCCGGTCGGGCGCCTGACGTTGTTCGGAACACGAAAACAGACGATCCCGGAAACCGGAGGTTCCGGGATCGTGTGCAACGCCCTGGCTGTACGCCTAGTACGACGGCCGGTACAGCGGATAAAGCGTGTTTTCTTCCCTCTGGATGCGCTTGACCAACGCGGCGCCGATCTCTTCCAATTCCTTCTTCATTGCGATCAGGCTGACCGCGTTGAGTTCCGTATCGGTGTATCTGCGCACGAAGGCCATCACAACCTGGGCGATGCCGTTCATCTCATGACGGAACTCACCGATGATCTGGGCGTTGATCTCGTCATCCGCCAGCTGCTTGGTCAGATAGATGTACAGCTTGACGTTCTCCGTCAGCAGATGCTCTTGCAGGGCCCCGCGGAATTCGCCGAGCTTCTGCTTCACCAGCGCGGGATTTTGCGCCGATACCGCCGCCAGGATCTGGTTGTACATCCCCAGCATGGTCTGGTGATCGCTCACCAGCTTGGGGATCAGACCCCGGTCGTAGAAGATGCTGGTGCCCGGCGCCGGTTTGGCGGCCTCTTGCGTGGCTTCCTTCTTGAAGCTGAATAAGTTAGCCATGGTCTACCTCCTTGAGTAAGGTCTCGGTTGAGGAAGGCCCGCCTTGGCCCACGAATTATCCTTGATGATGTTCATTTGCATAACCCATGCCACTCTGCCGTATCCACAAAAACCATCTATAAACAAATGGTTACAAACAAAATAGTAGAGCGTTTGATGCTGACTTAGTTGCGAGACTGCGCCTCCTGGCACCTGCGGGTCTTTTGGCTGCGGTGCTTTCCAATAGATTTTCCCAGTGGTGCTACACCTTACTCCATACAACGGCTCTTTTCGACCGCCTATCGAGTATTTTCATCCTAAAATAACTCTAGCACCGCGGTTGATGGCCAATCAATAAGTAGCATTCCGGAGCCGTGGCAACATGAAGAAAGCGCGCTAACTTTCTGATAAGTAAACGCGAAAGGTCTATGGGTAAATCGGTAAATAATGAAATATTAAACAGAATCCAGAAAAATTACTGGAAGGAAGTTTTTTCACCGCAGAGACGCAGAGACACGGCAATGGCGAAACCACAGATGAACACAGATGGACGCGGATTTTGAGAGTAAAAAGACAAAGCAACGACGAAACCACGGATGAACACAGATGAACACAGATACAGGATCAAGTGACAGAAACGGTGTTACTGTGATCTGTGTTTATCCGTGTGCATCTGTGGTTCCAATAATGAAATGCTTAACGAAACCGCGGATAAACGCAGATGGGCACAGATAAGAGAGCGACAGATAAAGCGGTAAAAGAGTTGCCTTTCCTGGCAACCCTGGCGTCCTGGCAGTTCAATCCTGTTTTTTCAAATCTGCGTTAATCTGCGAAATCTGCGGATAAATGAATTTGTTCTCTTGGCGTCCTTGGCGGTTCAAGTTGTTTTTCTCAAATCCGCGTTAATCTGCGGATAAAAGTGTTTCTCCGCTTTCATCTGCGGTTCCGGCTTTTTTGATCTGCGTAAATCTGCGTTAATCTGCGGATAATCGAAAAATGCGGTAGTCCATGTCGGGAAACAGACTGTCACGCGCAGCCACATCGCGTAAATAATTTTCGTCATACGAGTTAGTCTCAACCATGTCCGCCAGGCGGCTGAAGCGATGGACATGGGTCTTGAACCGCCGCACCGCATAATCCACGCTGGTTCCGGTTTTCATGATGAAGGCCCAGTCGCTCGACTGGGCCAGCAGCAGCTCGCGCGCCGCCTGGTCGAGCGCCCAGCGTTGCAATCCGTCGGCATGAGGAAAGCGCTGCACCATGGCGGACATCCTTTCGGCGGCGGCGTGCAGGTGAGGGTAGATCCAGTCGTTTGAACCGTTGAGCCAGACCTCGTGAAAACCGCCCGCGCCCCACGAGCACTCGGGCGGGGCGGCGGGCTGAAGGTCGGAGAAGCGGTCGAGATACTCCGCGGGCGTGATGGTTTTTATATCGTTCTGGTCGTAGGCGATCTTGCGCAGCAGATAATCAATCCACAGCGGGCCCTCGAACCACCAGTGGCCGAAGAGCTCGGCGTCGTACGGCGCGACGACGATCGGCGGCCGGTCGAAAAAGGACGCCAGCCACTGGACCTGAAGCTGCCGGTTGGACATGAAGTGGCCGGCGTGCTCGGCGGCGCGGTCGCGCGCCCAGCTCGGATGATACGGTTCCTTCCAGTCCGTTTTGCCGGTTATGCGGTGGTACTTGAGGCCGGTGAAGGTCTGGATACCGGCGTGCAGGATTTTTTTGATATGCGGCTCGTGCACGTCGAAGCCGGCGTCGCGGTAGAACTCGCGGTACACGGGATCGCCCGGGTAGCCTTCCTCCGCGGCCCAGACCTGTTTGCTCGATTCGTAGTCGCGCCCGAAGGCGGCGGGTCCGCCGGGCGTGCGGATCGGGCGGTGCACGCCGTACTTCGGGCGCGGGTCGGCGTTGAGCAGGCCGTGCGAATCCAGAATGAAATACTCGAGGCCGAACTCGTTCAGGATGCGGTCCACGCCGGGCTTGTAGCCGCACTCTGGCAGCCAGATGCCGCGCGGCCTTCTCCCGAGGATGCGCTGGTGCGTGCGGATCGCCATGGAGAGCTGGGCATAGAGGCTTTCCTCGTTCACCGCCAACAGCGGAAAGTAGCCGTGGGTGGCGCCGCAGGTGAGGATTTCCAGGTGGCCTGATTCCATGAGGCGGCGAAACGCCTGCGTTACGTCCTTGCGGTCCTGTTCGGCGAAGCGGCGGCGCAGGCGCGCATAAAGATCGCTGTAGAATTGCACCACCGGGTGAAAATATGGATCACCCTCGGTGCGCCGGCGCTCGCCCGCGAGCGCCTCGAGCCGCTCGTCGAGATAGCGCAGATAGCGATCCTGGAGCAGCGGATCGGTCATCATCGAGAGCAGCGTCGGCGTGAGCGACAGCGTCACGCGGTAATGCACGCCGTCGCGCGCCAGCCCCTCGAAGACCTCGAGCAGCGGGAGGTAGGTTTCGGTCAGGGCCTCGAAGAACCAGTCTTCCTCGAGGAAACGCTCGTGCTCCGGATGGCGCACGAACGGCAGATGCGCGTGCAGAACGAGCGCGAGGTAGCCTTTGGGTTGCACCCGGAGATTGCCCTAAAGAATATTTTTGAACCGCCAAGACGCCAAGGTCGCCAAGAAAGGCACTTTTTCAGCAGTAAAAACCTGGCGCTCCTGGCGTCTTGGCGGTTGCATTTGTCATTTAGGTTTACTGCTGACACCGCCCGGCCAGGCGAGGCGCGCGCCGGGCGCGCCGCCCGGGCTGCCGATCGCGGCGGTCCAGCCGAGGCGGCCGGCGCGTAGAAAACCGCCGGCGCGCAGATACATCGCGCGAAACCAATCCTCGCTCACCCGCCAGAGCCGGTCGGTGTGCTCCGAGGCGTAGAGGCTGGGGATACGCGCGATGCCGTGGTGTATGGCGGTGACGAACTCGCCGCGCTCATCGTAATAACCGAGGTGCACGAAATAGCCGCCGGGTTCGGCGTCTTCGCCCACATGGAAATACCATTGGCCGCTGGCCGCCGGCAGCGCCAGCTCCTGCAAGATCTCGAACCCGTCCCCGCTCATGCGGCACAGCCTGAGTTGCAGGGGCGCCGGCATTTCCGCCGGGAGCGCCCAGTAGGCGTGCAGGATGCCGGGCTTCTGCGGCAGCAGGCACAGGGTCGGTTCACGCGCTCCGGGGAAGTATTCGATGTTTTCCGTGAGCCCGGTGGCCCACGTGCTGGTCGGCGGCGCTTCGCCCCGGGGGACAAAGGCGTACTTGGCTTCCTCGATGCGCTCTTCTTCGCCGCCGACCCGGTCTGGTGGCGAAGGCCGGGTCAACGCCGCGGGCTGGACCGCGGCGTATGCGCCCGGTCCGGGGGCGCCGGTTGGCGGCGCGGGAGCTGGTTCGGCCGGCCTGGCGGCTGTTTTAGCGGTTGCGCGCGATCTGGGTTTGGCGGTCCCGGCCGTCGGCCTGGACTTTTTCGCCGGCGCCGACTTCTTTTCGGCAAGCAGCTTCAGCAGTTCCTTGCGCGCGAGTTTGTCGTAGTCGCGCAGACCCCTGGCCTGGGCCAGGGCGCGGAGCTCTTCCAAAGTTTTGGTTTCCATCATCGCCTCCGCACCGGGAAGACCCGGTTGGCATCGCTCCCATGCACCATCCTTCCACCATAGTCGGAAATTGTAAAGAAATGCCGGAACGGAGTTTTGATTTTAATCAATGTTTGCGCCGGATCGGCGCGCCATGATCCGAGCACAAGGGGCGTCGCGCCCGGCGGGTTGCGGAAAAACTTGTTTTGCAGCATCCTGCTTGTGGGAACCGGCCGCATTCCGGGTAATAATACCGCAACCGCGAAGAACAAGGAGCGTACAAGTGGATCTCGACGCGATTGAAAAGGTTTACCGCCGCTACGCCCCGACCTACGATCTTTATTTCGGGGCGCTGTTCCAGCCGGGACGCCGGGCGGTGATCGAGCGCATGAATTGCCGCCCCGGCGAGCGCATCCTCGAGGTCGGGGTGGGCACGGGCCTCTCGCTCCCGCTCTATCCACGTCACGCGCGGGTGACGGGGATTGACCTGTCGCGCGCGATGCTGGCGCGCGCCCATGAGCGCAAGGCGCGCCTGCAGCTCGAGCACGTGGTGGCGCTGCGCTGCATGGACGCCGAGCACATGCAGTTCCCCGACGACAGCTTCGACAAGGTGGTGGCCATGTACGTGGCCTCGGTCGTTCCGCATCCGACCCGCCTGGTGGACGAGATGCGCCGCGTGTGCGCGCCGGGCGGCGAACTCTACATCGTCAACCACTTCCACCACGCGAGCCCGGTGATCGCCGCGCTCGAGCGGCTGATGGCGCCGTTCTCGAAACTGATGGGATTCCGGCCGGACCTGTCGCTCGAGCAGTTCATCCGCGACACCGGGCTCGATGTTATCGAGAAGGTGCCGGTGAATCTCCTCGGCTACTGGACCCTGCTGCGCGCCCGCAACAACAAACCGCGCCGTGCCCCAAAGACACAAAAAGCGACGGCAACCGCGGATGAACGCGGATAAGAGAAGATATAATAAATTGGGAACCACGGATAAACACGGATCATGAACAAAACCACTGGAACCGCAGATGAACGCAGATTTGAGAAAAATATTGAACCGCCAAGGACGCCAAGAGAACAATTCTTTTATCCGCAGATTTCGCAGATTGACGCAGATTTGAAAAAGATATTGAACCGCCAGAACGTCAAGAGCGCCAAGTTTGTTATTGCTGAAAAACAGTCTTTCGTGGCGTCCCTGGCGCCGTGGCGGCTCAGGATCGTATTCATTTAAACACGGATCGAAGTACCACCGTTTCTGTCGCTTGATCCTTTATCTGTGTCCATCCGTGTTCATCCGTGGTTTCGCCGTCGCTTTGTCTTTCTGACTCTCTTATCCGCGTTTACCCGCGGTTCCCGGTTTTGATTTTTGCGCGCCCGCTCTTTCCGGTGCTGCGTCCGTGCCGGGGAGATTTCGCGCGGACGAGCCCGGCATACAATTCGAGATACTCGGCCGCGCTGTGACGCCAGGAGAAATCCCGGCGCATGCCGGCGCGCGCGAGCCTGTTCCATGAACGCCGGTCACGGTAGAGCGCGAGCGCGCGCCCGACCGCCGCCGTCAGCGCGCGCGGTTCCGGCGCGCCGAACACAAAGCCCGTGGCCGCGCCGGCCTTCAGGTTCCCGGGCGTCGCGTCAATCACGGTATCGGCCAGTCCGCCGACATGGCGCACGATCGGCACGGTCCCGTAGCGCAGGCTGTAGAGCTGGTTGAGGCCGCAGGGCTCGAAGCGCGACGGCATGAGAAATATGTCGCCGCCGCCCTCGACCCGATGGGCGAGGGCCTCGTCGTAGCCGATGCGCACCGCCAGCCGCCCGCGGTAACGCGCCGCGGCGGCGCGCAGCGCCGTCTCGTAGCCGGCGTCGCCCGTGCCCAGGATCGCCAGCTGCAGCGGCATTTCCATCAGCCGCGGCAGCGCGTCGAGCACGAGATCAACGCCTTTCTGGTGCACCAGCCGCCCGACCATGCCGATAAGAGGTACGGCGGGATCGTCCGGCAGGCCGAATTCCAGCTGCAGCGCAGCCTTGTTCGCCGCCTTGGCGCCAAGGTGGCGCGCGGAGTAGCGTTTGGCGAGATGCATGTCGCGCGCCGGATTCCAGATCTTATCGTCTATGCCGTTGAGGATGCCTTTAAGGTATTTCGCGCGGTGGCGCAGCAGCCCCTCCAGACCGTGGCCGTGCTCGGGCGTCCGGATCTCGCGCGCATAGGTCGGGCTTACGGCCGTCAGCCGGTCGGCGAACACGAGCCCGCCCTTGATGAAGGCGAGCTGACCGTGGAACTCGAGCGCCTCGTGGGACCACAGCCGCGGCGGCAGATCGAGCGCCGTGAAGGTCTCGTGCGGGAACAGCCCCTGGTAGGACAGGTTGTGGATGGTGAAGACGGTCGCGGGCCGCGGGCTTTCCTGCGCCAGCAGCGCCGGCGCCAGCCCCGTCTGCCAGTCGTGGCAGTGCACGATGTCCGGCCGCCACTCGAGGCCGGCGCGGCCGAGCGCGACCAGCGCCGCGGCGCGCGCGAGCAGCGCGAAGCGCGCGGCGTTGTCGTGCCAGGCGTGGCCGTGGGCGTTGAGGTACGGGTTGCCGGGGCGGTCGTAGGCGGGTGGAAAATGCACCAGCCAGAACTTCACGCGCGCGCCCGGAAGCACGCCTTCGAGCAGGGTCACCGGGGCCGCCAGCCGCGGTAGCTCGAGCCGCGCCACCGGTTTCAGGTCGCCCGCGTGCGTCACGGCGTCGCGGTAGGCGGGCAGCAGCACGCGCGCGTCGCAGCCGCGGGCGCGCAGCGCGGCCGGCAGGCCGCCGCAGACGTCCCCGAGCCCGCCGGTCTTGATCAGCGGGTGGGCCTCGCTGGCGACGAAGAGCACTCTCATGAAGTCAGGTTTCGGCCGGCTGGCCGCGGCGCGGATTTGACATGCATCAAGGATTATACCGCGATCATCAGTTGATATGAGAAACTTGGATTTTTAGCAGGTTGCTGAAAAAATCGTTTTTCAGCAACCTGCGGTGCGGTCGAGGGACCGACCGCCATTTTTCGAACACTCATGTGTTCGAAAAATGGAGCAAGCCGCGGACCTGCGCCGCGGCGAGCGAGCTGAAAAAGTCCGGGACGGGATTTTTCAGCATCATGTTAGGACACAACCTCGCTCCGCGCCGGGAAGGGAGAGCAAGTGCAACCACTGAAGGCACACCATGCCGCGCGTTATGTGAGCCGCCTGACGCGGGACACCCTGGCGCTGATCATGGCCGGCGGACGCGGCGAGCGGCTCAAGCCCCTGACGCTATGGCGCGCCAAGCCCGCCGTTCCCTTCGGCGGCAAATTCCGCATCATAGACTTCCCCCTGTCCAACTGCATGAACTCCGGCATCCGCCGCGTCGGCGTGCTGACGCAGTACAAGGCCCATTCCCTGCTGCTGCACATCCAGAAGGGCTGGGGTTTCCTGCGCGGCGAGCTGGGTGAGTTCGTGGAGCTGCTGCCGGCACAGCAGCGGATCGAGGCCTCGTGGTACGCCGGCACCGCCGACGCGGTGTACCAGAATATAGATATCATTCGTAGCCACGATCCGAGCTTCGTGCTGATCCTGGCGGGCGATCACGTGTACAAGATGGATTACGGTCCCATGCTCATGGCCCACGTCGAGCACGGCGCGGACGTCACCATCGGCTGTATCGAGGTCGAGCTCGAGCGGGCGAGCGCCTTCGGCGTGATGTCCGTGACCAGCGAGGGCCGGGTGGTCCGTTTCGCCGAGAAGCCGGCGGCGCCCGAGCCGCTGCCGGGCCATCCTGGTTACGCGCTCGCGAGCATGGGTATCTACGTCTTCAGCACCTCGTTCTTGTACGAGCAGCTCATCAGGGACGCGGACACGCCGCGCTCGACGCACGATTTCGGCAAGGACCTCATCCCGTCCCTGATTGACCGCCACCGGGTCATGGCCTATCCGTTTCGTGATCCCCAGGGCGACCAGCGGGCCTACTGGCGCGACGTCGGCACCGTGGACGCCTACTGGGAGGCGAACATGGAGTTGATCGGCGTGACCCCGGAGCTCAATCTCTACGATCGGGAATGGCCGATCTGGACCTACCAGGAGCAACTGCCGCCGGCCAAGTTCGTGTTCGATGACGACGATCGGCGCGGCATGGCGGTGGACTCCATGGTCTCGGGCGGCTGCATCCTCTCCGGCGCGGTGGTGCGCCATTCGCTGCTGTTTTCCAACGTGCGCGTGGATTCGTTCAGCAATGTCACCGACTCCGTCGTCATGCCCGACGTCACGATCGGGCCCAGCTGCCGCCTGCACCGGGTGGTCGTCGAGAGGGGTTGCGTCATACCCGACGGCACGGTGATCGGCGTGGACCCGGAGCAGGACGCCAAACGCTTCTATGTCACGCCGGGCGGCGTGACCGTGGTCACCCCGGAGATGCTCGGTCAGGAGCTGCATCATGTCCGCTGACGCGCGGCTCAAGGTCGTCCTCTGCTGGCACATGCATCAGCCGCAGTACCGCGACCTCATCAGCGGCGCCTATCATCTTCCCTGGACCTATCTGCACGCGATCAAGGACTACGTGGATATGGCGGCGCACCTGGAGGCGCATCCGTCCGCGCGCGCCGTGATCAATCTCGCGCCGCTGCTGCTGGAACAGATCGAGGATTACGCCGGGCAGGTGGATGGATTCCTGAGCAACAGCCGCGCGATCCGCGATCCGCTGCTCGCGTCCCTGGCGGCGCCGCTGCCGGCGGACGCCGAGTCGCGCCTGGGCCTCATCAAGGCCTGCCTGCGCGCCAACGAGACGCGCATGATCCAGCGCTTCGCGCCCTACCGGCGTCTGGCGGAGATGGCCAAGTGGTTGTGCGCCCACACCGACGGCCTGTCCTATCTGAGCGATCAGTTCCTGGCGGATCTGCTCGCCTGGCATCATCTCGCCTGGCTCGGCGAGACCGTGCGCCGCACGGATGCGCGGGTGAAGCGTCTTCTGGAAAAGGGCGCGCAGTACACACTGCACGACCGGCGCGAGTTGCTGGCCGTGATCGGCGAGCTGCTGACGAACATCCTGCCGCGCTACGCGCGCCTCGCCGGCTCCGGCCGGGTGGAGCTGTCCGTCACCCCGTACGCGCATCCGATCATCCCCCTGTTGCTCGATTTCCACAGCGCGCGCGAGGCCGCGCCGCACGCGTCCCTGCCGCTGCTCGAACGCTACCCGGGCGGGGAGGAGCGGGCGCGCTGGCACATCCAGCGCGGCATCGAGACGTTCCGCAAGCACTTCGGCCACACCCCGGCGGGCTGCTGGCCGGCCGAGGGCGCGATCAGCGCGCGGACCCTGAGGCTGCTGCGGGAGGCCGGCTTCACCTGGGCCGCGAGCGGCGAAGGCGTGCTGCGCCACAGCCTCGCCCGCTCCGGGCACGCGCCGCACGCCATGAAGGAGGCCTGGCTCTACCGGCCCTACGCGCCGGAAGACGGCGGCATCGCCTGTTTCTTCCGCGACGACGGCCTGTCGGATCTTATCGGCTTCACCTACGCCGGCTGGCACGGCGACGACGCGGTGAATAACTTCACGCATCACCTGGAGCAGATCGCCGTCTGCTGCCGCGGACATTCCGACCGGGTGGTGTCGGTGATCCTCGACGGCGAAAACGCCTGGGAGCACTATCCCGAGAACGCCTATTATTTCCTCGACGCCCTGTACGCGCGCCTGGCGCAACACCCCGCCATCGAGCTCACCACGTTCTCCGACTGTCTCAAGACCAGCGCCGCCGGGCACCTGCCGCAGGTGGTGGCGGGGAGCTGGGTGTACGGCACGTTTTCCACCTGGGTCGGCGATCCCGACAAGAACCGCGCCTGGGACATGCTCGGCGACGCCAAGCGCGCGTTCGACGCCGCCGCGCCGCGCCTGGGCACGGACCAGCTGGCGCGCGCGGAACGCCAGCTCGCCGTGTGCGAGGGCTCGGACTGGTTCTGGTGGTTCGGCGCGGACAACCCGGCGGCGACCGTGAGCGACTTCGAGCATCTCTACCGCCGGCATCTGACCAACCTGTATCAACTGCTGGGCGTCGAGCCGCCGGAGTATCTCGCGCACGTGTTCGCGCACGGCCGCGGCGCGCCGTTGCACGGCGGCGTGATGCGGCCGGGTCAGCCTGCGGCATAAGAGTTCTTCACCGCAGAGAACGCAGAGGGCGCGGAGAAAAGAACTATGGGACTGGCAATCAACGGGTTGACGGAAACGATCATCAATGCGGCGATGACGGTTCACATGGTCTGGATTAATCAATCTCTGCGCTCTCTGTGGTGAAAACTATTTTAGACAAACGCCGCGCCGGGGTGCTGCTGCATCCGACCTCGCTGCCCGGCGGCGATCTCGGCCCGGATGCCTACCGGTTCGCCGATTTTCTGGCGCAGGCCGGATTCAGCGTGTGGCAGATGTTGCCGCTCGGCCCCACCCGCCACGACGACGCCTCGCCCTACAATTGCCTGTCGGCGCACGCCGGCAACCCGCGCCTGGTGTCCCCCGGGCGGATTGGGGAGTGGGGCTGGCTCGAGCCCGCGACCGCCGGCGACGGCCGCGAGGCGCTGCACCACGCGTTCCGCGCCTTCGGCTCGCGCGCGAGCGGTGAGGAACGCGCGGCGTACGAGGCCTTCCGCGAAAGCGAACAGGCCTGGCTCGAGGACTACGCGTTGTTCGAGGCGCTGCGCAAGGAGCACCATGGTCTTGCGTGGTGGGAGTGGCCGCCCGCGCTGCGCGACCGCGGGCCGGACGCCCTGGGACAGGCGCGCGCGCGGTTGGCGGCGGACATCGAGGAGGTGCGTTTCGAGCAGTTCGTCTTCGCGCGCCAGTGGCGCGAGCTGAAGGCCTACGCCAATGAGCGCGGCGTCCTGCTCTTCGGCGACATGCCGATCTTCGTCGCCCACGACAGCACCGAGGTGTGGGCGCACCGGGAATATTTCCTGCTCGACGCCGCCGGCCAGCCGCTCATGGTGGCCGGCGTGCCGCCGGATTATTTCTCCGCCACCGGCCAGCGCTGGGGCAATCCGTTGTACGACTGGGAACGCATGCGGGCGGACGGCTTCCGCTGGTGGACGATCCGCCTGCGGACGGAATTGCAGCGCTTCGATCTTATCCGGGTGGATCACTTCCGCGGCTTCGAGGCCTGCTGGGAGATCCCGGCGGCCGCGGCGACGGCGGAGAACGGGCGCTGGGCGAAGGCCCCGGGGCGGGAGCTGTTCGCGGCGCTCACGCGCGAGCTCGGCGCGCTGCCGCTGGTGGCCGAGGACCTGGGGTTCATCACGCCCGCGGTGCACGCCCTGCGCGAGCAGTACGGCTTCCCGGGCATGAAGATCCTGCAGTTCGCCTTCGACAGCGGTCCCGACAACCCGTACCTGCCGCACAACCACAGCGCCGACTGCGTCGTCTACACCGGCACGCACGACAACGACACCACGCGCGCCTGGTTCGAGGCGCTGCCGCCGGAGAAGCAGCTCGCCGTCGTCGAATACCTGGGCTATCGGCACGAGCCCATGCCGTGGCCGCTGATCCGCGCCGCGCTCATGTCGGTGGCGCGGCTCGCCGTGCTTCCGCTGCAGGACATCCTCGGGCTCGGGCGCGGGCAGCGCATGAACACCCCGGGCACGACGAGCGGCAACTGGCGCTGGCGGTTCGAATGGGATCAGCTCACGGAGGACATCGGCGCGAAGTTGAAGCGCCTGATCGCGCTGTATGGGCGCGAATTAGTTAAGTA
>Ga0154927_1113_pt5 | contig 20422 bp, 19 predicted proteins | sample RifCSPhighO2_01_FD_105895 | JGI IMG/M metagenome (GOLD analysis project Ga0154927, IMG submission 105895) | Candidatus Muproteobacteria bacterium RIFCSPHIGHO2_01_FULL_65_16 | reverse complement strand
GAAGCTCGAGCTCGCCGCGAGCGCCCGCATCCGCGGCAACATCAAAAGCCCGGTCATCGCCATGGCCGAGGGCGCGGCCCTGGATGGCAAGGTGGACATGGCGCAGGCGCCGCAGCTAACGCGCTTCAGCGAGAAGCGCGAGCCCCAGGGAAACTCTGATTAAGTATGATTATTTGCCGCAAAGACGCGAAGGGCGCAAAGAAAAGCATCGGATAATCAACAAAAAATCTTTGCGTTCTTTGCGGCGAAGACTTCTTATTTCAGAGGTTCCTTAGGGAAGTTCTGATTAAGTCGTCATTCCGGCGCAAGCCGGAATCCAGGCTTTGAAAAAGCATCGGCCGTAAGGCCGATTCTGGATGCCAGCTTTCGCTGGCATGACGGCTTTACTGCTTGTTCAGAACTTCCTTAGAAGAATCCTCGCGTTCTTTGTGCTGTACAGCACTGCTGTCCAGAATAACCACCCGACGGCCTCTCACGCGCCGTAGGCGCGTTTGTAGGCGTTGATGGCGTCGAGGTAGCGGCGCGCGTTTTCCTTGCCGTCCAGGTATTCCAGCAGATCGGCGAGGGTCACGATGCTTATGACCATGAGTCCCAGGCCTTCCACCACTTCCTGGACCGCGGAGAGCTTGCCCTCGCCGCGCTCCTGGCGGTCGAGCGCGATGGCCACGCCGGCGGGTTGCGCGCCCGCGGTCTTGATGATCTGCACCGATTCCCGCACCGACGTGCCGGCCGAGATCACGTCGTCAATGATCAGCACTCGTCCCTGCAGCGGGTGGCCGACGATGGCGCCGCCCTCGCCGTATTTCTTCGCCTCCTTGCGGTTGAAGGCGTAGGGCACGTCCGCGCCGCCGGCCGCGGCGAGCGCGGTGGCGGCGGCGGTCGCGAGCGGTATGCCCTTGTAGGCCGGGCCGTAGAGCATGTCGAAGACGATGCCGGAGTCGCGGATCGCCTGGGCGTAGAATTCGCCGAGGCGGGCGAGTTTGACGCCGGTGTTGAAGAGCCCGGTGTTGAAGAAATACGGGCTGATGCGCCCCGATTTGAGGGTGAACTCGCCGAAGCGCAGCGCCTGGCAGGCGATGGCGAATTCGAGAAACTCGCGTTGGTAGTTTTTCATGAACCAAGAAGATACAAGCAGCAAGTAGCAAGTGGCAAGAGGAGTATGCGGACGGCACACGCCGGATTTTACTTGCTACTTGCTACTTGTTACTTGTTACTTGCTACTTGAAACTTGTGTTTTATGCGCATCATAACGCTAAACTTAAACGGCATCCGCTCCGCCGCCGCCAAGGGTTTCTTCGACTGGATGCGGCGCCAGAACGCCGACGTCGTGTGCGTGCAGGAGGTGAAGGCGCAGGAGGGCGATCTGACCGATGCGATGCGCGCCCCCAAGGGCTATCGCGGCTATTTCAGCCTGGCCGAGAAAAAGGGCTACGCCGGGGTCGCGCTCTACGCCCGCCGGGAGCCCGACAAGGTACGTGCCGGTTTCGGCTCCAGGGAGCACGACGACGAGGGGCGGTATGTTCAGGCCGACTTCGGCAAGCTCAGCATCGTGTCGTTGTACCTGCCCTCCGGCTCCGCCGGCCCGCACCGCCAGGAATCGAAGTACCGCTTCATGGATCACTTCTTGCCGATACTCAAGAAGCTTGGAAACGACGGGCGCGAGTACATTCTCTGCGGCGACTGGAACATCGCGCACAAGGAGATTGACTTAAAGAACTGGAAATCGAACCAGAAGAACTCCGGCTTCCTGCCCGAAGAGCGCGCCTGGCTGACCAAGGTATTCGATGACCTCGGTTGGGTTGATGTATTCCGCACGTTGAACGCCAAGCCCGAGCAATACACCTGGTGGTCCCACCGCGGCCGCGCCTGGGACAAGAACGTCGGCTGGCGCATTGACTACCACATCGCCACGCCCGGCATCGCCAAGAAGGCGGTGAAGGAGCGCATCTATAAAGACAAGCGCTTCTCCGACCACGCCCCATTGATTATTGATTACGACTTCGAATTTTGAAGTCGTACACGAATGGCACTTACTTAAGGCCACACAAGTAAAAATCTACGTCATGCCAGCGAAAGCTGGCATCCAGAATCGGCCTATCGGCCGATGTTATTTAAACCCTGGATTCCGGCTTTCGCCGGAATGACGACGTGAACAGAGGTCTTTTCCTTAAGTAAGTGCCATTCAAGTCGTACACCTATCTCCCTCTCCTGCAATCGCAGGAGAGGGGAGCGAGGGCGAGATGAGATGGCAAGGGGCGAGGGCAACAATCATTCTCACCCTAAAATCAAAGCATCGGCCACAACTGTCCCCACACGTTCTCCAGCATCCGCGGCTGCGCCCTGGCGTTCGGATGAATCCCGTCCGGCTGCATGAGGGCGCGGTCGGTGGCGAAGCCCTCCATGATGGACGGCACCAGGGCCACCTGCTGCTCGGTGGCGAGCTCGCGGTAGACGCGCCGGAACCTTTCGGTGTATTTCCGGCCATAGTTCGGGGGTAATTCGATCCCGACGAGCAGCACCTTCGCGTCCGCGGCCCTGGTTTTTGCGATCATGACCGAGAGGTTATGTTTTATCCGCGCAGGCGAGAGTCCGCGCAGGCCGTCGTTGCCGCCGAGCTCGAGGATCACGATGTCCGGCCGGTGCTCCTCGAGCAGCCGCGGCAGGCGCGCCGCCGCACTGGCGGTGGTATCGCCGCTCACGCTGGCATTGACGATCCGGTAATCGAGTTTTTGTTCGGCGAGGCGCGCGCGCAGCAGGCTGACCCAACCGGCGCGCAGCTCCATGCCGTGGGCGGCGCTTAGGCTGTCGCCGACCACGAGTATGGTGCGGGCGAGCGCCTCCGCTGGTACGATACATATCGCCACCAACACCGCAACCAGCACGCGACGCATGTCCACACCTCTGAATGGAGTCATGATTTCCGCTACCAACCTCGGTAAACGGGTCCTCACCGCCGAGGGCGCGCTCGACATCTTGGCCGGCGTCAACCTCGAGATCAAGACCGGTGAAAGCGTGGCGATCATCGGTGTGTCGGGCTCCGGCAAGTCCACGCTCCTCGGACTGCTCGCCGGCCTCGATCTGCCTACGGACGGCGAGGTCTGGCTTTCGGGCGAACGGCTCACGGCGCTGGATGAGGACGGCCGCGCGCGCGTACGTGCCGGCGCCGTCGGCTTCGTGTTCCAGAGCTTTCAGCTGCTGCCGGGTTTGACCGCGATCGAGAACGTAATGCTGCCGCTCGAGCTGGCGGGCGCACCCGACTCCGAAGGCGCGGCGCGCGCGCTCCTTGAGCGCGTGGGCCTGGCCGAGCGCCTGACGCATTATCCGCGCGCGCTTTCGGGCGGCGAGCAGCAGCGCGTGGCGATCGCGCGCGCCTTTGCGTTGCGGCCGGCGATCCTGTTTGCCGACGAGCCGACCGGAAACCTCGACAGCGCCACCGGCGCGCGCGTGATCGATCTGCTGTTCGAACTCAACACGGAACGGCGCACCACGCTCGTGCTGGTGACGCACGACGATGAGCTCGCCTCCCGCTGCGCGCGGCGGATCTATCTCCACGGCGGCCGCATCGTGAACGGGGCGGGGTAGCCGCAATTGCTGAAAGAATCAGTTTCACCGCAGAGAACGCAGAGAAAACACCGTTTAGAATCTGCGGAAATCTGCGTAATCTGCGGATCGAATCGCCGTCTATAGGTTTATGCGCCTGATTCGGAATCTAAAGCTTGCGCTGCGGCTGCTCGCGCGCGACTGGCGTGCCGGGGAGCTGAAGCTCTTCGTCGCGGCGCTCGTGATCGCGGTCGGCGCCGTGACTGCGGTCGGCTTTTTCAATGACCGCATGCTGCGCGGCATGGCCTATCAGTCGGCCGAGATGCTCGGCGCGGATCTCGCGCTCGTGAGCCCCCAGCCGGTCCCGCCGGAATGGCTCGACGAGGCGCTGAAGCAGGGACTCACGAGTTCCGAGGCGCTCGAGTTCGCGAGCGTCGTGGTGAAAGGCGAGCGGCTTCAGCTTTCGAGCGTGCGCGCGGTCGGCGCACACTATCCCCCGCGCGGCGTGCTGCGTACGGCCGCGGCGTTGTACGCGCCGGACGCGGTCGCGGACGGCATTCCCGCGCCCGGCACCGCCTGGGTCGAGGCGCGCGTGCTGCACGCGCTCGCGGCGGCGGTCGGCGACCGCATCGAGATCGGCAGCGCCGAGCTTGCGGTCGCGCGCGTGCTTACTTATGAGCCGGGGCGCGGCGGCAACTTCTTCGCGCTCGCGCCGCGGGTGCTCATCCACCGCGCGGACGTCGCGCGCACCGAGGTGATCCAGCCCGGTAGCCGCGTCACCTACGGTTATGCCTTCGCCGGCGCCGACGAGGCGGTCGCCCGCTATCAGCGCTGGCTCAAGACGCGCCTGGGGCAGAACCATCAGCTCGTCGGCGCCCGCGAGGGCAACGCCTCGGTCGCGCGCGCGATCGAGCGCGTGGACCGCTTCGTGGGGCTCACCAGCCTGCTCGCCGTGATCCTCGCCGGCGTGGCGATCGCCATGGGCGCGCGGCGCTACAGTCACCGGCACTACGACATGAGCGCCATGCTGCGCTGCCTGGGCGCGAGCCAGCGCGACATCGTGCAGCTCTATCTGCCGCAGCTGCTCGCGCTCGCGCTCGGCGCGAGTCTCGTCGGTGTGGCGCTCGGCTGGGCGGCGCAGGAGACGATCCATTACCTGATGCGCGATTTCTTTCCCCTGAAGCTGCCCGCGCCTGGCGCCGCGCCGGCGCTCTTCGGCGTGGCGACCGGGCTTATCACGCTCGCCGGTTTCGCGCTGGCGCCGATCCTCAGGCTCAAGGCGGTGCCGCCGCTGCGGGTGCTGCGGCGCGAGGCCGCGCCGCTTCCCGCGAGCAGCCTCGCGGTGTACGGCTCGGCGGCGGCCGCGGTCATGCTGCTCATGTGGCGCTACACCGCGAGCTGGACGCTCACGCTCGGTGTGCTGGCGGGCGCTCTGGCCGCCGCCGCGGCGCTCGCCGCCGCCGCGTTCGGCCTGCTGGCCGTGAGCAAACGGCTGCATCGGCGCGTCGGGACGGCGTGGCGCTTCGGCTTCAACAATCTCTGGCGCCGCGCCCACGCCAGTGTCGGCCAGATCCTCGCCTTCGGGCTCACGCTCATGGCGATGGCGGTGATTGCGCTTGTGCGCACCGATCTGCTGTCCACGTGGCAGCGGCAACTGCCCGCGGATACGCCCAACCACTTCGCCTTCAATATCCTCGCCGCGGACGTTCCCGCCGTGCGGCGCTTCTTCGAGGCCAATCGCATCGAGGCCCAGGCGCTCTACCCGATGGTGCGCGGGCGCCTTACGACCATCGCCGGCGTGCCGGTGACGCAGACCGTGACCAAGGAGGAGCGCAGCGACGAGGCGCTGCAACGCGAGCTGAACCTGAGCTGGGCCGCGCACGTGCCGCCGGACAACACGCTCGTGCGCGGGGGATGGTGGACGGATGGCGGTGGCGCGCGGGTGTCGGTCGAGGAGAAGCTCGCCAAGAAGTTCGGGATCGAGCTCGACGCCGAGCTCGGCTTCTCCATCGGCGGCGAAGAGGTCAAGGCGCGGGTCGCGAGCATCCGCAAGGTGCAGTGGGACTCGTTCCATCCGAACTTCTACATGATCTTCCCGCCCGGAATGCTCGAGGCCTATCCCGCGACCTATCTCACGAGCTTCTATCTCAGCCCCGAACAGAAGTCGTTGCTCACCGCGCTGGTGCGCGCGTTCCCGGCGGTGACGGTGCTCGAGACCGATCAGGTGCTCGCGCAGGCGCGCACGATCCTCGGGCAGGTGACCTTCGCGGTCGAGTTCGTGTTGCTGTTCGTGCTGGCCGCGGGCTTCGTCGTGCTCTACGCCGCGCTCGCCGCGACCCTGGACGACCGGTTTCACGAGGGCGCGCTGCTGCGCACGCTCGGCGCCAGCCGCCGCCAGCTGCGTGCCGGCCACCTCGCCGAGTTCGCGACCCTCGGGCTGCTCGCCGGCCTGCTCGCGGCGATCGGAACGGAGCTTGTCGCCTACACGCTGTACACGCGGGCCTTCGATCTGGAGTACACGGTCAAATGGCCGGTGTGGCTCATCGCGCCGCTCGCCGGTGCCGCGCTGATCGGACTCGCCGGTTACTTCGGCACGCGGCGCGTGGTGCGGCTTAGTCCGATGGCGGTGTTACGGGAGTTGTAGAAGCTGTCAGCGGTCAGCAATCAGCGATCAGCGAAAGGCAGTCGGCTGATTGCTGAAGGCTCTTCTACCTTGGCGTTCTTGGCGTCTTGGCGGTTCAAAATCGTATTCATCTATTTCCATTCCTTCTGCGTCTCGGCGTAGCCGAGCATCTTCCTCACCCACGGCAGCAGCAGATACGCCGGAAAGGACAGGAAAAACGTGAGCAGGAAATACGGCGCGTAGCCGAGGCCGTGGACGCCGAAGCCGGAGGCGTAGCCCGCGAGCTGGCGCGTGAGCGCGAACAGCGAGGAGAGGATGGCGAATTCGGCGGCGGCGTGCGATTTGTTCACGATCGCCATGAGGAAGGCGAGGAAGGCGGCGGTGCCCAGGCCGCCGGTGAAGGATTCAAAGGCGCTCGCCGTATACATGATCGTCCGGTAGTCCGCCAGCGCCGGCGCGCCGGCGGCCTGCGGTATGGCCGCCGCCGCCCAGACATAGCCGAGATTGGACAGCGCCTGAAACAGGCCGAGGACCCAGAGCGCCTTGAAAATCCCCACGCGGTCGGTGAACCAGCCGCCCGCGAGCCCGCCGAGGATCGAGAGCATCAGGCCGACGTTCACCGACACCAGCCCGATCTGCGTGGCGCTGAAGCCGGAATCCACCCAGAACGGTTTGACCATGAATCCCATCGAGGCGTCGCCGAGCTTGAAGAGCAGGACAAAACCGATGACCGGAAGGATAAAGGGCCGCCGGAGCATCTCCAGCAGCGCCCCGAACATCGGGCCTTCGGTGAGCCGGTTTTCACCGCCCCGCTTTTTGGGCGTCGCGCCCGCCTCCAGAAGCATGCTCGCCGCAAGCAGGGCGCCCGCGAGTCCCAGCGCGTACCACCAGAAGTTCGCGCCGCCGGCCGACCAGCGCGTGACGTTGTTGACGAGCCAGAGCGCGCCGAGCAGGAACAGCAGCACCAAGCCGAAGGCGCGCGGCCGGCGGACGATGCCGGCGAGCTCGCGTCCGAGCGTGAGCGGCCGGCGCACGCCGTAGGCGAGCTCCCGCGGCGCGTACAGGCAGACGGCGCCGAGGCCCACGAGCACGACCGCGGCGGCGGCGTACGCGCCGGGCCAGCCGAGGTAATCGCTTAATATGAGAATCGCGCCCGCGGCCAGAATGCCCACGCGCCCCATGCCGATGCGCACGCCGTTGGCGAGCCCGAGCTCCTTCTTGTCCAGCAGCTCGATGGTGTAGCCGTCAATGGCGATGTCGTTGGTGGCGGAGAGCAGCGTGAACAGTCCGATCGCAAGCCACACCGGCGGCCCGAAACCGGCCTGCGCCGCGATATAGACGAGGCAGCCGCCCATGGCGAGATCCACGGCGAACATCCAGCGCCGGTGGTGGCGGTAGTGATCCACCGCCGGGGCCCAGAGGAATTTCAGGGTCCAGGCGAGGCCGAGGAGGGCGAGCGCTCCGATATCGCGCAGGTCCACGCCGAGTTGGCGGAAGTGGACCGGAAAGACATCGTAGAAAACGCCGAACGGGAAGCCCTGCGCGAAATACAGGATCCCGACCCAGAAGAGTTTGGATCGCAGCAGTTTTTGTTCTTGCGCCACGCGCCGCCCGCTGGATGTGATTTCGGGGAGTATACCATCCATTCAGGCGCCGCTAGACTACGGCGGCATGAAACGGCGGAGCAAGGGTTTGCGACAGATTATCTTAATGGTTGGCTTCATGGCTGGCTTCGCCTGGGCGGCGCTGGCCGCCGGCGGTGTTCAGGCGCAGGAAGCGGATGCAGACGCCGGCCTGCCCGGGACGAGCGGGCAGCTGATCGAGGAGCCGGTGTTTATGGGCGAGGCCTATGTCTACCAGGCCGGCGTCGGCAACCCCCGCAGCATCGTGTTGATTCACGGGATCGGCGACGACGGCGCGCGCGACTTCAGCGAAATCATTCCCTGGCTCGCGCGCGATTTCCACGTGCTGACATTCGACCTGCCGGGTTTCGGCCGCTCGAGCAAGGCGAACGTGCTCTATTCGCCGGCCAACTACGCGGCGTTCGTGAAATACGTCGCCGACAAATACGCCCGCCGGCCGTTCATTCTGCTCGGCCATTCCATGGGCGGGGTGGCGGCGCTGCGCTACACCGCCAGCTATCCCGCCGACGTCGAGCGCCTGGTCGTGGTGGACGCGCCCGGCGTCCTGCACCGCCTGTCCTTCACCAGCCAGTTTCTCGCGCACCTCGGCATGGATTTCCTGCCGCCGGCGCTGAATCTGCAGGAGAAGTTCACCAACCTCGTGCGCAAGCTCCTCTGGCGCGCCGAGCGCTCGCCGCTCGATCCCGAGGCGGTGCTCGCAAGCGCGCAGTTGCGCCAGGCGGTCCTGGGCGCCGACCCGGCCAAGATCGCCGGCCTGGCGCTGGTGGTCGAGAATTTGAGCAAGGCGCTGCCGCGGATCGGGGCCGACACCCTCATCATCTGGGGCCGCGACGACAGGCAGGCGCCGCTGCGCACCGGCAGGCTGCTGGCGCGCACGATACCCAGGGCGCGTCTCGTGGTGCTCGACAAGACCGGCCACGTGCCGATGCTGGAAAGCCCGCAGCCGTTCCGCGCCGCGCTCGCGCCGTTCCTGCGCCGCGAAGCGCCGCCCCCGGCCGAACCCGAGGGCGACCGGATCGCGGGCAAGAAGCACGGCGACGTCCTCTGCGAACGCAAGCGCAAGGCGGTGTTCGAGGGCGAATACGCCACGCTCATCATCAAGAGTTGCGACGGCGCGCTCATCCGCAACGCGCGCGTGCGCGCGCTGCGCATCTACAGCTCCACGGTGACCATCGAGGACAGCGAGATCGGCGGCGGCGGGATCGGGCTGCACGCCCACAGCGCCACGGTCGTGATGACCGGCGGCGCGATCAGCGGGAAGGTGGCGATCAACGTCCTCGGCAGCCGGCTCGATCTCGCCGGGGTGCGGGTGACCGCGACCGAGGCGGCGGTGCGGGCGCAGCGCACGTCCTCCGTGGTTTTTTCCGTGAGCCGGATCGAGAGCCCGCGCACGCGCGGCGTGGTGCACGGCTATTACGCCGTCACGCCGCGCACGCCGCTGTAAGGAATGTCTGATTTATATGATTATTCAACGCAGAGACGCGGAGGCGCAGAGAAAAGCAAGGACGCCAAGAGAACAAATAATTTATCCGCAGATTTCGCAGATTAACGCAGATTTGAAAAAAAGAATTGAACCGCCAACTGCTAGCTAATAGCTGATAGCTGGAACCTGGCTCAAAATGGTTTCAATGTAGGTTGGGTTAGGCGCGCAGCGCCGTAACCCGACGATTTGTTGGGTTTCGCTCCGCTCAACCCAACCTACCTGGACTGTCAGCTAATCGCTAATCGCTAATCGCTGATAGCTGATAGCCGACAGCTATCTGTGGCTCTGTGGCGGCGGGATCTCAGGAGTCCAGCGTCGCCGGCTGGTCCAGCTTGCGCAGCATGTCGCGGATGACCGTGAGCTGGTTTTCCAGCTCCTGCCGGACGGCCTCGAGCTCGGCGATGCGGTGGTCCAGGCTGCCCAGGTTCTCGTGCACCTTTTTCAGGTTCTCCAGCCGCTGGTCGAGCATCATTTTGTGCTCGCGCACCTGGGTCAGGATCGGCGCCATGAGCGCCTTGCTCCAGCGGCCGGCGGCGTCGTGGCAGTCGCTGAATATCTGGCGCGCGCGGCCGGCGAGCGTGAGGAAAAACTTTTTCACGACGAAGTGCTGCTCGATCATGACCATGAACGGACTGTTGCGGAACGCCTCGGCCTCCTCGTGCAGACGCTGGAGCTGGCCGCGGTAGATGAAAAGCGAGAACCCCGTCGGCTTGATCTTGGCCAGTCCGTATTCCTCGGAGAACTTGTTGTAGATGGACTGAGACAGTCCCTTGATCTGCTGCGCCTGCCGGTTCGCCTTGTCCAGGGCCTCGAGCGCGTCGTCGAACAGCGACCTCATCGCCGCGCGCAGCCCCAGGGTGGTCCAGGATTCCTTCATCGTGCAGCGCGTCTTCTCCGCCAGGGCGTCGAAGGCCCCGGCGCTGATGTGATCGAGCAGCATCTTGGTCTGGTCCGCGACCACGCTGCGCGTGGCCTGGAAGCTCCCCAGCGTCCGATCGTACGCCTGTTTTTCCGCGCGCATGCGGTTGATCATCTCCTGGATGGCGTCCTGATTTTTTCCATTCAGGCCGTGGAGCTCCTTCAACTGGGCGTCAACCGAGTCCAGGCGCGCGTCTATCATGGCGCGGGTGGCGTTGATAATCGAGCCGATCTCGCGCGCGATCTTCTCGCGCATGATCCGCTGGCGCGCGGCGACGATGTCGCCGGAGAGCTTGAGCTCGAGCGCCGGCAGGCCGCTCCGCTCGACCAGCGCCGCGTCGCCCTTGATCTTGCCGAGCAGCCCCTTCTGCGCCGACACCGGGAAGATCTGGTTCTTGTTGACGCCGAGCGTGCGCGCGGTTTCCTGCGCCTGGCGCGCGATCGTCGCCGCGACCGCGCCGGGGGCGCGCAGCTCGTCCCACAGCATGTCAATCTTGTTGAGCGCCACGACCCGCCCCTCGCCCTTGGCGCCCTTGGCTACGCGCACGTGATTGTTCCAGATCTCGAGGTCGGATTTGGTCACGCCGGTGTCGGCCGCGAGCACGAACACCACCGCCTGGGCGCTCGCCAGCATGCCCAGGGTCAGCTCCGGTTCGGTGCCGAGCGAGTTGAGGCCGGGGGTGTCGAGGATCACCACCCCCTGTTTCAGCAGCGGGTGGGGATAATTGATGATGGCGTGGCGCCACACGGGGATTTCGATCTCGCCGTTGCCGGTCAGCAGCGGTCCGGCGCCGCCGGACCTGGGGTTGTACAGCCCGAGCGCCTCGGCGTCGCGCGCGTGGACGGCCTTGGTCTTGACGGTTTCGAGGAAGGCGTCGGCCAGCTTTTTGGGATCGTCGAGGTCGAGCGCCAGGGCGGTCCAGTGCTGCGGCGCGCGCTTGTATTCGGCGATGGTCACGGCGCTCTTGCGCGTCTCGATCGGCAGCAGCCGGATCGAGGGCGGCTGTTTGGCGTCGTACAGCAGCTCGGTCGGGCACATGGTGGTGCGGCCCGCCTCGGACGGCAGCAGGCGCTGCTTGTAGTCGGAGAAGAAGATGGCGTTGATGAGCTCGGTCTTGCCGCGCGCGAGCTCCGCCACCAGGGCGATGGTGAGGCCGTCGGAGCGGAGCGCGTCCATCAGCTCGTAGATCCGCAGGTCGTCCTCGTCGTTGCCGAGCCCCTGGCTCTCGACCCAGGCCTGGTAATCGCCGAGGATGGCGGCGAGGTCGTCGCGCCAGCTCTTGTACTCGCCGAGCCGTTTGCAGAAGGCATTGACGGCGGCCAGAGGCCGCCTGCTTGCCTCCCGCGCGCCGTTCACATTCATGAAACAGGATGTGCCGAGCAACCCATCGGGCCGACAGTGTAAACCCGATGCCGGATCTTAGCCAGCAGGTTGTTGAAAAAGTCCGTCCAGGACTTTTTCAACCACGCAAGGCAAAAATGCGATTTTTGCCTTGCTTCATTTTTCAAACACACTTTGGGTGTTTGAAAAATGGCGGTCCCGGCCGCGCTTCGCGTTCCTGCTGCGCTCGCCGGCCCGGGGCGCGCCGTCCGTGGCGCGCCCGCTCGACGGGACGACGGTCCACCGGACCGTCGTCTTGTACCGTCTCGCCCCTCGACCGCACCGCAGGTTGTTGAAAAACGAGTTTTTCAACAACCTGCTAGAGCGGGCGAGCTGAAAAATCTTCAGCGCGGCGGGAGCCAGGCCGGCAGCCGCCGGGGCGCCTTGATGCGCACCTGCTTGCGCCGCCCGCTCAGGCCGCGCTCGAGTAGCACCCGGTTTTGCGGGACGCCGAACTCGCGCGCGAGGAAGGCGGCGAGACGCGCGTTGGCCGCGCCCGCCGCCGGCGGGGCCGTGACGCGGATTTTTATCCGGTCCCCGAGGACCTCGGCCGCCTCGTCGCGTCCGGCGCGCGGCTGGATCTGCGCCTGCAAGACCAGGTCGGGGCCGTCCCAGCGGAACCAGGGCACGAAACGTCAGCGCAGCAGGTGCTCGAGGGCGAGCAGCAGCAGTTGCAGCAGCACCAGCACCGCGATCGGCGAGAGATCGAGGCCGGCGACCGGCGGGATCAGGCGGCGCGCGGGGCGCAGCAGCGGCTCCGTGAGGCTGATGAGCAGGCCCGCCACCGGGTGCGTGTGCCCGCCGTAGGGATTGACCCAGCTCATGATCACCCGGCCCAGGACGGCGAAGGTGAACACGTAGAGCGTCAGGCGGATGAGGTCCGCCACCGCCGCCAGGGCCACCAGCGGCAGCGGGGCGGAGACGCCCGAAAGCAAAAAGATCAGGTAAAGCTCGGCCGCCTTGAGCGCGAGCAGCAGCACGACCGAGGCGAAATCCACGCCCCACAGCCCGGGTATGACGCGGCGCAACGGGCGCAGCGGCGGGTTGGTGAGCGTCACCAGGAATTGCGACAGCGGGTTGTAGAAGTCCGCGCGCACCAGCTGGAACAGCAGCCGGAGCAGCACCGCGAGGGTGTAAAAGCCGAACACCACCTCGACCAGCAGTTTTCCGGCGTCCATGAGAAAGGGCGTCATCCGTTCCTCCCGAACATGTCCCCGAACTCGCGCGCCCGCGTGACGGCGGCGCGCACGGCGGCGTCGAACAACTGCCGGATCCCGCCCTGCTCCAGCACCTGCACCGCCTGCTCGGTGGTGCCGCCGGGCGAGGTCACGCGCGCGCGCAGCAGCGCCGGCTCCTCACGGCCCTCGAGCGCCATCTTGGCGGCGCCGAAGGCGGTCTCGAGCGTGAGCAGCCGCGCCGTCGCCGGCTCCAGGCCGTTGGCGATGGCGGCGCGCTCGAGCGCCTCCATCACCAGGAAGAAATACGCCGGCCCGCTGCCCGAGAGCGCCGTGACCACATCCATCAGGTATTCGTCGTCGAGCCAGACCGCCACGCCCACGGCGCGCAGGATGGATTCGGCCTGGTCGCGCTGGGGCGCGCGCACGCGCGCATTGGCGAACATGCCCGAGGCGCCGCTGCCGATGAGCGCCGCGGTGTTGGGCATGGAGCGCACGATGGGAAGATCGCCGCCGAGCCAGCGCTCGAGGTCCTCCAGGCGCACGCCGGCGGCGATGGAGAGGACGAGCGGCCGCTTCTTTTGCACCGCCGCCGCCAGCCCCGCGGCCACGTCCTTGAGGGCCTGGGGCTTGACCGCCAGCACCAGGATGTCGGCGCGCGCCGCGACCTCGTTGTTGTCGGCGTACACCCGCACGCCGAGGGCCTGCTCGGCGCCGCGGCGCTGGTCGGCGTCCGGATCGGAGAGGATGACGCGGCCCTGGTCCCAGCCGTTTCGGAGCAGGCCGCCGGCCAGGCTGCGCGCCATGTTTCCGGCGCCGATGAATCCGGCGATGGGACGGTCTGGTGCGGGTGCGGCGCTCATGCAGGCGCCAGTTTAAAACGGCCCACGCCCCGGACGGAAGCGATAAAAGGAGTCGGCCGCGTGTCCCGTTTCCGGCCCTGCCTATATTAAGTAAGGGCCGAAAAGCCGCCGGCGCCGTCGCTTATTTGCAAGCCCCCGCCGGATATACTAAAAATAAAGCTGACGCCGGTTTTTCCGGCCGCGCCCCTTCCCCAGGAGAATTATGGATATCGCCGAACTGCTGGCGTTCACCGTCAAGCAAAACGCCTCGGACCTGCACCTGTCCGCGGGCCTGCCGCCGCTCATCCGCGTGGACGGCGACGTCAAGCGCATCAACGTGGATGCGCTGGACGACCGCACCGTCCACAACATGATCTACGACATCATGACGGACAAGCAGCAGAAGGACTTCGAGGAGTTCCTCGAGTGCGACTTCTCCTTCGACCTGCCCAACCTCGCGCGCTTCCGCGTCAACGCCTTCAACCAGCAGCGCGGGCCGAGCGCGGTGTTCCGCACCATCCCGTCCAAGGTGCTGACGCTCGAGCAACTGCACGCGCCCGAGATCCTCAAGAAGATCTCCGACCAGCCGCGCGGCATCGTGCTCGTGACCGGCCCCACGGGCTCGGGCAAGTCCACCACGCTCGCGGCGATGATCAACTACGTCAACGAGACCGAGCACGGGCACATCCTCACGGTCGAGGACCCGGTCGAGTTCGTGCACACCAGCAAGAACTGCCTCATCAACCAGCGCGAGGTCGGCAAGGACACGCTCGGCTTCAACAACGCGCTGCGCTCGGCGCTGCGCGAGGACCCGGACGTGATCCTGGTGGGCGAGATGCGCGATCTCGAGACCATCCGCCTCGCCCTCACCGCGGCCGAGACCGGGCACTTGGTCTTCGGCACGCTGCACACGAGCTCGGCGGCGAAGACCATTGACCGCATCATCGACGTGTTCCCGGCGGCCGAGAAGGACATGGTGCGCGCGATGCTTTCGGAGTCGTTGCGCGCGGTGATCTCGCAGTCGCTGCTCAAGAAGATCGGCGGCGGGCGCGCGGCGGCGCACGAGATCATGATCGGCACGCCCGCGATCCGCAACCTCATCCGCGAGGGCAAGGTCGCGCAGATGTACTCGATGATCCAGACCGGCCAGGGTTTCGGCATGCAGACGCTCGATCAGTGCCTGCAGGAGCTGGTGCGCCAGCGCACGATCCACGTGGACGAGGCGCGCACCTATGCCGCCAACAAGGAGCTGTTCGCGTCCGCCGCCGGCGCCGCGGGCGCGACCGGGGGGAAACGCTAAATGGTTTTCAGCGATCTGCTCAAGCTGATGAAGCACAAGAAGGCCTCGGACCTGTTCGTCACCGCCGGGGTCCCGCCCTCGATCAAGGTGGACGGCAAGATCGTGCCGGTGACCAAGCAGGCGCTCACGCCCGAGCAGTCGCGCGCGTTCGCCTACGGCATCATGAACGAGGAGCAGCGGCGCGGCTTCGAGGCGCACAACGAGGTCAACTTCGCCATCGCGCCCCAGGAGATCGGACGCTTCCGCGTCAACGTCTTCATGCAGCAGCAGCGCGTCGGCATGGTGCTGCGCACGATCCAGACCGAGATCCCGCGCTTCGACGACCTGAACCTGCCCAAGGCGCTCACCGACATCGCGCTCACCAAGCGCGGGCTGGTGCTGTTCGTCGGCGGTACCGGTTCGGGCAAATCCACCTCGCTCGCGGCCATGATCGGCTACCGCAACGAGTACAGCTACGGCCACATCCTCACGATCGAGGACCCGATCGAGTTCGTGCACGATCACAAGAACTGCATCGTCACCCAGCGCGAGGTCGGCGTGGACACCGAGTCCTACGAGGTGGCGCTCAAAAACGCGATGCGCCAGGCGCCGGACGTGATCCTGATCGGCGAGATCCGCAGCCGAGAGACCATGGACCTGGCGGTCCAGTTCGCCGAGACCGGCCATCTGTGCCTGGCCACGCTGCACGCGAACAACGCCAACCAGGCGCTCGACCGCATCGTCAACTTCTTTCCCGCGGAGAAGCGCCAGCAGTTGCTCATGGACCTCGCGCTCAATCTGAAGGCGGTGATCTCGCAGCGCCTGATCCCGATGAAGAACGGCAAGGGGCGGGTGCCGGCGGTGGAGGTGATGGTCAATTCGCCCCTGATCGCCGATCTCATCATGGAGGGCAACATCCCGGGCATCAAGGAGATCATGGCCAAGTCCGGCGAGGCCGGCATGCAGACCTTCGACCAGTCGCTGTTCAACCTGCTCGAGGCCGACCTCATCTCCTACGACGACGCCCTGCGCAACGCCGATTCGGTTAACGACATCCGGCTGCGCATCAAGCTCGAGAGCAAGGACTCCAAGAACCGCGAACTCGGCGATTCGATGCGCAATATCACCTATAAGTAGCGCCGCGCCGCGGGCTTGTCAGCTGTCGGCTATTAGCGATCAGCTATCAGCGATCAGCTATCAGTTGGCGGTTCAATTCTTCTTTTTTCAAATCTGCGTTAATCTGCGAAATCTGCGGATAAAAAATTTGTTCCCTTGGCGTTCTTGGCGGCCTGGATGCTCAGGCGCCTGGTTCTAGCAGGCTGCTGAAAAACTCGTTTTTCAGCAGCCTGCGGTGCGGTCGAGGGACCGACCGCCATTTTTCAAACGCGTAAGCGCTTGAAAAATGAAGCAAAGCAAAAATGACATTTTTGCTTTGCGTGGCTGAAAAAGTCCTGGATGGACTTTTTCAGCAATCTGCTAGCGTTCAAACACCACCTTCCCGCCCACCAGCGTGTGGGTCACGCGGCCGCGCAGCTCCCGGCCGAGGAACGGGCTGTTGCGCCCGCGCGAGACCATGGCGTCCGCGCTCAGGACCCAGCGCGCCTCGGGGTCGAAGATGCACACGTCGGCGGTGGCGCCGACCCCGAGTTGCCCGGCGTCCACACCGATGATCGCGGCCGGTCCGGCGGTGAGCAGCGCCAGCGCCGCGGCCAGGTCGAGCAGCTTCTCGTCCACCAGCCGCAGCGTGAGCGGCAGCAGGGTCTCGAGCCCCGAGACGCCGGGTTCGGATTCGGCGAAGGGCGCGAGCTTGGCGTCCGGCTCGTGCGGCTGGTGGTCGGAGCAGATCGCGCCGATCGCGCCGTTCCTGAGCGCCTCCCGGAGTGCGTCGCGGTCGCGCGCGGAGCGCAGCGGCGGCAGCACGTGGCACTGGGTGTTGAAGTAGCCGATGTCGTGCTCGGTCAGGTGCAGGTGGTGGGCGGTGACGTCGGCGCTCACCGGCAGCCCGCGCCTCTGCGCCTCGGCCACCATCGCCACCGCGCGCGCCGACGACAGCCCGCAGAAGTGCGCGCGCACGCCGGTGTGTTCGATGAGCGCGAGGTCGCGCGCCACGCCCGCCGTTTCGGCCGCCTCCGGGATGCCGGGCAGCCCGAGGCGCGCGCAGACCTCGCCCTCGTGCATGCAGCCGCGGCCGCGCAGCCACGGGTCCTCGGAATGGAGAAAAACTGTGAGATCGAAGCTCGCGCAGTATTCCATGGCGCGGCGCATCACCTGGGTGTCGGTGACCGGGCGCAGGGCGTTGGTGAACCCGACGCAGCCGGCGTCGTCCAGGGCCTCCATGTCGGCGAGCCGCTTGCCTTCGAGCCCCTGGGTGAGCGCGCCGAGCGGATGGATGAAGGCGAGCCCGAAGCGCCAGGCGCGGTGCTGGATCATCTGCGCCATCGCCGGCGTGTCTATCACCGGGTTCGTGTCCGGCGGGCAGCAGAGCGTGGTGATGCCGGCGGCGACCGCGGCGCGCGCCTCGGACTCGATCGTGGCCTTGTATTCCAGGCCCGGCTCGCGCGGCCGCGCGCGCAGGTCCACCAGCCCGGGACAGACGATCTTGCCCGCGGCGTCAATCGTGCGCGCCGGCTGGAAGCCGTCCGGCGCCTTGCCGACGGCGGCGACGAAACCCCGGTCGTCAATGTAGAGGTCGTGCTTGCCGTCCATGGCGTGCGCCGGGTCAATCAGCCGGCCGTTCTTGATCAGCAGGCTCATCCGGCGCGCCTCCGCGCCGCCGGCTCCGTCTCCGGCGCGCCGCCCATGATCAGCGCCATGATGGCCATGCGCACCGCGATGCCGTAGGTGACCTGCGGCAGGATCACGGACTGCGGACCGTCGGCGACCGCGGAATCTATCTCGAGCCCGCGGTTCATCGGCCCGGGGTGCAGGATGATGGCGTCTTGTTTCGCGTACCTGAGCTTGGCCGCGGTAAGCCCGTAGAGATTGAAATATTCCTGTTCGCTCGGGATGTAGGCCCCGTGCATGCGCTCGCGCTGCAGGCGCAGCATCATGACCACGTCCACGTCCGCGAGGCCCTCCTGCATGTCGGTGTAGGGGCGCACCCCGAGCGACTCCACCGCCGTCGGCAGCAGCGTCTTGGGCGCGATCACGCGGATCTCCGGCACGCCGAGCGCGGCCAGGGCGTGGATCTGGGAGCGCGCCACGCGCGAGTGCAGGATGTCGCCGACGATGGCCACGCGCAGCTTGTCGAAGTCGCCCTTGTGGCGGCGGATGGTGAACACGTCGAGCAGCCCCTGGGTCGGATGGGCGTGCGCGCCGTCGCCGGCGTTGATGATGTGCACGTGCGCCGGCACGTGGCCGGCGACGAGGTAGGCGGCGCCGCTCTGGCTGTGGCGCACCACGAACAGGTCGGTGTGCATCGCCTCCAGGTTGCGGATGGTGTCGAGCAGGGTCTCGCCCTTGGTGGCGCTGGAGACGCCCGGGTTGATGTTGATCACGTCCGCCGACAGGCGCTTGGCGGCGATCTCGAAGGTGGTGCGGGTGCGGGTCGAGGACTCGAAGAACAGGTTGACCACGGTCTTGCCGCGCAGCAGCGGCACCTTCTTGATCTCGCGCTCGCCGACGGTGATGAAGGACTCGGCGGTGTTCAGGATGTCGAGGATGGTCTGACGGGAGAGACCTTCAATGGTCAGCAGGTGGCGCAGCCGCCCCTGACCGTCGAATTGCAGGTTGTCCGTCAAGCGCCGGCCTCCTGGATCTTGAGCGTCAGCCGCTCCGGCCCGCCGAGCTTGATGTGCTGGTTGCGGTCGAGCCGCACGTGGCCGCCGACCACCTGGGCCGCGATCGGCAGCTCGCGCCCGTCGCGCTCGATGAGGACCGCGAGCGTCACCGCCGCCGGCCGGCCGTAATCGAAGATCTCGTTCATGGCGGCGCGGATCGTGCGCCCGGTGTGCAACACGTCGTCCACCAGGATCACGTGCCGGCCCTCTATGTTGACCGGCAGGTTCGAGGCCTTGACCTCCGGGTTCATGCCGATGCGCGTGAAGTCGTCGCGGTAGAAGGAGATGTCCAGGGTCCCGAGCGGCTCCTTGAGGCCGAGCAGCCGGTGCAGTCTTTGCGCCACCCACACGCCGCCGGTGTGGATGCCGATCATGACCGGATCGCGCTTGAGCAGCGGGCGCAGCTCTTCGGCCATGTGCGCGAGCGCGGCCTCGATGTCAACCATCGCGCCCGCCCGCGGCCGGGGGCTGCTCGTCGAGGAACGCCTGGAGAATGGTCTGGGCCGCCAGCTTGTCGAGGCTTTCCTTGTGCCGGCGGGCGGGAATACCGGCCTCGTACAGGGTGTGTTGCGCGGCCCGGGATGTGAGGCGTTCATCCACCATATGCACCGGTAGATTGTAGCGGTCCTTGAGGCGATTACCAAATCGGCGCGCGGCCCGGGTCAGCGGGTTTTCCGTGCCGTCCATGTTGAGCGGCAGCCCCACCACGAGCGCGTCCGGTTTCCACTCCGCGATCAGCCCCGACAGGCGCCGCCAGTCGGGGGCGGTTTTGCCGCAGCGGACCGTGGTCAGCGGTTGCGCCAGGCGCGAATGCTCGCCGCCGACCGCCACCCCGATGTATTTTTCCCCGTAGTCGAAGCCGAGAAAGGTGCGGGCCCTCAAGCGTGTCCGGCCTCGCCCGAGATGGTGCCGAGGTCAACGCCCAGCAGCTCGGCGGCCGCCCGCCAGCGCTGCTCGGCGGGCATGCGGAACAGGATGTCGTGCGAGGCCGGCCCGGAGAGCCAGGAGTTCTCGCTGATCTCGCGCTCGAGCTGGCCCGGGGCCCAGCCGGCGTAGCCCAGCGCCACCAGGCAGTGCTCCGGACCGCGGTTCTCGGCCAGCGCCACCAGGATGTCGCGCGAGGTGGACACGCCCAGCGTCTCCGTCACCGGCAGCGTGGACTCCCACTGGCCCAGCGGCTGGTGCAGCACGAACCCGCGGTTGCCCTGCACCGGTCCGCCCAGATGCACCGGCAGGTCGGCGCTGGCGCTGTTCGCGGCGTTGATCTTCATTTGCTGCAGGATGTCGCGCAGGCGCAGGTCGGTGGGGCGGTTGATGACTATGCCCATGGCGCCCTCGCCCGAATGTTCGCAGATCAGGGTCACGGTGCGCGCGAAGTTCGCGTCCGCGAGCGCCGGCATGGCGATCAGGAAATGATTGGCGAGCGAGGTGGCGGATTTCATGGCCATAAGTATCAGGCACGGGCGGACGCGGGACAAGGTCGGGATATCAGCTATCAGCTATCAGCTATCAGCGATCAGCAATCAGCTATCAGCGATCAGCTAAAGCATGGTTTTCACCGCAGAGGCGCGGAGGCGCGGAGAAAATTAGCGATTAGCAATTAGCTAAATTAGCTATCAGCGATCAGCTATCAGCTATCAGCTATCAGCTTGAATCGTGCCCCTCGGGCGAGCCGAACACCGAAGGCACAAAAGCGTGAGCTGTGGGGGTTTGGTTTTTTTCGGGTCCCCGTATGGCGCAAACCCGAGCACCGCAGGGC